>JGI11705J14877_10002133_pt1 | contig 10859 bp, 10 predicted proteins | sample Etolaghawater15m_FD_14877 | JGI IMG/M metagenome (IMG submission 14877) | reverse complement strand
TGGTAAATCTACTACAGTCGTATCTTACCTTTTGCACTATGCTGTCTTTAATGATAGTGTGAATATTGGCATTCTGGCAAACAAAGCAGCAACCGCAAGAGAACTCCTTGGTAGGTTACAAACTGCATATGAAAACTTGCCCAAGTGGATGCAACAAGGTATCATATCATGGAACAAAGGATCTCTGGAATTAGAAAATGGCAGTAAGATATTGGCAGCTTCTACGTCTGCAAGTGCTGTCCGAGGTATGTCGTTCAACATCCTCTTTCTCGACGAGTTCGCGTTCGTCCCGAATCACGTTGCTGACTCGTTCTTTGCCTCTGTGTATCCTACTATTACTTCTGGTAAAAACACCAAAGTAATTATCGTATCTACCCCACACGGTATGAATCACTTCTACCGTATGTGGCACGATGCGGAGAAGAGGAAGAATGAATATATTCCAACTGATGTTCATTGGAGTGAAGTTCCAGGAAGAGATGAAAAGTGGAAAGAAACCACAATTGCCAACACTTCGGAACAACAGTTCAAGGTTGAGTTTGAATGTGAGTTTCTAGGATCTGTTGATACTCTGATTGCACCAAGCAAATTAAGAACTCTTATCTATGATAATCCAATTCAAAGAAATGCTGGATTAGATGTATATGAGCCATCAAAAGAAAATCATGATTATGTAATGACAGTTGACGTTGCAAGGGGAGTTGGAGAAGACTACTCTGCATTTGTTGTTGTAGACATTACTGAGTTTCCCCACAGAGTTGTTGCCAAATATAGAAACAATGATATCAAACCGATGTTATTCCCCAATATCATCTATGAGGTAGCGAAGAGCTATAATAGTGCATTCATCTTATGTGAGGTGAATGATATTGGAGATCAGGTTGCAAGTATTCTTCAGTATGATCTTGAGTATCAGAATCTGTTGATGTGTTCTATGCGAGGTAGAGCAGGACAGATTGTTGGCCAAGGATTCTCTGGCAAAAAGACACAGTTAGGTGTCAAGATGTCCAAGACGGTTAAGAAGGTTGGATCTTTAAACTTAAAAACTCTGATTGAAGAAGATAAGTTGATCTTTAATGATTATGAGATTATTTCTGAATTGACAACTTTCATCTCAAAGCATAATTCGTTTGAAGCAGAAGAAGGATGTAATGATGACTTGGCAATGTGCCTTGTCATTTATGCATGGTTAGTCCAGATGGACTACTTCAAAGAACTTACTGATCAAGACGTTCGTAAGAGATTATACGAAGAACAGAAAAATCAAATCGAACAAGACATGGCACCCTTTGGTTTTCTAGATGATGGATTGGGTGAAGAAAGTTTTACTGATAATAGTGGAGATAGATGGTATAACGCATCAGAATATGGAGAAACTGCAGGTGGAATGGACTACATGTGGAATTATCGATAATGGAGTTTGACAAACAAATAAAGCTAGGACATCTTCTACTTAATGATAGAAAATGTAGAACTTGTGGAGAAGTAAAAAATCTAATAGACGGATTTTATAGAACAAGAAAAGACAAAGGACCAGTCGCATCATCATACTCTTATGAATGTAAAGAGTGTACGATTAAACGAATTGTAGAAAATAAAAAGAAGAAAGATCCACATACTGATTGGACATATCCAGATTGGTAGTTCACGTCCAGTTTACTCCCTGAAAAAGTTTATTTTAATAAATATTTTCAGATAAACTGAGACTACGGAGAAAAAAATGGCGACTCCTCAATTATCTCCTGGAGTGATTACTAGGGAAGTTGATCTAACAGTCGGTAGAGCTGATAATGTACTTGCAAACATTGGTGCCATTGCAGCACCATTTCAAATTGGCCCTGTAGATGAACCAACAGACATCATTACGGAACAGCAACTTATTGATGTCTTTGGAAAACCAATGTCAACAGATACTCATTACGAGTACTGGATGTCCGCATCATCGTTTCTTTCCTATGGAGGAGTTCTCAAAGTCGTAAGAACAAACGGAACAAACCTCAATAACGCAAATGCTGGTGTAAGTGTTGCAAGCACAACTGATGCAAAGATTAAAAACTTTGATGATTATGAATCCAATTTCAGTGATGAAACAGTTGGTTTTACTTATGCAGCAAAGAATCCCGGAACCTGGGGTAATGGATTAAAAATCTGCTTTATTGATGACTTGGCAGATCAAACGATTGGAATTAACACCACCAATCCTAGCAATGCTGGTATGACGATCGGTTTCGGTGTTACCACTACTCTGAGTGGCACTCTCGCTGGAGTCGGCACCACCTCCACTATCGGAGGACATCTGAAAGGTATTATCACTGGTGTTACCACTGATGCAGTAAANGGATCTTCTACGATTGATGTTAAGATCGTTTCTAGAGTATCTTCTGCAGGGACTGAGACTAAGATCGACTACAAAGAAAATGATTCTCTCTCTTCCTTCGGAAGTGGAGATACAATTCACTTTGTTAACAACTCTGGTGTTAACACTGGTGGTGGGCATGTTACTGCTCTTCCAGGAACTGCTGGAACAGTGACTGACTGGTACAATAGTCAGCAACTTTCTCTTACAAACTCCACGATTTATTGGAAACAACTTGCACCAAAACCTGTAACTAACCAGTTCAGTCTGGACAGAAATAGTAAAGGTGACGCAATGCACATTGTTGTCATTGATGACAATGGAACTATTACTGGAGTCAAGGGATCGGTTCTTGAGAAAAACCTCTTCGCCTCTAAGGCAGCAGATGGAGTATCTTCCGTTGATTCTCCAGAAAGAAGTTACTACAAAGATATCCTGTCACAAAGATCGAGATATGTTTATGCAGGAAGAAATCCATCTGCATACACTGATTCGTACTATTCAACTGCACCAAGAGCAACTGGATTCTCTACTGACTTCACGCCAGTAACCACTGCTGCAGGACTTTGGGCACAGGATACCCAAGACGTTACTTTCTCTGCGATCGGAAACATAACTTACACCCTCGCTGGAGGAAAACTCTACAGCAATCAAGGTGGAATGACAGCGACTCTTGGAGATCTTGCTGCTGCGTATGATCTTTTCTCCAACAAAGATGAGATTGAAGTTGACTTCTTGATCAATGGCCCTGGGTTGACTGTCGAAGAAGAGTCTCAAGCAAAAGCAAATAAATTAATCGCTATTGCTGAAGCGAGAAAGGATTGTGTTGCTTGTATTTCTCCACATAGAGCAAATGTTGTTAATGTATTAAGTGCATCAGATCAAACTAATAACGTCGTCAAGTTCTATGCACCCATATCAAGTTCCTCATATGCGGTTCTTGATTCTGGTTACAAGTACATGTATGATAGATTTAACAATCAATTCCGCTATATTCCTACTAATGCTGATGTAGCAGGATTGATGGTTAGAACTGAAATTGATCAATTCCCATGGTACTCTCCTGCTGGCCAGCAGAGAGGTGTTCTGAATAATGCAATTAAACTTGCATTTAATCCTAATAGGGCACAAAGAGATGCTCTCTATGAGTCAAGAATTAACTCAATCGTCAATCAACCTGGAGCAGGTGTTGTCCTCTTTGGTGATAGAACTGCATTAAATTTTGCTTCTGCGTTCGATAGAATCAATGTTCGCCGTCTCTTCCTCACAGTTGAGCAAGCACTTGAAGGAATTGCTAATGCTCAATTATTTGAGTTCAATGATGAGATCACGAGATTCAACTTCCTTAATGTTGTTGAACCATATCTTCGTGATATTCAAGCGAAAAGAGGACTCTTTGACTTCAGAGTCGTTTGTGATGAAACTAATAATACCCCTGAAGTGATTGACAATAATGAATTCCGCGCAGACATCTTCCTGAAACCAACTAAGTCTATCAACTTCGTCACTCTGACGTTCGTTGCTACTAGAACTGGAGTTGATTTCCAAGAAGTAACTGGTAGAGTTTGATTTTTTAAAATAATTACCAAAACGGAGAAATTTTAGAACAATGGCAAATTTAAAAACAATCTCTCAATTCAAATCCAGACTACAGGGCGGCGGGGCCCGCTCTAACCTTTTTGAAGTAAATATTGATGACTTCAAATTCGCGGATGACTGGGATAACGAAACTTTCCAATTTTTGTGCAAGGCTGCTCAGTTACCTGGAAGTAATATTGCTCCAATCTCTATTCCATTTAGAGGTAGAGAATTAAAAGTTGCTGGAGACAGAACTTTCGACGAGTGGACAGTAACAGTTATCAATGATGAAGACTTCAAACTGAGAAATTCTTTTGAAGAGTGGATGAACGGTATCAGTAAATTGTCTGATGGATCTGGTGCCACAAAACCAGATTCTTATATGGGTAATGCTAGAGTGAATCAACTTGGCAGAGGGTACAATCAAAACAGATTTGCTGAGAGAAATAGTGTGGATGGCAACAATGCTGCTGGAACTTCTGGCATCAATCCTTTGAGAACTTATTTCTTTGAAGGAATTTTTCCAACTGCTGTCTCCCCTATTGAACTTTCTTACGATAATGAAAATGCTATTGAAGAGTTCAGTGTGACTTTCCAAGTTCAGTACTGGATTGCTGGTTCTAACACTGCTAGCGGTGCCGCAAGTGATCAAACTACACAGGTTATCATCTGATAAATATATCAGAAGAAGTGCGATTGCATAGTAATTATGTCTACTAGATTATTTGGATTTTCAATTGAAGATACTGAAAAAACCCCACCCAGTGTAGTATCTCCCGTCCCCCCAAGTGAGGGGGACGAGAATAATTACTACCTGAGTAGCGGGTTTTTCGGTAGCTATGTAGATATTGAAGGTGTATATAAAACAGAATTTGATCTGATCAAACGTTATCGCGAGATGGCACTTCATCCAGAAGTTGATGGTGCTATAGAAGATATTGTAAATGAAGCAGTTGTATCTGATACAAATGATACACCTGTTCAAATAGAACTGTCGAATTTGAATGCCAGTGATGGCATCAAAAAGAAAATTCGTAAAGAATTTAAGTATATTCTCGATCTACTTGATTTCAATAATAAAGCACACGAAATCTATAGGAATTGGTACGTTGATGGTAGATTATATTACCACAAGGTGATTGATTTAAAAAATCCTCAAGACGGCATTCAAGAGTTACGTTATATTGACGCAATGAAGATGCGTTATGTTCGTCAACTTAAGAAAAAAGGATCAGATAGTTTAAGATCCGCACAACTTCAATATTCCGAAAACGATAGGTTAGCGTATGACTTCCCCGAAGTGGAAGAGTACTTCATGTATAACCCATCGTTAGGATCATCAAATAATACTATTGCTTCTGGTTATGGTGGAAATGATCCCAAGAAAGCAATCAAATTATCAAAAGATTCAGTCACTTATTGCACTTCTGGACTAGTAGATAGAAATAAGGGATCAACTCTATCATATCTTCACAAAGCAATCAAGGCACTCAATCAACTTAGAATGATTGAGGATAGTTTGGTTATCTATCGTTTAAGTAGAGCACCAGAACGTCGTATTTTCTACATTGATGTTGGCAATCTCCCAAAAGTCAAGGCAGAACAATATCTGCGTGATGTCATGATGCGTTATCGTAACAAACTTGTATATGATGCAAACACAGGAGAAATTCGTGATGACAAAAAATTTATGTCCATGATGGAAGACTTCTGGCTTCCTAGGCGTGAGGGTGGTAGAGGAACTGAGATCACCACTCTTCCTGGTGGACAAAATCTTGGCGAAATCACTGACATAAATTACTTTCAAAGAAAACTTTTCAAGTCTTTGAATGTTCCTACTTCAAGAATTGAAGGTGAAGGTGGATTTAATCTTGGAAGATCTTCTGAGATTCTGAGAGATGAAGTCAAGTTCAGTAAATTTGTTGGACGTTTGAGAAAGAGATTCTCCAACGTGTTCAATGATATGTTAAGAACTCAACTTCTTCTTAAGAATGTCATCACTCCAGAAGATTGGGATGTGATGAGTGAGCATATTCAATATGATTTCCTCTATGATAATCACTTTGCAGAACTGAAAGAAGCAGAGTTGATGCAAGAGAGACTTGGACTTCTTCAAACTGCTGAACCCTATATTGGTAAGTATTACTCTCAGGATTATGTAAGACGTAATGTCTTACGTCAGACTGATGAGGAAATTATTGAGCAAGATGCATTGATTGAAAAGGAAATTAAGGATGGAGTTATCCCTGATCCGGCAACAATCGATCCACAAACAGGAATGCCATTTGAACCTGAAGGTGGAGGAGGGGATTTAGGTGCGCCTGTTATGGAACCAGAAATTGACGATTCTTCTGTAGAGGCACCCGAAATTAAAATGCCCAAAGGCGGGGAAATATAAATAATTTCACCGTTTACTATACAATTTAATGGAAGAACTCTTAGATATGATTTCTGCTGATGAATCACCTTCCCAAATCAGTGACAAAATCAAAGATATTCTTTTTTCTAAATCCGCAGAAAGAATTGATGCATTCAAACCAGTAGCAGCAGATTCACTTTTTGGTGATGATTCTGAACTTGAAGATGAAATTGCTGATGTTGAAGAAGAATCTGAGTAAGTATAAATAAAACATACACTAGGGATTATCAATGGCTAGGACATTAATTATCGGTAATGAAATTGCGGTCCCTACTGCTGCTGGTTCTGCTACTTCATTAGAGCAAGCTACGGTAGTGAGAGTAGTTAATGTTTCTGGCTCCTCTGCTACTGTTGGCGTCTCAACTTTGGTTGGTGCAGCTACAACTAATTTTATCACTGTTCCAGACGGAACTGTTGAATATGTTGAGAAAAAACCAAATGATGTTGTATATGGAACTGGTACATCCAGAGCCGCTAAAGTAGGTTACACAGGTTAAATCAATGAAACTCATCAGGGAAGAAATCGAAACAGTTGAATTTCTTGTCGAAAATAAAAACGGCAAGAAATCCATGTACATTGAAGGTGTTTTCCTTCAAGGAAACATTAAAAATCGTAATGGTAGAATGTATCCTATGGAGACTCTCCGTAAGGAAGTTTGTAGATATAACGAAAATCATGTTCAAGCAGGTAGAGCACTTGGTGAACTTGGACATCCGGATGGACCAACCGTCAATCTTGACAGAGTTTCCCACAAAATTGTCTCTTTGAGAGAGTCTGGTTCTAACTTCATTGGAAAAGCAAAAATCCTCAACACTCCAATGGGCAAAATTGCTTCTTCTTTAATTGAAGAAGGAGTAAAACTTGGTGTTTCTTCTAGAGGTATTGGTTCTTTGAAGATGACTCGCGAAGGAGTCAATATTGTTGGCGATGATTTTATGTTAGCAACTGCTGCAGACATCGTTGCTGATCCATCTGCACCTGATGCATTTGTTGAGGGGATCATGGAAGGAAAGGATTGGGTATGGGATGGTGGCATTCTCCGCGAAAAATTTGCAGAAAAAACATACAAAGAGATCAACACTCTTGTCACTCAAAAACAACTTGATGAGAAAAAATTAGATCTATTTAATGATTTTCTAAATAACCTCTGATTCATTAAATATATTAATTTATAAATAAATATAGTTTTAAAAAACGGAAAAAACGGAGAGTCAAAATGTCTCGTGGTAAAAAATTACAAGAAATGGAAGTAAAGACACAGCAATCCAAAACCGCTGTTAATTCTGGAGCAAAAGCTGCAGATCCGATGGATACTTCAGTTGCTGGTTCTTACGAAGATCTTGGTGGGCCTACCCCTGAGAATTATAAACCCGATGATGATTCGGCAAAATTAAACACACCAGGCAAAACTCTTAAGCAAGTAAGAGACGTAGTGAATAAAGGTGCAAGAACAGCAGATTCTATGCCTACCATGAAGAAAGAAGAAGAAGAACTCTCCGTAGAAGATACCATTGAAGAGGAAGAGGTAACAACTGACGAAGTAGTTGCTGAAGAAGAAACTTCTGAGGACGAAGTTGTTACCGAGTATGACATCGAAGAAGATGTTAATGCTCTCCTCGGTGGCGAAGAACTCTCTGAAGAGTTCAAAGAAAAAGCAAAGACTATCTTTGAAGCAGCAATCAATGCTAAGGTTGCTGATATTAAAGAAGAACTGGAAGCACAGTATGCTGCTGCGCTTTCGGAAGAAGTCGAAGCAGCAAAAGAATCCCTTTCTGAGCGTGTGGACTCCTATCTGGAGTACGTCGCTGATGAGTGGTTCACTGAAAATGCCCTTGCTGTTGAGCAAGGATTAAAAACTGATATGACTGAATCATTCCTGAACGGAATGAAGAGTCTTTTTGAAGAACATTATGTAACAATCCCTGAAGATAAATATGATGTGCTTGAGAGCATGGTAGAAAAACTTGATGATATGGAGACAAAACTCAACGAGCAAATTGAGAAAAATATTGCTCTGAACGGCAGACTTGCTGAGTCTGTTGCAGAGGGTATTCTCGATGACGTTTCTGAGGGACTTGCGTCTACTCAGAAAGAGAAACTCGCTTCACTTTCCGAAAGTGTTGAGTTTGAAAGTGAAGAATCTTATCGTGAAAAACTGGAGACATTAAAGGAGTCGTATTTCTCCTCAACTCCATCCACTACTAAAACTGAAACCCTGTCTGAGGGTGTAGACAGCGCACCAGTTTCTATTACTGGTTCGATGGATGCATACCTGAGAACTTTGGGTAACTTTAGTAAGTGATTGAATTCAACATTAAATCAAACGTAAACATTAAACTTTAAAGCAAATGTTCCAATCCGAGCAATTGCAGGAAAAGTGGAAGCCTCTTCTTGAGTATGAGGGCCTTGAATCAATCAAGGATCCCCATAGAAAAGCTGTTACCGCTGTCCTGCTCGAAAACCAAGAAAAATTCCTCCGTGAGCAATCTGCCTTCAACGATGGCGGAATGCTTAACGAGCAACCAACCAACCAAGTAGGTAACGGTGGATTCACCGGTTCCTCTGCTGCTGGTGGCCCTACCGCAGGTTTCGATCCCGTTCTGATCTCCTTGATCAGACGCTCTATGCCTAACCTCATCGCATATGATCTGGCTGGCGTCCAACCAATGAGTGGCCCAACTGGACTCATCTTTGCGATGCGCTCCCGTTATCAGAACCAGTCTGGTGCAGAAACCTTCTTCGATGAAGTTGATTCCGCATTCTCTGGACAGGACTTCGGACGCGATCTGGAAGGTGGATTCTCCGATGGCACCGCTGGTATGGGTACTACCGCTCAGAGCGGCACTAACCCATCTGTCCTGAACCCTGTCGGTTCTGCTAACTCCAACGCATATAACGTTGGACAAGGAATGCAAACTGGCGATGCTGAGAGCCTTGATGGCACCGGCAACGATGCATTCAACCAGATGGCATTCTCGATCGAGAAAGTCACTGTAACCGCTAAGTCCAGAGCTCTGAAAGCAGAGTACTCCTTGGAACTGGCACAGGATCTGAAGGCAATTCACGGACTGAATGCTGAAGCAGAACTCGCTAACATCCTTAGCACTGAGATTCTTGCTGAAATCAACCGCGAAGTCATCAGAACCATCTATAAGGTTGCTGAGCAAGGTGCTGTACAAAACACCGCTACCGCTGGCGTCTTTGACTTAGACGTTGACTCTAACGGACGTTGGAGTGTTGAGAAGTTCAAGGGACTCCTTTTCCAAATCGAGCGTGATGCTAACGCAATCGCACAAAGAACTCGTAGAGGAAAGGGCAACATCATCATGTGTTCTGCAGACGTTGCTTCTGCACTTACCATGGCTGGTGTTCTCGATTACACCCCTGCGCTGAACGCAAACCTCAACGTTGATGACACTGGTAACACCTTCGCTGGTGTTCTGCAAGGTAAGTATCGTGTATACATCGATCCTTATGCTGCTAACCTGACTTCTGCTAACGCAACTCCAGGCAACCAGTACTACGTTGTTGGTTATAAGGGTACTTCTCCTTATGACGCTGGTATCTTCTACTGCCCATACGTTCCTCTTCAGATGGTTCGTGCAGTTGGAGAGAACTCCTTCCAGCCTAAGATCGGATTCAAGACGCGCTACGGCCTTGTCGCGAACCCCTTCGCTGAAGGAACCAACCAAGGACTTGGCGCTCTGCAAGTCAACGCTAACCGCTACTACAGAAGAGTTGCAGTTAAAAACCTCATGTGATATAATTTATATCCGTGTGGAGGAAGTGCTAGGGGGAACCGAAAGGTTTCCCTTTTTTTATATCTCTAAATAGTTAGAAAGTTTTGGGAAGATGAGGACATTCGCAGAATTTGTAGAACTTCAAGAGACATCTCTGAATAGAATTCGTTCCAAGTCTGGTAAGGGTGGAATGGCAATTCTATCTGGACAACGTGGAGATAAGTCCTCCAAAGAAAATAAAGAAAGAAGTAAGAGAACTGAAAGAAGAATTCGTGGTGCTGGACTGCCTGGCCCCACAAAAGTATCTGGTAGATACACAGAGAACCCTGGAACTGATAAGGAGAAGAAAGTGGGAGAGAAGTCCCATGTAGTTTCTTCTGGTAAGATGGGCAAGAAGAAGTTTAAGAAGACAGTTGAGAAACTGGGCACAGAGGGTGGACTTAAGCACAAAAAGAATGTAAAAGGTTCAGCAAAAGACGATCAGGATTCAGTATTGATCCAACGTAAGAAAGGTGGATCTGCTACACTCAAAGGAACCTCCAAAACATCTTGGCCAGGTAAGGGTAAGAACGTTAAAGTAGGGAAGATGAGGCCAGGACGCACTGGTGAATTTGACACCAAAGTCAAAAACAAAACATTTACTTATGAATAAACTCCCAAATATTTAAAAAAAGATGTCTGATGCCACAAGAAGTCCCTATGATAATCAAGTAGAAAATAGAAATTTTCTGTCTCCACAGGGGTTTAAATTTGTTTTAAATAAAG
>JGI11705J14877_10002132_pt1 | contig 10862 bp, 12 predicted proteins | sample Etolaghawater15m_FD_14877 | JGI IMG/M metagenome (IMG submission 14877) | reverse complement strand
AAGGTCAAGGTGGTATGGGCAGTGGATTTGGTGGTGGAAATATGGATGATATTATGGATATGTTCAACTCTATGTTTGGTGGTTCTGGTGGTGGATTTGGTGGTGGTTTTGGTCGCACACGAAGAGACCCAGGTCAAAAGTATGCCCTGGACTTTGAGATAGAACTTCCATTGGCATTTCATGAAGCCGTTTTTGGTTGCGAAAAAAAGATAGATATTCATTATAAAACACCTTGTGAAGATTGTGAAGGTACAGGTGCAAAAGATGCAAAATTAGAGACTTGTGACTATTGTCAGGGTCAGGGACAAGTACTTATGAGACAAGGACCTATGCAGTTTGCACAAACCTGCCCAAAATGTAAGGGTCAAGGTCAAAGCATCAAAGAAGAGTGTGGAAGCTGTCACGGTAAAGGATATCATGAAGAAGAAGATACTGTCACTGTAAACATCCCTGCAGGTGTGGACTCGGGGAACCGTCTTAGAGCACAAGGATATGGAAATGAAGGAAAAAATGGACAACGTGGTGACCTTTACCTTACCTTCCACGTCGAAGAAGATGANAACTTCATTCGTAACGGAAATGATATCTATATAGAAGTACCTGTCTTTTTTACTCAAGCTATACTCGGAGAAACCATCTCCATCCCTGCACTTGATGGTGAACTGGAGCTTGAACTGAAACAAAGTACCAAAGATAAAGAACAATTTATCTTTGATGGTGAGGGTGTAGCAGATGTACATGGAGGAAGAAAAGGTCGTCTTGTTGCACAGGTACGGATGATCCTTCCAAAGAAGATCAACGAGGAGCAAAAAGAACTCCTAGAAACACTTCAGGAGAGCTATGGTGTAGAAAGTCGCCCGCACAAAAGTACCTTCGATTCCGCATTTAACAGAGTGAAGAATTGGTTTAAAAACTAATTCTTTTACATTTTACCCCCTATACGTTTTTCATTAACTATCTCATACTATACTTAAAATCTATACTTTTTATTTTCAATAAAGGATAATTATTTTCTTTTAAGGTTAGAAAAGCTATAATCAATAAAGGATAAAAATTATCTTTTATTAACAAAAGGAGCGAAGAATGGCACGTAGAGGAAATTCAATCATTAAAGGTCTTGATATCAATGATATCATCACCGGACTCAATAAGGCCTATGCAGATGAGTGGTTAGCTTACTATCAATATTTTATTGAAGGTAAAGTAGTTAAAGGCATTATGAAGGATGCTGCTATTGCAGAATTAGAGCAACATGCAGCAGATGAACTCAGGCATGCTAACATGGTAGCAGACCGTATATTACAGTTGGGTGGGACCCCCCTACTCAATCCAAAAGAGTGGTTCACCATACCAACTGTGGCTATGAAGAACCAAATAATTTTGATGTAGTAAGCATACTTAATGATGCTATCAAAGGTGAGCAGTGTGCTATTTCTATTTATTCGGATTTAGCAGAAATGACAAAAGATAAAGATATCGTTACCTATGATATCGTTTCTCAAATACTTGCCGATGAAGTTGAACACGAAGAGGATCTTCAATCACTCTATGATGACATTACAGAGTTTGTTGAAGATTTAAAGAAAAATATACATTAAGGAATGACCACTATGAGACAATATGAAACATATATATGTAACAAATGCGGAAATGAGATAGAAGTACAAAATGTAGGAGGAGGCACACTTGTGTGTTGTGGTCAAGAGATGGAGTGTACAACAGAAAATCTTACCGCTGTAAATCTTATGAAAGCATTTGCAGGAGAGAGTCAGGCAAGAAATAAATATGAATTTTTTGCTGATGTAGCGATGGAGGAAGGTCTTCACCGTATCGCAAGACACTTTCAAGAAGCTGCAAATAATGAAAAATACCATGCCATGGCAGAATATAAAGCATACAATAAACTTGTCAAAGACATAGAGTTAGATACCACACAAAAGAATTTAATTTATGCAGCAGATGGTGAACGCTACGAGCATGAAGAAATGTACCCGAATTTTGAAGCCATTGCTAAAGAAGAAGGGTTATCTGATATTGCAAGACTTTTTAGGGCTATCGGGAAAGTGGAAGTAGAACATGAAAGAGAATATTTGGCATTAAAAGCAGCCTTGGAAGCAGAAGGTTTCTTTGACAGTGAAAATAATGAAGAGTATATTTGTGAAATATGTGGTCATGTTCACCGAGGTAAAAAAGCACCAAAAGTCTGTCCATTATGTAAAGCAGGTCAAGAGTACTTTAAAAAGGCATCAGAAGATATCACAGTAGGATAAACTACTGTACTTTTTGATGTAAGATCACTTTAGTAGGTGATGCAGTCAAATCTGCATCATCACTTTGTTTATCATACGCTATCACATACACTTCATCATCACTTTGTAAATAATTTTTTTCACCAAAGTCTGCATAAGCAGTTGCACCTATAGAAATAAGTGCCTGTTCTGGATATGCTGTTGCTTTTAAATGCATAGCTATATCTTCAAGAGGTCCAAAATCTTCTTGNGTGTTCATTTTATCAATGAGCCATNTTTTAAGCTTAGTGTAAAAGTAAGAGTATCCCAGTAGCGGTGCATCTACGCCATAAGGATGTAACACCCCTGCACGCTTTACAAAAGAGCATAAATGGTAGTTGTCCATTACTCCACCCTCTTCAAATTTGTCGACAGCTATCCATTTATCACTGATCCCTTTAGAGTTAAGCCCCCAGGACTTTTTCTCTGAAATTTTCTTTGCACCCTCTTTACGAATAGTACAATCATTAAAAGTCGTGAACGCTTTAGCGATCAGATCAGTCACATTTTTTTCATCATCATAGACTATATCAAAAAGTACCGCTATCTCTGGTTCTACTTGCGCATTCGCTTCATACTCAGGAAGGGTAAGTATATCTGTACCTATAGAGTACAATCCTAAAAAAGAATCTGATCCAGGCAGATAAAAAGGAAAAATACCTTTGGGAGCATCTGCTTCCGCAGTGATCACATTTTCAAAGTCTTTCAGTTCACCTGCTTGTTCTAAATGATGCGCAAAGTTTCCTGCCACACCTAAACATATCGTATCTTGTAATTGCATAAAAATCCTTGGACAAAGTATCTGCATAGTATATCTTAGAGATGGTTATAGGGTGTTTTAAAAAATAATGATGAAGTGTAAGAAGAATATCTACTACCAAAAAGTAGTAGATATGAGGTTAAACTTAGTTACCTGCTACAGCGTCTTTAAGTGTTTTACCCATTTTAAACTTAGGTGCAGTATGTGCCGCCTTAGTATATGTTTTATCAGTTCCTGGAACTTTACCACTTTTTTCTGCTACATCTACTGTAGAGAATGTTCCGAAACCTACCAATGATACAGTTTCTTTTTTTACCAATGCCTCAGTCACTGAAGAGATAAATGCTTTTACCGCTCTCTCTGCTGCTGCTTTGCTCTCAAACTCACCGTTTTTCTGTACCAATTCTACAAAATCTGCTTTTGTCATTCTTTGTCCTTATTTTAAGATGCAAACATTATAACATAAGTGATTCTTAAATCATGATTAAAAAATGACCAAATACCCTAAATTAGGGCTTTAATCGTGATTTGTTAAAAAAAATATTTAACATAAGATTTAATTATAACTTTTAAACATACTTAAAATAAGAATTAATTATATAAAATCATTATAAACAACTTCGAGCATTGTTGTTTTCAAGCTGAACGCATCTAAATCAGGTATTTCAGATAAGCCTTCTACTCTAGAATTAGCGTAAAATTAAGATTATGCTGTAAGCAAGGATACAAGGGGATACAAATTAAGAAGATGGTGCGTCAGAGAGGATTTGAACCTCCACACCACTAGGGCACTACCCCCTCAAGGTAGCGTGTCTACCGTTCCACCACTGACGCACATAGACTTGTAGTTTAAAAGTACTACAGAACTTTAAAAAATGAGGGGTTAAAAAATTGTGACGGATTATATCCATCACAACCTTTTAGTGTCTTTAAGATTAACCGATAAATGGGTTAGCATAAAGAGCAATAAGCGCGATTACCAATGTATAGATAACTTGTGCTTCGATCATTGCAAGTGCGATGAACATTGTAGTCATTAGTTTACCACCAAGACCTGGGTTTCTAGCAGTACCAGCAATAGTTGCAGCAGCAGTATGACCCATACCAACAGCTCCACCAAGAGCAGCAAGACCAAGACCAACACCAGCAGCAACTACTGAGTATGCTTTAATCATAGATTCACCATCTGCTTCACCAGCAAATGCAACAGCACCAAGTGCTAAGAAAAGTAAGAAAAACTTTTTCATTTTATATCCTTTAATTTAATAGAGTTTAAGTCTCATCGACTGTAATTTAAAGCCTGTTCGGATAGCGTAAACGATAATAAATTATCGCCAATACAAACATAAATGCCTATATTTCCCTACTTATCACTTCAAATAACGGCGTAATTATAGCTAACTAAGATTTAATCTATGCTAAAAATTCAGGGGTAGCCAGTTCAACCTTTTTACCTTTTTGCTCCATCACAACTACCGTAATAGCATCGCCTTCACTGTATCGCTCTGAAAGGTTGTTAACACGATCTTTGGCTACTTTTGAAATATGCAATAGTGCATCAAAGCCATCGGGCATTTCAACAAAGAGTCCGAAGTCTACTATTTTTTTTACTTTTCCATTATAGCTTTGACCTACTTTATATTCCATCTGCTTTTTCACCGGCGAAGAAGCGATCTCTTCTATGTGGGCTTTCGCTTCTGCTACTTTTTCTTTGTCTTCACCGGAGAGCTTTACCCCACCTACTTCACGATCAAGATCAACAGAGACTTCAAACTTCTCAATAATCTCACGGATCGTTGCCCCTGCTTTACCGATGATATCTACTATCTTGCTTGGATGTACAGTGAAATGTTCTGTACTTGGGAGTGCGGTACTTGAAACCATGTTCTGCTCTGCTACTTCCATAATGCTAAGAATATGGTTTTTACCCTTGCTGGCTTTTTGTAATGCATCTTTAAGTACTGCTAAGTCTATGCCTCCAAGTTTAATGTCCATTTGAAGTGCCGTGATACCCTGCGTGGTACCGGCTACTTTAAAGTCCATATCTCCATCATGGTCTTCAAGTCCCATAATGTCAGTAAGCACTGCATACTTATCACCTTCACTCACTAGACCCATAGCAATACCTGCCACAAGCGCAGTCGTATGTACCTCTGCAGCACGTAATGCCAATGCCCCACCACAAATAGTAGCCATTGAAGATGAACCGTTACTCTCTAAGATTTCAGAAACCATACGAATACTGCCATCATAATTTAATTCCAAAGAAGGCTCTAAAGCTCTTTTACCCAAATTACCATGTCCAAGCTCTCTTCTTCCCGGTGCTCCAATGTATTTTGCTTCTCCGACAGAGTAACCTGGAAAATTATAATGTACCATGAAGTTCTCTGATAGAGAATTTTTCTCAGTGATCAGTTCATACATCTGTGCATCTTTCTTATCGCCGAGTGTTACAGTCACAAGTGCCTGTGTCTGACCGCGCGTGAAAAGACATGATCCATGTACTGAAGGCAAAATATTTGTTTCGATACCGATAGGTCTTACCTCATCAAGTGCTCTACCGTCTGCACGAATATTTTTATCTAGGATCATAGCTCTAACAACGGTTTTTTTGTAACGTTCAAGCACTTTAGAGACTAGCTCTTTATCTGCTTCTTTGCCCTCAGTCTCTAAAGCCTCGATAATCTTCATACGCACTTTTTTAAGTTCAGTGGAACGTTCACTCTTTGCCATATGAGAGATTGCTTTTTCAACGTCTACGGCATAAGTGTTCTCGATCATCGTATAAAGTGATTCATCTACTTTATCTTCCGCCAAAGGTAACGCGAGTGGTTCTCTTACTAAAGGTGTAAATGCATTCACATAAGAAGTTGTTGCGTCACTTATGGCTTCTGCTGCCATCGCAATAACATCCACAAGTGCCGATTCATCAAATTCATTGGCACTTTGCCCTGATTCACTTTGGGTTGCGAGTGTCCGCATCTCTATCATAACGACATCTTGACCCGAACCTACAACCAAAAGGTCTAGTTCACTTTGCTCTTGTTGGGTCAGTGTTGGGTTGATAACGATATCATCACCTACTGTTCCCACCCTAACTGCTCCTATACTCGTAGCGACTGGAATATCTGAAATATAAAGTGCTGCATTTGCTGCATGCAGAGCTGCCACTTGCATATCTACTTCTGAGTCTGCACTTACCACCATCACGGTGATGGTTACAGGGTAATGAAATCCTGTGGGAAATAAAGGACGTAAAGAACGGTCAACAATACGCGATGTGAGTGTTTCAAAATCACCAGGTTTCGTCTCTCTCTTGATAAACCCTCCAGGAATCTTCGCTGCAGCATATGACTTTTCTATATATTGCACGGTAAGAGGAAGAAAATCTTCATCTACCGCTTTTTCATCTACGGCAACTGCTGCTATAAGTACGGCTTTACCCTGTCTATACATCACAGCACCGCTTGCCTGTTTTGCTATTTTATTAAATTCATAAGTTTCTTCAAGGTTGTTTACATTAATCTTTACAATTTGTTCTGTCATTCGTTTCTCTTTCCTTTTATAAGAATATTCAACTACTCTTCTTCTATAATTTTTACTTTTTTGTCATTGATAATGGCGGATATTTCTTCAAACTTCAATATTTGAAAATCTTTATAATAGTATTCTATCGAAATATAGTCTTGTATCTTATGAGGACAAAATACACCATCGCAGACACTGAGTAGATTTTGATACACACCTTGGTCTAAAATAGGCGTTGCAATATATATATTTTTGGCTCCTCTAGCAATAGCTGATTTAAGTGCTACCATCATCGTGAGTCCTGTTTCGATACATTCATCCACTAAGACAACATACTTCCCTTTGAGCGAGATCAAGTCCTTGCCTTTACGATATTTATATACATAGGTGAGTACTTCTTCTTCATACTTTCTGTGTGCTTCACCATACACATAATCTTCATTGATTTCAAAAGCATCAATGAGTGCTTTATGCATAACCACTTCTTCTGTTTCTGAAACCATCGCAATGGCCAATTCAGGATTATTCGGTGCCAAAACCGGTTCCGTAAGCAAAATATCCATTTGCCCATCAATCGCACGGGTTATCCGCGAAATACACACCTCCTTCACTCACACCAATGACTACAGTTTCATTGCGTGAGAGTAACTCTACAGGAAGCATCTCAATTAACTGTCTGGAGGCATCTTCTCTATCTTCAAAATACATATTAGGGTTTGAATCGTTGGGCATAGTCTGCTCCTGGAAATTGTTTAGAAATTTCTTCTTGATCAAAAGTATAACGAAACTCTTCTATATACTTCATCAAGACTCTATAGGCATGATTTAACTTTTCCATATCAGTAACATCACCTCCTCTATCAGGGTGGTTCTTTTTAGCCAAAAAATGATACTGCTTTTTGATGTCTGCTCTACTGATTAGTTTGGGTAAGTGTAAAATATCTAAAGCTTTTTCTATCTCTTCTTTTGGACTGATGATCATCATTCAGTTCCTACCACACCAAAAGGTATGAAGTTTAGCTGTATATAAAAAATGTTTTCTTCTTCAAAACCTGTGGGTCTAGGAATAATATCTTGCACAATAGAAGCCGTAGCACTCCAGCAATCACGATGATAAACCCCTCCAAATCTCCACTGAGTGCTTGATGCATCTTTTACATTATAAGTTAAACCACCATTAAACTTGACCTGTTCATTCAATGTGTAGCCAAACGAAAAATAGACCTGATTCGCCTGAATATCATTATCAGCAATATACGATGGTATATCAGGCAAAATCTTTTTATAAGAATGCCCTACGCTGAAACTGTAGTCAGGTTTAGATATCCCTATACTACTTGAAGATTCACGGACTTTGCCATATTCATGAGAATAGGTAAGATTATTGTAGAAACTCCACTGATTCCAATTATACTGCATCTCATTATCTATATCTGCGAGTTCATATTCTCTGTTCATATAATAAAGTTGCGTCAACCTTTGATAAAATTTTACTTTCATATTCTCATCATAAAAATATTGACTCAAACTTAAATTATACTGCTCTTCAGGCAATCCCACAGCAAACAACTCTTTTTGGTTATCACTTAATGAGGAAAATACTACAGGAGACTGATTTTCACTTCCAGGTTTAATATATAGAATAGAAGGTTGTAGTACATGTACAAAACCTTCATACTTTTTCGTTAAATCTGTAAAAAATTTCACTTTATGAATACTGCTATAGTACTCAAACGCATCATAAAGGTAATCTTCATTGCCAAAAAAGAATTTACTATAATATAGCTCTTCCCCCAAAGATACATTTAACAAATCATCAAAAAACGATGTAGTAAATTCCAGTGGTATATTGAGTTCTGCTTGCTGTAGTGTTGCACCTTCATTTCTATAAAGATTCGTCATCTGAAGATCTGCACTGTAGGTTAAATTGTCCCATATGAAATGCGTTAAATATTTGTGTAATTGTACAGAAGGCAGGATCTGTTGTGTTTCATCCTTATTTACTCCCTCTCTTGTATCTATAAAATATTTGGCATTTAGTCCTGCATAATAGTCATTACCATATGCAAAATAATTAACCCTTGATTCTTGTAAAGGAACAAGCCCAAAGTGTGTTAAATTACTTTTTTGTAAATTAAGATAATCAATGTCATTGAGATAGGTCGTATTGACATAGAGTCCGTCCGTAGAACCTTGAAGAAAGCCATCAGAAAAGACTCTAGAAGATTCATAATTAAACTCTACCCCATAGTGACTATCATTTTGAAGGTTTTGCTCTTGGGCATATGCTGCCTTATCTTTAAAATACCCTACCCTTAAGGTTCCAGAAGAGTATGCAGAATCAACAAAGCGTAATGTACTATACATACCAACGCTTCTTGATGTCCTAATCTGAGGATTAAACTCTATATCCATACTGGGAGAAACCGCCCAGTAGATAGGTTGTTCATACAAAAATCCTTCATTTGATGAATATCCAAAAGCGGGGAATAGCAGTCCTGAAGTTCTTTGTTTGTCTAAAGAAAATGCTATATAAGGAGTATAAAAAACGGGGATATCCCATAAATATACTTTTGCATGATAAAGCTTCATATAATCCGCTTCACTGTCGTACAAAGAACTCGAAAAAATCATTTTCCATAAAGGGTCTTGAATATCACAACTAGAGATCACTGATGTACCTAGGGTATAATCAGTATCTTTTTTATGCGCGTCATTTGAAAAAAGCCAGACATCATTTTTGCTTATTAAAAAAAGTTCATCAAAAGTGACCTCTTTGGTATCTGTATATATCTCAATATGATCACTATGCTCTTTGTTTCCATTGTATCCTATCATTTCTATTTTGCCGTCAAGAATAAGTAGCTTTGTACTTTTATCAAAGGTTGCAGAAGATGCTTTGATCACAGAATCTTCATAATACACGACTACATTATCTTTTGCTATGATTACATTGCTCGCTGCATCTACATATTTTGCTGTAATTTCAATTTTACTTTGATCTGCTGCAGCAGATAATATTTGCAGTCCCACAACAATGCATAAAAGAAAAAAGGGGATAGTTTTATGCATTAACAACGACACAATTAGAAAGTTTATCATGTAATGTTTGTTTCAGTGGCATGAAGAATGCCATAAGAAAACCTACATAAAACAGTACTTCACTGGGAATTCTAAGTGAAGCACGTAAAAATGCTTTTGTAAAACCGGGAGTATCTCCAGTTTCCATGTCAACTACTTTTATCTTCATGAAATACTTACCCAAAGTCATACCATTTTGCCAAACGAAAACCGTATGATAGATTAGCTTGATCCCAAGGACCACTAAAATATTTTGTGCAATAAATGCATTGATACTTTCAATGGCCGATTCATCTACTACAGTGATATTGGAAAAAACGTCAGAAAACTGATTATAAAAGATAATAATAAAAAATAGAGAAATAACGATATCATCTATCACAAAAGCAGTCATTCTTTTTGTATTACTCGCGATAGGAAGAGGAAATATTTCAGCCATTTTTATTTCCTAGAGTGCCTGATATGCTATGTCTGTTCGACACTGCTTACCGGCATAATGCACTTGTCCTACGAGCATATAAGCACGTTTTTGGGCCTCTTTAATACTATCACCAATACCGACACAAACCAATACTCTTCCACCAGTGGCATACAGTTTTCCATCTTCTCCACGTGTCACCCCTGCGTAAGAGATATGTGCATGTTCACTCACCTCTTCATGGTAAATATCATCAACGATAATCTCAGCTGGAGGTGTGCTTTTGTATGGATAATCTTTACTTGCCATGACAACACCGACTGCATATTTATCATGAAACTCTATCTTTGCATTTTTAAGGTCCCCTGTGGCTGCTTTATAAAAAAGTTCAGATGCAGGTGATTTGAGTAGTGGCATCAACTCTTCACATTCAGGATCACCAAAACGTACATTGTATTCAAGAATAATAGGCTCACCTTTGACCACCATCACACCAATAAAAAGTACACCTGTAAATGGCATACCTTCGGCTTCCATACCTTTAAGTGTGGGCTTAATGACTCTCTCATCTAGTTTACGATAAATCTCATCATTGACCAGTGGTGTTGGCGCATAAGCACCCATACCACCTGTATTGGGGCCTTCATCATTNTTGAGTAATCTTTTATGATCTTGTGCCGCGGGCAATACTACATAATCTTTTCCATCACAAATAGCAAACACAGAAAGTTCATAGCCATCTAAGAACTCTTCCACCACAATACTTGTTCCCGCATCGCCAAATGAG
>JGI11705J14877_10002130_pt1 | contig 10866 bp, 13 predicted proteins | sample Etolaghawater15m_FD_14877 | JGI IMG/M metagenome (IMG submission 14877) | reverse complement strand
AGTGAAAAGAATTTTTGAAAATATTGATACTGTGGTACGGGTTGAAGAGCTTTGATACCCTTAGCTCCACTTGAAGGCTAAAGCCAGAAATCAAGAAATGATTTCATGATTTTTAGTTACTTCAATATCAAAGATGGAAAATATGTATGCAAAGTCACAGCAGTTGAAGCTGATAGCTTTTTGATAAGCTTATCAAACTTATCTTCTTTGTTCCAGATTGGATTTGAAACTTTGCTTAACAGTTCGAGTTCTGATTTAGCATCATGCATAACACCGATGCTATCTATTAAACCGACCTCTTGTGCCTGATACGCAGTAAAGATATGAGCATCGGCATAAAGCGCGCGTTTTGAATAATCTAAACCACGTGCATTAGCAACATCCTGGGTGAACATATCATACGTGCCATGTATCACTTTATTGAGCTCGTTGACTTCGAAGTCAGTCCAAGCTCTATCTGGAGTACCCACTTTTTTGTATTTTCCTGCCTGAACACTTTGTGATTTTATTCCGATTTTTGCAAGAAGTTCACTTGCATCTGCACTTTGTATGATAACACCTATACTCCCCACCATAGATCCAGGATTAGCTATGATTTTATCTGCCCAAATACTTGCATAGTAGCTCCCACTTGCTAAAATACCTTGTGCATACACTATAACAGGTTTCTTTTCTTTCAATCGTTTAAGAGCATAAGCTACTTCTACAGAAGGAGCGACGGCACCCCCTGGTGAATCAACAACAAGTAAAACACCTTTTATTTTTTCATCATTGTGTGCAGTTTCAATCTGTTCTAGTACCTCAGACACCTCCATGATTGGACCAACTAGATTGATGCTTTGAAGATTATTTTGTACTAAGCCCTCATTTGTTGCAGGGGTGAATATAAGTACAACAATAAGAAGAAATAGCATAGCTTTAAAATGATCTTGTATAAATTTCATTGGTATTGTTATTGGTAAAAATAATTTTCTTAAAAATTCCATTAGTTTTCCTTTTCTAGTTTTCCGTTTATATAAACTTTAGAGATATTATATCGGTGAAGTATTAAATGAATTGCTAATTCTTTTGTTGGTTCAGCATCTAAGTCCAGCACAAGCATATCAGCATTTTTTCCTTCTTTAATTTCACCGGTGTTAAGACCNAGTGCTTGGGCAGCATGGATGGTCACTCCATCAATCAATGCTTTTGCAAATTCTAATAGTGGAGCATCACTATGCATAAATANAGACATNTTCATCTCTTCAAANAGNTCNAGTTTATANTTNGAACTAAGACCATCTGTAGCNACTATCCATCGGATNTTTTTTTCATTTAATTCTTTTATNTTGAGTGTGGGATTTCCTAGCAGTCTATTTGAAATAGGACAGTGAATTATAGTATGTTGGTGTTTTGCAATATGTTCAAGTTCTTCATTNTTAGNCTGCACAGCATGNGTTAAAAGTGCATTATGTCCGTCAAAATATTCTAAAAATTCTTTAGAATCACAGACTGAAGCACTCTGTTTGAGTAGATTCTCAAAAAACTCTTTAAAGTCTCCATCACTGGAGTCTAGCCAGTCTCTCTCAGCTTGACTTTCCATAAAATGAGCTGTGAGTTTTAGGTCTTCATTTTTGACCATTTGAAGGGCCTTTTTAACTAAAACCGGGTGAACTGAGTAGGGTGAATGGATGGCTACAGCTGGATAAAAACCTTCTCTTTTAACAGTTTTTGATGCATCAAGGCGAGATAAAAAATCTTGATATAAAGTGTCAGCCATTGTAGCTTGAGAACCAATAAGTTCATTAAAATAAACAACATTTTGTTTTGCACTTGCACAAGCATCTAAATCCATTCCATGTGAACTAATCGCTCCGAATGTTGTTATTCCGGATTCGAGCATTGCGTTGATTGCTTTGCTCATACAGATTGAGTCGCAACCGCCTATAAGCTCTTCACGATTTTCTATGACACTGTATAACCAGCCCATAAAATCCCCATAGCTAAGTTCGGTTTTATTAGCTGAAAATTCTATATGCACATGAGCATTTATAAGGCCTGGCATTAGAAGTGAGTTTTCTCTTAGTGTTGTGACTTTTGCATCCGGATACTCTTCTATAAGTTCATCGAAAGGGGCTATTTTTTTAATTGTCTTATCAAAAGCGACTGATAAGTTTGTTGAAACTCTATCTCGCATAAATATGTAATGTGGTGTGATAATTTGCATATATTTTCTTTAGTGTAAATTTTAGTTTCTAATTATACACTTTTTAACAGTGCCGATAATATATGTAATAATTTCCTATTAGAAATAATAATTCTATTTAAGTGAAAATAGATTATATATTATATATAATCTATCAAGATAGCAATAGATGGAGATATTATGGTACATCATGTAAAATTTGAAAATTTAGAAGAAGAGTTTGTGGACTTACCTCAAGTCTTTAAAAATAGTTTACAAAATGAAGTTTTAGAAATTAAAAAATTAAATAAAGAAAGTGAAAAATTTAAACATGTTTCTAAAGATATATGTAATATAGATGAAGCGGAGTATGTTATTTATTCAAAGTATATGGGTAGAGAATATCATGAACAAGAGACTTTTATATTTGTTAATGATACTGGAAAAATGGTATGTAACTTATCAGGTAGAGAAATTGATTTATATAATATGATCGCTGATTGTGATAACCTTGTTAAAACACAAGAGTATGTGAGCACTCATAAATAATTCACATTTAATCTAAGATTAGATAAAATAAATCCTTAAAATATTTACTATATATAACAAAGGTACAAAATGAAGATAATGGTTATTCAAGGTCCAAACTTAAACATGTTAGGTGTTAGAGAACAGCATATTTATGGTCCTGTTAAATTAGAACAAATTCATGGTGGAATGAAAGAATTTGCTACGCAAAATAATGTGGAAATTGATTTTTTTCAAAGTAATCTAGAAGGTGAGATTGTAGATAAAGTTCAAGAATGTTATGGTGAAGTAGATGGTGTTATTATAAACCCTGCAGCATATACGCATACTTCAATTGCTATTCGTGATGCTATAGCAGCTGTAGGTATCCCTACCATAGAAGTGCATATTTCTAATATTCACCGTCGAGAAGAATTTAGAAAAGAAAATATGATTGCACCAGTATGTGCATCTTCAATTGTTGGCTTTGGACCGTTTGGTTACCATTTAGCTATGATTGGTCTGATTCAAGTAATGAATGAAGTACAAGCAGCTAAAGAAGCACAAGCTAATCAAGCTAAATAATTTATGTATCTAAAACGTAGACTAAGTAAAAGTTTAACAACTTTTAAAAGTCTATATTTTGGTCAGAAAAGAAAATCTTTTAGCTCTAAAAGATATCAAGTCACTATAGGAATTGGTGGAAATGTTGGAGATGTTAAACGAAGGTTTAATCATCTTTTGGTATTTCTACAAACAGATGTTAGAGTTGACATCATAAAAACTTCGTTGATTTTAAAAAATCCTCCTTTTGGTTTTATAGATCAGGATGATTTTTTTAACTCAATTATGGTTTTACAAGTAAATATGCAAGCGAGAGCTTTTTTAGATTACTTGATGCGATTAGAAAAAAAATTTGGTAGATGTAGAAGTTTTGCGAATGCGCCAAGGACATTAGATTTGGATATTATATTTTTTGACAACAGAGTTATCAAAACAGATATACTGACTGTTCCTCATGTAGATTGGTTCAATAGAGAAAGTGTGACTATTCCATTAGCGAGTATGAAATGAAAATATTAACCTTTACAGGCTCTACCCCATCAGAGGCTTTAAAAAAGGCAAAGCTTGAAATTGGTGATGAGGGGATGCTTGTTGAAACACGAGAAATCCAAAAAAAAGGACTGGGTCGTCCCTCTATTTATGAGATTGTGATTGGCATCGAAGAAAGTCAACTTAGGCGAGAGCAAGCTAAAAGATTTAATGCTGTAAAAAAACCCTTAGAAAAGCAAAAACCACTTATGCAAGAAAGTGAAGACATATTGTTTAATATCTCAAACGCCGCACAGCAAATATCTGAAATATCTGCAGTAACAGACCCTTTAATGGAATATGGAAGACCTAAATCAATACCAATAATTGATAAAGTTGCTGTCCAGCCTCTTGGAACAAAAGAACCAAAAGAATTAAAAGAGATAAAATCTGAGATTAATAAACTTGGAGATAAAGTCAAGCTAATCCAAAATATGCTTTGGGAAGAAAAATCACCTAAAATAGAAAGTGCTATTCCTCCAGAATTTGCTGAGATTTATAGATTAGCTTCACAAAGCGGTATGAGCCATGAGCATTTAGAATCTATTATGCAGATGACATTAGAGCATATGCCGCACAAAATGAAAGAAAATTCTGCAACTGTAAAAAGATACTTTCAAACGCTTCTTCGAAAAATGATACCAATTCGTCTTGAGAGTGCACCAACTGTAGGAACTAAAAAAGTAATGATGTTAGTGGGACCTACAGGAGTTGGTAAAACAACATCTATTGCAAAGTTAGCAGCGAGATACTCCTACCTTATGGAAAAAAAATATAGAGTAGGGCTTGTTGTGCTTGATACTTATCGTATTGGTGCTGTTGAACAGTTGATGCAATATGCTAGAATGATGAAGCTTGGTATTGAGACTGTTGTTGATCCTATAGATTTTCCAACTGCTTTAAATTCACTACGTCATTGTGACTATATACTGATAGATACTATGGGNTCTAGTCCGTANGATAAAGGTAAGATAGAAAAAATATATGAATGTCTAGAAGCGAATGATACAGAATTTCATGTAGATGTTGTTTTAGTCATGCCTAGTTCTATAAAATACGAAGATCTCCAAGCTACATATGATAATTTTGCTACACTCAACATTGATACAATGATGTTTACAAAATTGGATGAAACAAGAGGTTTTGGAAATATTTTTTCATTAGCTTATGAGACGAAAAAACCTATAAGTTACTTTTCTGTTGGTCAAGAAGTACCAGAAGACTTAGTAAGAGCAAGTAGCGATTTTTTAGTTGAATGCCTTTTACATGGCTTTAATAGGAGTAAGGTATGATTGGAAATCAAGCTCAAAAACTTGAAGAACTTGTAGCAACCAATACTCCATCTTCTCAAAATAAATCTAAAAAAACGCGCTTTATTGCAGTTACAAGTGGAAAGGGTGGAGTTGGAAAGAGTACTATAAGTTCTAATTTAGCATATACTCTTTCAAAAAGTGGTCTGAATGTTGGTATCTTCGATGCAGATATCGGTTTAGCGAATCTAGATGTGATGTTTAATGTGAAAATTAAAAAAAATATATTACATGTTCTTAAGGGTGAAGCTACGGTTTCAGATATTTTAATCCCAATTACAAGAAACCTGATCCTAATTCCAGGTGAAAGTGGAGACGAGATATTAAAATACTCAGATATGGCACTGTTTGAAAGATTTATGGAAGAGGCTCAAGTTTTAGATAAACTTGATGTAATGATTATAGACACGGGAGCAGGTATTGGTGAGCATATACAAATGTTTTTAAATGCTGCAGATGATGTGATAGTGGTTACAGTTCCAGATCCTGCTGCAATTACAGATGCTTATGCAACGATTAAAACAATTGCAACTCTACGTAATGATATTAGTATGATTATGAATCAAGTAAAAAGTGAAAAAGAAGCCCTTGCAGTATTTTCAAAGATTAAAAAGGTTGCAGATGCGAATATCGGTGGAGATTTGGATTTACAGTTAATTGGAAAAATTAACAGTGATGTAAAAGTGTCTTCTTCAGTTAAAAGAAGATTGCTTTTTTGTTCAGAGCATCCATCATCGCAACCGCATAAAGATATAATAGCTATAGCAAATAAAATTACTGCTAAATTGGAACGTAATGTGCTAGTTAAGTCCAATGAGAGTGGACTTAGTGGGCTCTTTAAGCGACTAATAGAACATTTTTAATATATTTGGGGTACTTATGTTAGGTGAAAATTTTGTATACTTTTTTACTGTTCAAGGATTTTTTGTTGGAATAATCTTTGGAATATTAAAATCTTTTGATGCAGAAGGTTTACTGATTTATACATTTTTTATTACAACTTTCTTTTATCTTTTTTCTCATATTATAATCGCACTATATTTTAGAACACTCAATGCGAAAGCTCAGTTTTTTCCCAAGGAAAGACATGAAAGAGATCTCGATATATTTGTAAAAGAGATAAATAAAAGAGAGAAGTTAATTGACTCTGCATCTAAAATCACTGACATTGCAGTCAAGCTTAATTCACAACATCAGGTGGCAGACGCATGATGAACTCTTACCATCAAGATATTAAGCATAAAGAAGATGAATTGGCTATTCAGTATTTACCTGCTGTTAAAGCCATGGCTTTTAGACTTAAAGAAAGATTACCAAGTTCAATAGATTTTATGGACCTTTCTGCAATCGGTACAGAAGAGCTAATAAAACTAGCAAGAAGATATGATAGTAGTTTAAATGATTCTTTTTGGGGATATTCTAAAAAAAGAGTCTATGGAGCGATGCTTGATTATTTGAGAAGCCTAGATATTTTAAGTCGTGCAAGTCGAAAGCTAGTTAAGGCGATTGATTATGCAGTTGAAGAGTATAGACTAACAAATGAAGAAGAACCTACAGATGAAGAATTGTCAGAAATCCTAGAAGAACCGATTGATAAAATTCATGAAGCGAGGATAGCATCAAGTATATATACAGTTATGCCTTTACATGATCAACTTCAAGTTGGAGATGAAGGTGCTGCTTTGGCTACTGTTGAAAGAGAAGAGTTGGTGGAAGTGATTAAAACGATTCTTTCTAAATTTAAAGAAAGAGAACAGTTGGTAATTCAGTTTTATTATTTTGAAGAACTAACACTTAAAGAAATTAGTGAAATTCTTAATATTACAGAATCAAGGATTTCTCAAATACATAAATCTGTCATTCAAAAAATTAAAGAAAGTGTAGGCTCATAATATGGCTGATATACTTTCCCAAGAAGAGATTGATGCCTTATTGGATGTTGTTGAAGATGAAGGTGATGATGTCTTAGATGGAGGTGAAGATAGTTTACTTCCTCAAAGACAAGTTACATTGTACGATTTTAAACGACCAAATAGAGTCTCAAAAGAACAACTTCGTGCTTTTCGCGGGGTGCATGATAAAATGGCGAGGTCTCTAGCTTCACAAATTTCTTCCATTATGCGTTCAATTGTTGAGATTCAACTTCATTCAGTGGATCAAATGACTTATGGTGAATTTTTAATGTCTCTTCCAAATCCTACAAGTTTTAATGTTTTTTCAGTAAAGCCTCTTGAGGGAAGTGGAGTAATTGAGATAAATCCTTCTATTGCTTTTCCTATGTTAGACCGTCTACTGGGAGGAAAAGGTGAACCATTTGATGCAAGTCGTGAGTTCTCAGACATTGAACTAAGTCTTTTTGAAACTATCTTACGAGTTATGATGAGTACACTTAAAGAGGCTTGGGGGCCAGTTATGGAAGTGTATCCAACAATAGAATCTAAAGAATCAAGTCCAAATGTTGTGCAAATTGTTGCACAAAATGAGATTGTTGTAATGGTAGTAATGGAAATTATTATTGGACACAGTTCTGGTATGATGAATATTTGTTATCCTGTAATTTCATTAGAGCCTGTACTACCTAAATTGGCATCACGAGATTTAATGCTAAATGAAACAAGTTCAAAAAAAAGTAGAAATACAGAACTTCAAGTACTTTTGGGTGGTGCAAAAGTCAATATTGAAGCTAACTTAGGTGATGCTGAACTTACTTTAGGCGATATTTTAGATTTAAAAGTAGATGATGTTTTAAGATTGACAAATCCTGCAAATGATATTATTACGGTATGTGTAGATGGAAAAGACAGGTTTAAAGGTCAAATAGGTTTAAAAAGATTTAGAAAATCAATTGAGATAACAGAGATTATAAATACTGAAAAAGATGCAGTAAAACGTGCTTTAGAAAACTTTGAGAACCAAAGACATGCTAAAATTACTGGTGTTAAAGATATGATACATGAGACATAATACATCTCTAAAGAGGAAGCAGTAAATGAGTGAATTTATAAAGTTATTTGAAAATGAAACTGTGGGAACTATTGAAGCCTTGATTGCTGAAGCTCCTACTTTAAAAATGCAAGAAGAACAAGAGCTTAGTATTATTTCAAATATAATTCCTCCTATTGTATTAGTTCATATAAGTGTGTCTGGTGCTACGGACGCAAAAGCTATGATTGCATTACCTGCAAATTTGGCAGCATCATTGTCTGACCTTATGATGGGTGAAGAAGTTAGTGATAGAGAAGATGTATCTGATGATGATTTGGATGCTTCAAAAGAGATTATTTCAAATATCTTTGGGGCAATAGGGAATGCTCTTTCTGCTCAAAAAGAGATACCAGTATTATCTTTCGCTATAGATAGTATTGAATTGAAAAATACTGAAGATGAAGTGAGTTTAGAAGACTTTAGTAAAATGTACGTTTATAAATTTAATGTAGGCGAACTTAGTTCTTTGTACATGTTTATAATAGATGAAAAACTAAAAAACACATTAGAAGGTAGTAGTGAAGGTTCTACAAACACATCAATGAATACTCCTTCAGATAACTCTAGTAAGTCTTCCTCAAGCGTTGAGATGAGTAGTGATGAAATGAGAAATATAGCACTTATTATGGATGTCAAGTTACCTGTGAGAGTTCGTATAGGGCGTAAAAAAATGCTACTTAAAGATGTTTTGAATATGGATATAGGTTCAGTAATAGAATTAAATCAATTAGCAAACGACCCTTTAGAAATTCTTGTGGACAATAATGTTATAGCACTCGGTGAAGTAGTGATTGTAGATGGAAATTTTGGAGTTCAAATCACTTCAATAGGTACTAAAAAAGAACGATTGAACCAACTAAAGGATTAAAATTGAAAGCTAAAATGGATCAGACATCAAGATATTTAAAAGATATTAAGTCTGCTGATGTATGGAGTGTTTTTAAAATTATTGCTGATTTCGTAAAGGGCTTTGATGAGCTAGGTGAATTAGGGCCTTCTGTGACGATCTTTGGAAGTGCGCGAACCAATAAAGATGACAAATACTATAAAGAGGCTGAAAAGTTAGCTTCTCTACTTGGTAAAAGAGGTTTTAATATTATCACAGGTGGTGGACCTGGTATAATGGAAGCCGCTAATAAAGGTGCACATAATAATCCTGATGTAGAATCAATAGGTCTAAATATTGATTTGGCATTTGAGCAAATATCAAATCCATACACAACAAAAAAACTTAATTTTGATTACTTTTTTTCAAGGAAAGTGATGTTAGTGAAGTATTCGATTGCTTATGTAATTTTTCCAGGTGGTTTTGGGACACTCGATGAGTTGTTTGAAGCATTAACATTAGTCCAAACCAAGAAAGTCTCTGGAGTTAAAATATTTGTTGTAGGTACTGATTTTTACCAGCCATTATTGGATTTTATTGAAAATAAAATGCTAAAATATAATACAATTGAAAAAGAAGATTTAGAGCTTATACGATTGACGGATGACTTGGACTGTATTGCTGGCGAAATTGAAGCATCAATTGTAGAGCAAATAAAATCTTTAAAAGATGCAAATCTATGTGATACTTCATATTATAAATCGTTAGCAGATTTTTTGTATGGTAAAGATATGATAGATGACAGAAGAAGTGAATAAGATGAAAAAAAAAGTATTAGTTGGAATGAGTGGCGGAGTTGACTCGACTGTATCTGCACTTATGCTAAAAGAAGAAGGTTATATCGTTGAAGGTTTATATATGAAACTTCATTCAAAGCCTGGTTATCATGAGATTCATCTTGCGCGCGCGCAAAAAGCAGCAGATTTTGTAGGTATTAAACTTCATGTTTTGGATTTACAAGATGTATTTAACAAAGAGGTATTTCAACCTTTTATAGATACGTATGCAGAAGGAAAAACCCCAAATCCATGTGCTTTATGCAACAGAAACCTGAAATTTGGCGAAATGATTAAATTTGCAGATACAGTTCATGCTGATTATTTAGCAACCGGACATTATATTAAAACAGATGGTGAATATTTTTATCAAGCAGAAGATGATACAAAAGACCAAAGTTATTTCTTATTTTATGTAGCTAAAGAAGTATTACCGAGGTTATTATTTCCTTTAGGCAGTAGACATAAGAGTGATATAAAAAGAATTGCTGCTTCTATAGAAGGCTTAGAATCCTTTGCATCACAAGCTGAATCAAGCGAGATATGTTTTGTTGAAACTACATATACTGATGTTTTGAAAAAACATGTGAATGTTGATAATATTGGTGAAGTTTTAGATAAAGATGGGAATGTTGTTGGGGAGCATAAAGGCTATATGCACTACACGATAGGTAAAAGAAAAGGTTTTACGGTTAAAGGTGCACATGAACCTCATTTTGTTTTAAGTATAAATGCTAAAACAAACCAGATTGTTGTAGGAAAAAAAGAAGAACTCGAATGCAATAGTGTAGTTCTAGATAATTTAAATATGTTTAGTAGCGAAAAAGAATTTGATACAACAGTAAAATTACGATATAGAACAAAAGCAGTACCTTGTCATGTGAAAATTCAAGACAATAAAGCTTTGCTTACATTAAAAGAGAGTGTTTTAGGGGTGGCTGTTGGTCAAGCTGCTGTATTTTATGATGAAAACAAACTAATCGGTGGCGGTTGGATAGCTAAAGTGTAGGTAAAAATGATTCCCCAAAAACCTAAATAAAAAAATTTCCAAACCCTCTCCAAACATTAAGCAATCTCTAAGCAACTTCCTCCTATAATTCCCATCCACAAACAGAGACACCTTGTTTAAAACGAGGATACGATCGC
>JGI11705J14877_10002129_pt1 | contig 10868 bp, 8 predicted proteins | sample Etolaghawater15m_FD_14877 | JGI IMG/M metagenome (IMG submission 14877) | reverse complement strand
ATTGGTCGCGGCCACGATCCTGACATTGATCTTGCGGTCCTGCTCGCTCCCCAGCGCGCGCAACTGCTGATCCTCGATCACATGCAGCAACTTGACCTGCAGATTGAGCGGCAACTCACCGATTTCATCAAGAAAGATCGTGCCCTGATCAGCTTCGAGGAACAGGCCGCGCTTGGCCTTGCTGGCACCGGTAAACGCCCCCTTGGTATGCCCGAAAAATTCACTTTCCAGCAGATTTTCAGGGATAGCGCCACAGTTGACCGGAATGAATGCGTTACTGCCGCGATGGCTATGCCGGTGCACAGACTTGGCGACAACACCTTTGCCGGAGCCACTCGGCCCGGTAATAAGGACCGTGCTGTCGGTTGGCGCCACCTTGCTGATCAAACGCTCTACCTGGCGCATGGCGGGCGAAATCATGACACAGGACTCTTCCTCCTGGGCCTGAACAATCTCACGCAGGGCTTCATTTTCAGAGCGCAGCTGAATGACATCCGCCATGTGCGACAGCCGGTTTAGCACATCCTCATTGCGCAGCGGCTTGAGCATGTAGTCATAGGCCCCGGCGCGCATGGCATCGATTGCCGTATCAACCGACGCAAAGGCGGTCATCATCAGAAAAATAGTGTCGATACCGCTAGCCCTGGCCTTCTCAACAACCTCGATTCCATTCATATCGGGCATGCGTATATCGCAAATCGCCACATCGATATCGCCCTTGTTCAGCTTCTGTAGCGCCTCCTCCCCGTTCGCAGCAACGCTGACGGTATGCCCTGCCTTCGAGGCGGTATTCGACAATATCTGGCGCAAAGCGGGTTCGTCATCGACAATCAAGACCTGGAGAGAAGGCATAGCCGGGACGTCCTAATTGCTTGATATGCCAATTGGTAAAGAAACGGCGACCTGCGTGCCCACACCCGGTTGCGACGATAGCTGGATTTTACCTTTATGTTCATCAATTAAGGTTCTGCACAATGCAAGGCCAAGACCGCTGCCTTCGCCCGGCGCCTTGGTGGAATAAAACGGATCGAATATTTTCGGCAAATCAGTTTCTTCGATACCGCATCCGTTATCCTTGACCAGAATATGCACCCAGTTATCGTCGGCATAGGTGGAGACATGCACGTGCGACGGTCTATCAGCGATCTTTTCCACTGCGTGCACGGCATTGTTCAACAGATTGATCAGGATCTGCACAATATGGTCCTTGACAATGGATACTGGCGGTATCTGTTCATCCAGCACCAGACGTAAATCAATACCCGACCATCTCCTATCGTATTGCACCAGGCGGCAGGTTGTGTTGATCAGGGCGTTCAGATCCAGCAGATCCACCACCGCATTTCTGGAATAACTGAATTCCGAGAAATCCATCGTGATGCCGGTAATACGATCAACCTCGGCCAGCACCTCATCGAGCTGGCGCGCGACCATCTTGTTGAGAGCCACGCCCTCGTTGCTGGTTTTGCAGGTTTCCTGGATATCACAGATCAGACCGCGAATAGCCGCTATCGGGTTACCCACTTCGTGCAGTATGCCGGAAGCCATCAAACCCACTTCAGCCATTTTTGAGTTCTGAATCATTTTGAGACGCTCCTGCTCCAGCTTGCTTCGAGCCTCCTTGACTTCGGTGATATCCTCTTTGATCCCGATAAAATGCCGGATTTCGCCACTCTCGTCCTTGATCGCACTGATGATCGCATTCTCCCAGTACAACTCGCCGCTCTTGCGACGGTTATGAAACTCGCCTGACCACTGCTTACCGGCCAGAATGGTACTCCACAAGCGGCGATACCCCTCAGGCGGCATTTCGCCAGACTTGATGATCCCCGGGTTTTTGCCCATCAATTCATGTGCCTTGTAACCGGTCATTTCCTCAAACCTGGGATTGACGAACTCGATCAGCCCCTTGGCATTGGTAATAACCACAGCAACCGGCGCATGCTCAACAACATAAGCATAGTTACGGCAACGCCCATCACACAGGGCCTTGCCCTCTGCTACCGATTCAATATTGAGAAAATTGTGCAACGAACCCCCGACCGAAGCGCCTTCCCAGCCACGGCCTGATTTATCATTGTTCATGTTATTTAAATCAATCGCTGACTTTAAACGGCGTAAAGGGTAAAACTACACTGATTACGCTCCCTTTTCCAGCGCTCGATTCCGCATGAATAATGCCTTGATGGTTCTTGACAATCGTCCAGCAAATGGACAGCCCGAGGCCCGTTCCCTGCCCTACGGGCTTGGTACTGAAAAACGGGTCAAAGATATGATCAATAGTTTCAGCAGCAATTCCGGTACCGTTATCCTTAAAATCAATAACCAGATTCTCCGTGCCCTGCTGCCGGGTCTGGATCACCACACGCGGACTTTCCGCTTGTGCCAGCGCGTCCCTGGCGTTTTCCAGAATATTGTTAACCACTTGCGTCATCTGATTGAGCGAGCAATAAATGGCCGGCAATGAACTGTCAGGCTGAAAGTCCAGCTCAATACCGGCCCAGCGTTGATCGTAATGGAAGATATTGCAGGTATTGGTTAACAGCTGATTGATATCCAGCCACTCGTATTCGTCACTGTTTTTGTTGGTATCAAAGGCGGAAAGCTCGCGAGTCAGGCGCACCAGCACGTTACAGTAATCACTGATTTGCTCGATGCACTGCCGACTGTCATCGGTCAACTCACTGTTGCTGTCACTTTTTACCACCTCAGCCAGACCGACAATGCTGGCCACCGGGTTACCGATCTCATGCGCGATACCACCCGCCAGTGAATCGATTGCCGTCATCTTCTCGACGAAGGACGCCTTGTTGCGCTGAATCTCCAGCGCTTTTTCGCGCTCGGCCAGAGCCTCAGCCATGTGATTGATATCGTGAGCCAGCTGACCAACCTCGTCGTTGCGCCTCACCTTCAGCGGTTTACCGCGGTAGCCATCGATTATTTCAGCGGTTCGCGCCTGCAGAAAACGAATGTCTCGCCGCAACTGATGCACGAACAAACCAACCATCCCGCCAAACAGGATCAGACCGAGGATGCCCAGGCTAAGGATTGTCGCCACGACCGATTCATTGTGCGCCCGCTGATCCTCGATGAGCAGGCGCAGCCGCTCCTGGTTGATCTTCATCAGCTGGTCCAGTCCCGCCTTCGAACGCGCCAGCAGGAACTGAATGCGGGCCAGATTGCCCTCTCGGGCACTATCGAGCGAGGTTGGAATACTCTCAGCCAATTCGCGGAAGGTGTCCGCCTGCTCGGGAAACCAGCGCTGCAGCTCAGTATATTTTTCGCGCAGACTGCCAAAATAACCCACGACCCGAGACAATTCATCGCGATTGACCTCGGAAAAAAGCACGGTAACGACATGAAAAGCCGCCAGGTCGGCCTGCACCAACGCTTCCTGGGCGCGTTGAATGCGCTCATACTGCTCCAACTGCTCCAACGGCTCGTTGCGTTGACTCAGCGCATACACCACGATGAAAACTATGTAGGCCACCAGCATGGCGTTGAACAGGATGCCCTGGCTGCGCAGGGACCGCGAGAACCAGCCGACAGACAGCACGGGCGAGGCCACCTGTGCGACAGACGCCTCAGCGTCAAAATGTGTTCGCAGCGGCATATTCATGGCGACACCAGGCTGGCGTGACAACCGGTCCCGTCGACGCCAAAACCATCCGCATGCCCCGGCCAGCGGCGCACCGGCATCGTTACCAGAGGCGGATTCACATCACTGTCACTGTGAGGGGATTTCATCAATTTGTTACTGCCATCATCCGGGAAAAGAATAAACCACAGAACAGACGCACCACGCGGGACATCCTGCGTCCCACCAGCCGGGCTTCTCGCGAATCAAACACATTCCTATTTGCTTCAGGTTGACGTTGAATGCAATTTCAGCGCCAACAACAGTTTCCCGCATCTAATGAAGCAACTAGTTCAACAACAGCATCACGAAAGCCCCCTCCAGGCTTCCTAGCAATGGGACGAATGGCGGAAAACTTCCCGATTACGGGAAAATACGGCTTACTGAAAACCGACAGAATCGGCATTTTCGACCGGGTGAAAGGCGCGCGAGATGTAACGGATGATATGCTCGATCTGCTGCCCGGACAGCACATGCCGCCAGGCCGGCATTGAGGTGTTGGGCAATCCATCCTCGATGCGCTGCCTGAGCATATCGCGCGTCATTCCTCGCATAAAATCCGGTTTCGTCAGGTCTCGCGGCGGCGGCTCCAGGAAACTACCGATCCAGTTCTGGCCAGTACCGTCAGCAGCGTGGCAAAAAGCACAATTCTGCAGCCACAGCGCCTGCCCCTTCAATTCATCCTCGCTCAGATCACTGATTTGCGGGGACACATCGTGCAACGCGTAGATGCTGGCCGAACTGACCGCATCCACCTCGGTATGCGAATAATTATTGCGCGGATAGGAGATCGACTGCTTGCGCCAGATCACCCCCTCATCCTCGACCCGCGCCCTGTCGTGGCAGGTTATACAGGTCGCCAGAAACAGTCGTTTGCCGCGCACCTGCTGCGCAGTCAGGGCCTCCCAGGGACCGTCGATCGGGATCTCGCCGGTGGCGAACGGAAACGCGTCGCGATAACGCTCGTGATCGGGCCAGCCGTTCTCGACGCTGTGATAATGGGTGTTGACGGCCTTGTCGCGCATGAATTCACGCCGAACGAAATCAACCACCGCATCGATCTCATCCGCGCCCAGAACGCGACTGAACGCCGTCATCGCCGTGCCGGACCGACCGTGGGTCACGGCTTCGATCATTTGCTGTCGCGACAACTCGTGCAAGGCGGTCGCGCTGAAATCACGTGGGGGCGGGTCAATGAAGGTGGTCGTCAGGGTACGCGCGTCACCCGAGTAACCATGGCAGAAATAGCAGCGGAAATTATAGATCGCACGACCCGACTCATGGTAGGCATCCTGACCATCTTCGCGATCACCAGCATCATTGGCCAGCGCAGCGCCCATGCAGGCCACCCAGACCGCCAGTAGCCGCAGAAGCGGCGCCATAATCGCAGATTTCACTGCCTGTTATTCGGCGCGAATGAAGGTCTGGAAGACATACTCGCTAACGTCGGCCAGTTGCTGCGAGGTGAACACCTTGTCCCAGGCTGGCATCTCCGACCTCAGCTTGCCCTTGGCGACAGACTCATAAAGCGCCGGCCGATTGAAATTGGCCCGCGACGCGGTATGCAGGAAATTGCGCGGCTTGGGATTGATGAAGTAGGCGCGCGGGCCTCGACCATCACCGGTGACACCGTGACAGGCCGTGCAATTGGCCATGTAAAGGGCAGCGCCGCGGGTGACATCGCCGACCAGCCCCATCGGCATGGGCTGACCCATGTCAGCCATTACGCTGTTTGGCGTAGCGTTGCTTTCAGTGGACGCGATGCCGCCCTTCATGAAACTGTCAATTACGTAATCAACAACAATCTCGATCTGCTCATCGGTCAACCTGTTCTTCCAGCCCGCCATTGCCGTTTCCGGGCGCCCATAGGCGACTGCCTGAATCATGCGCGCACGGTCGAGCTTCTGCTGCACCTGCGGCGCGGTAAAATCCACGGGCGGGGGCACCAGTCCACTGGTTGCCCACACGGCACCTCTGCCGCTATCACCATGGCAAACTGAACAGTAGTCGGCATAGATACGCCCGCCATCCAGCGCCGGGTCCGCGATCACCGGCTTAACGAAGGCCGTCTGGACGTAGTCAGCCAACGCGCTGATCTGCTGTTCGCTAAGCCGCGATTTCCAGGCCGTCATCGCCGACCCTGGCACCCCTTCCCTGATCGCGTGCCGGATACGTTCCGGGGTCAATTCGGTCGCCGACTGCGGTGTCGTGAAATCTCGCGGCGGAGGCACCAGCCCACGCATGGCATGGCTCTTGCCATCACCCTTATCGCCATGACAGACGGAGCAATAATCGTGATACAGGGCGGCGGCATTGATCTCGGCCGCCTGCGACACACCCACACCGAACACCAGCCCCAATAACAGCGCAGCAGATGCAAATCCCGCGTATTTAACTTTAATCATAAGTATTTCTGAACACGTTCTGGAACGTAACTTTCACACAACCAGCGCATTACCGCTTGTCGAAAAAAACAAAAGGGTTATACACTATGAACCAATAATCCGCTAACGCGAACAGCCATAGAGAGTAACCGGAAATCTCGCCGCACACAAAATTAAGTTTGGTGAACAATGCGCATCAACCAGACCCGGGCGGAAAACCACACATGCGGCCAGCAATTGACGAGTTGTCTGCCATAATCTCAGACCAAGAATTAAAGATCACGGCCCAAACCATGCTCAAACATTTTGACCCGAAACCTGTCTTCCTCCCGCTGATCGCAACGCTGGCATTGTTATCCGGCTGCGCCTCGACACCGGACGCAAAAGACGCGCCAAAACCGGTTTTCCCACCACCGCCGGAACAACCCAGGTTCTACTACGAAACCAGCCTGATCAGCAGCGCCGATGTTGAACTGGAGGACGAAAACTCAGCCTTCCGACGCTTCATCACCGGCGAGGCCCGAACCGGTCAAGCCCTGGCCAAACCATTCGAAGTCGCGGTACACAAGGGGCGCGTGTTCGTCTCGGATACGGTTCACCGCTACGTCAGTGTATTCGACAAGCCACAGGCGAAATTCTTCGAAATCGGTGCGGAAGCGCCGGGTGAACTGTTCAAACCGATGGGGCTGGATGTCGACGATGCCGGCAACCTGTATGTCCTTGATGCTCGGCGCAAGGCGATCAATGTCTACGACCGTGACGGCAAGTTCCTGCGCACCTTCGGCAGGGCCGAGGAATTTAGCCGTCCCGCCGGACTAACCGTCTCCCCCGGCGGCGAAAAGGTTTTCGTGGTCGATACCGGGGGCGTTCAGAGCAACTGGCACCGGGTCGTGGTGTACGACGCCCACAGTGGCGATTTTCTGTATCACATTGCCCAACGCGGTAGCGGCGACGGCGAACTCAACCTGCCCCGCGAAGCGGTAATTGCGCCCAATGGCAATCTATATGTCGTCGATGGCGGCAATTTTCGGGTACAGGCATTCTCCCAGGAAGGCGAGTTTCTGTACTCCTTCGGCGATATCGGATTGCGCGGAGGACAGTTTTCGCGCCCCAAAGGCATTGCAGCGGACAAAGACAGCAATCTATACGTCGTCGACGCGGCATTCGGAAATTTCCAGATTTTCAACCCCAAGGGTCAACTGTTGCTGGCTGTCGGCAACCGCAACAGCTTGAACAAGGCCGCTAACTTCATGCTGCCCTCCGGCATCGATGTCGACGAAGATGGCCGTGTTTACATGATTGACCAGTTCTTTCGCAAGGTCGAGGTGTTCCGCCCGGCCGCGATCGAAGAAGGACAGGGTTATTTCAGCGGCCCAGACAAATGAATAAACGAACCAGCAATGCACCGACCGGTGCATCGGCCATTTGATCTAACCGGCAATCCGGTTTAGATTGCTGCATCTACCTCGGACCCGAAGAGACCAGAAACCCATGAATCGCCCGATCATCAACTCGCTCGCCTTTTCACTTGCCAGCCTGTCGCTGCTGGCGGCATGTTCCGATCACGCCGACATCAATCGGGCGGCAAGCAAAATCACGGCCACGACGACCCAGGCGGCAGCCGCTCCCGCGCCATCCGTGCACAGCGCCTCCGGTCAACCCGCCGCGAAATCCGGCACGGTCATCAGCAACCACATCGCCGGCGCCTATTCATACATCGAAACCGATATCCAGGGAGAACGATTCTGGCTGGCCGCCTCGGCAATCCGGCTTGATCCCGGCGACGAGATCGCCTGGAACGACCATGCCGCGATGCGTAATTTCACCAGCAAAGCGCTCAACAAAACCTTTGACCAGATCCTCTTCGTCGGCCAGCTGTTCAAACCCGCAGATGTCGCCACAGCCTCTGCAAAACACACAGGGACGGTACTCGAGAGCAAATCGGCGGCCGGTTATAGCTACCTGCATGTCGAGGAAAAGGGCAACAAAGTGTGGCTCGCCGCGCCCCAGATGCTGATCACGCCCGGCCAGACCGTGCAATGGGAAGGTGGCTCTACCATGCGCAACTTCACCAGCCGCGCCCTCGACCATACCTTCGAGCGAATCATCTTCGTGACCGGCATTAGCAAAACCCCCGGCTGAGCCGGGGCAACCACTTCAGGCACACCCAATCCTGAAAACAGGAATCACCTGCCACGCTCTCCCATATTTGAGAACCACACCTGAGAAAAGCACCTGAGCCAATGCGCTCCGCGCCACACCCCGCCCCGAACAAAATAAGATAACCGGCTGATTTAAATGGAATTTTAGTCACGACTTCAAATTCAGAAAAAACCCCTCGAATAATGGCACGATACGTGCTTATCTATTTCCGACGAGAAATCGGATAACAGCGTTTTTTCAAAATTAAATTCAGAGGCTACAACCCATGAAATCGATGAAACTCAGATCTTTGCTCGGCGCCACGGCCGTAACGGCCCTGCTGTTGACAGGAGGCAGCGTCCAGGCCCAGATCTCCAATACCCTGCATAACCTGGGCAGCACGGCTGCTGCTGGCCAGAACAGCGCGCCCAATGTTCAGGACCTGTGCGTGTTCTGTCACACGCCTCACGGCTCAGACACCTCGGCTTCCGTCCCACTGTGGAACCGGACGTTAGGTTTAGCCGCCGGTCAGACCTACTCCACCTATGACCAGCTCGGCACCAGCACCCTTGACGGCCAGGTACTGGCTGTTGGTTCGGTATCTCTGGCCTGCCTGTCCTGCCACGACGGTACCCAGGCGCTTGACAGCGTGATCAACGCACCAGGTTCCGGTGGCTTCAACCCCGCCGGCGCGCGGATCGCCGGCAGCGGTCTGGCCGGCCCACGAGTCAATGCCGCCACCGGTATACTGAATGCCGGTATCATCACTAATCTTGGCACCGACCTGCAAGACGACCATCCGGTTGGCGTACAATACGGCGGATTCACTCCGGCTGGCGCTACCGGCCAGATCGATGCCGATTTCATTGTACCAGCAACGGCAACGCGTACTCTGGCTGGCGGAAACACCACCAACATCTGGTGGGTTAACACCGCTGGCGTAACCGTTGATGGCGTAACCTCTGGTGGCACCGCGGCCCGCGAAAAGCAGGACATGCAACTGTACACCCGTCTCAATGGCGGCGTCGAACAGCCTTTCGTTGAGTGCGCTTCATGCCACGATCCACACATCGATCGCACCACCTTCCTGCGTATCGACAACACCGGCAGCGCCGTGTGCCTGGCATGCCACACGAAGTAGGTATCTCAAAGCGGTCGAAAACCGCCTAGTACCGTTGCTACACCCATAAGCCCCTTCATTGATCTAATTGGTGAAGGGGCTTATTATTTGCTCGACAATAAATACAAACCATCATGTAGGCATTATGCAATCAAGAACGTACCGAGCCGTTATTCTGGGATGTTTCCTGCACCTTGCAATCAGCCCATACAACATTGCATTCGCGGCTGAAACAACAAACCCTGACAACGACCCCGTATATGCTCGTATCAATGAACGAAACATCACTCTGAACGAGTTCGCCGCGATATTCAGAAACGCGGTACGTAACAAGTTCTACCATGGCGAGGTACCACAGGAGGAGCTCAAGGCCTTCCGCGACCAGGTCGCCAAGGAAATCATCGATCAGGTACTGCTGCAGCAGGAAGCCAAACGCCTGCAACTGGAACCGGATCATCAAAAAATCGAAGACGGACTCAAAGCCTACGAAGCACGTTACTCGCGATCCCCCGGCTGGCAACCACTCAGCGAAGAACAGCGCAAGCTCATGCTCGACCGTCTGGCGCAAACGAACATCATCGACCAGATGCGCACGAAGATCCGCGACATTCCGCAGCCCGATACTGCTGCGGTCAGGCGCTACTACGAAAGCAACAAGGATAAGTTTACCGAACCACGCCAGCTATCGGTTTCCGTCATACTGCTGCCGGTTCCCCCATCTTCGCTGAACGATGCCTGGCTGGAGGCCGAGAACGTCGCCCAGTCACTGATCGACCGCATCAATGATGGCGCGGCATTTTCCGATCTGGCGCAAGAATTCTCGGCCCATGCCAGTTCGGTCAATGGCGGCGACCTCGGTTACCTGCACCAGGACATGCTGGATAGCGAGGCCCAGAGTGCGGTCGACAAGCTACAGGTTGGGGAATTGACGCCGCCGGTCCGCGTTTTACGTGGCGTCACGATCTTCCAATTAAACGGGGTCAAAGAGCAACGTCTGAACCCCTTCGAGTTGGTGCAGCAACGCGCCGCCGACCTGCTTTACCGTGACCTGCAGGACCAGGCCTGGGTCGATTATCTGGCAAAACTGAAACAGGCGTCTGATATCACCATCAACGAACACCTGCTTGTTGATAGCAATGAGAAATAGCGGTGCATGCCGATTCGATTCGCTCAAGATGCCTGCGCCTCTGTTCCGCCCTCGCCATTCCGCTGTTAGCATCCGTTAGCCTGACAGCGGATGCACAACGGGTTCGTTTCTGGGGCAACCTGTCGTCCATCTATAGCGAACAAACCGAACTACAGTCCGATTTCACAACCACCAACTGGCTGAACATCGCCACGTTCAATGCGGGCACCTATATCTGGCAGCCCTGGTTCGCGCTCATCAGCGGCAGCGTCAGCATTTCACAGACCGAAACCGATAACAATCAGACCGCGCGTAGTACCGACAACGAGACATTGGCCGGCTCGTTCCAGTTTGACCTGTTTCCGACCAGCCGCTTCCCGTTCACCCTGTATGCCTCCAGATCGGAACTGCAACAGGACAACAGCAGCAACGACGGCTTGTTCACCCAGGAAACCATCG
>JGI11705J14877_10002128_pt1 | contig 10875 bp, 12 predicted proteins | sample Etolaghawater15m_FD_14877 | JGI IMG/M metagenome (IMG submission 14877) | reverse complement strand
ATCAATTGTTCCCTCTGCTTGAAAGTCTAAGTTGATGAACTTTACATCAAGACCTAAATCTAGTGTAATCCAAGCAAGATTATCTAAAATATTATAGTAAAGTATAGCATCATATTGTGTCATATCAATACTTCCTTTAGCTGCTCCAGTAATTGAAAAGTCTTCAAATTGACCATCTGCCACACCCTCATCTGAGAGAGTTGTGTACTCAACTCTTAGATTTGGAACTACTGGAATAGGATGCTTTACTAAAAGCCATGCATAAGTACTACTGTTACTTTTCTCACTTGATGCATAATTACCATTAGCACCTGCTCCATCACTATAAGTAAGCTCTCCACTTGGCTTGTTGTCCCAAACACCCCCACCTAGCTCAACTCTTGCAAAATCTGCGCTTACAAAAGAAGCGAATATAGCACTCAGTGCTAAAGCTGTAACTGTTTTTTTCATTGTTTCTCCAATTATTTATATAGAACTATTATAGCAGAGTTAAAATGTAGAGGTGGTTAAAAGATAAAGAAATGCGAGGGAACAAAGTGAGACTAGGAGTCTCACTTTTAGATAAAGTTTTAAAACTTAACTTACTGAAGCGATTGCCGCATCGTAGTTTGGCTCTTCAGTGATTTCTGGAACGATCTCTTTGTAAGTTACAACACCATCAGCATCAACAGCGAAAATTGCTCTACAAGTTACACCTGCAAGAACAGAACCACCTAAAAGTACACCATAAGCATTAGCAAAGTCTTTGTTTCTAAAGTCAGAAGCAACAGTCAGCTTGTCGATTCCCTCAGCAGAACAAAAACGTCCCGCAGCAAAAGGAAGGTCAAGAGAAACGATAGTAGTTTTTACACCCTCTAACTCTGCAGCTCTTGCATTAAAGTTACGAGTTTCAGTAGCACATACACCAGTATCTAGTGATGGAACAACGATAATAAGTTGTTTTGTACCTTGTGCACCACCAACTACTACATCACCTAAACCGTCACAGTTTACAACTGTAACTTCTGGTGCTTTATCACCTACATTTACTTCACTTCCTAATAACTCTACGTCTGTACCCTTAAACTTTGTAGTTGCCATTTTTGGCTCCTTGATTATAATATTTGTGGAAGTATATTTTAAATCGGATAATTTTACTCTTATTTACAAAAGAAAGGATTAGTAATAAGTTCTCTTTAAGCCTATATGTTACTTTTAGGAGCTATGTCGAGTGCTGCAACAGAGACAAGCTCTCCCGCCTTATACATCTCAACACCAACCCTTCCAATCATAGCAGCATTATCTGCACAGTAACGAAGTTCGCTTAAATAAAGCTCGGCTTTATGCGGTGCTAAGAGAGCTTCTATTTGTGAACGCAGATAAATGTTTGCACTAGCACCCCCAACTATAGCAAAGTTTTTTGGTCTGTTTGTCTTAAAGTACTTTTTGAGCTTCATTGTTATGTGTCGCGATGCTATATGTTCAAAAGAGGCCGCTATATCTTTGTAAAGAGACTTATCTTCACCTGCTTCAAGCACTGCTAAACGCACAGCATTTTTGAGACCCGAGTAAGAAAACGCGATGAGAGGAGACTGATGCAAAGGCACTGTAAAGTTGTACTTGAGTCTATCTCCATCTTTTGCTAGATCTTGTATGAGTGGGCCACCAGGATAGCCAAGTCCCATCATTTTTGCAACCTTATCAAAACTCTCACCAAAACTATCATCCATACTCTTGGCAACTGTTTTTATCTCTGTCAAACTTTTCACTTCCATAAGCTGTGTATGTCCACCCGAGACAAGCAAAACAGTCATAGGGAACTGCTCCTCTTTTTCTATAAAAAGTGAGTAAATATGCCCTACTAGATGATTGACTTCTATGAGCGGTATCTTAAGAGCGATAGCTATCGCCTTAGCCATTGTTACTCCCTCTATAAGAGTTACCGCCAAACCAGGTGTTGCAGTCACAGCAACTGCTTTTAGCTGACTAAAGTAAGGTTTCACTTGTTCAAGTATCTTAGGCAGTGCCTCCGCATGAAGTCTTGCAGCAAGCTCTGGCACAACTCCACCATAAATACTATGCTCAATCTCCTGAGAAATTTTTTTATGAAACAGCAATTTGTTTGTTGCTATCTCTGTTATAGCTATAGCGCTATCATCACATGAACTCTCTATGCTTAGTATCATTTTTCTCTTCTCACAAACTCTCTCACTTCTTTATCTATCATAAAAACATCATCTATATTTTTTGCAACATCACTAAACCTATCAAACGCTGTGATGATATTTTTGCTTATATCCATAAAGCCTATCTCTTTGTTTATAAACATCTCTATTGCGGCTTCATTTGCTGCATTTACTACTGTACCGCGTGCAGGGTTTTTTAGGAGTTCATTTTTTATTTGCCATATTGGATATCTATCTGTTGTAATCTCACGAAACTCCAGAGTACCAACCTTGAGTAAATCAACATGCTCTAAAATATTTTCATCCATCTTTGCATCTAGTGCATAGGCGATTGGAAGTTGCATACTTGCATGAGCGAAGTGTGCTGTTGTTGAACCATCCTTGAAGTCTATAAGAGCATGAATGAGTGACTGTGTTTCAATGATGGCATCATAATTGCCCTCTCCAAAAAGCCATCTTGCCTCCAAGAGTTCAAACATTTTGTTTACCATGGTTGCCGAGTCAATTGTGATTTTTTCACCCATGGACCAGTTTGGATGCTTTTGAGTGTCTGCGAGTGTAGCGTTTTGAAGTTTTGCTATATCCCAGTCACGAAACGCACCACCACTTGCGGTGATAATCATCTTGCTTATAGGCCTCTCCTGTAAGAGATACCAGAGTCCAAAGTGTTCACTATCTATAGGCTGAATCTTTGATGTATCTATAAAAGCACCACTAGCAACAAGAGACTCTTTGTTTGCAAGAGCTACTTTTTTTCCGGCATTTATAGCACATAGAGTTGGACGAAGTCCTAAAAAACCTACAAGTGCATTGACAACCAAGTCACTTTTGGAATCCTCTATGGCATTTAGTATTGCTTCATCTCCTGCATAAACACTAGGATGATTTACACTTGCTATATCTTCTTTATTGGCTACGACGACGACTTTTGGCTTATGCTCTTTTATCTGTTCATTTAAGAGTGGGATGTTTTTTCCAGCGACTAAAACCTCTACATTGATTGCAAATTTTTTAGCGATGATGAGAGCATTTACGCCTATTGAGCCAGTTGAACCAAGAAGAACCAAGCTATACTAGACCTCTTAAAAGTACAAGCATAACAATAGCACCAAAGAGATACCCATCTATGCGGTCTAAAACACCGCCATGACCAGGAAGTAAATCTCCACTATCTTTTACATCAGCACTGCGTTTGAGTGAGGACTCAAAGAGATCTCCAAAAATAGAGCTAACTGCTACAGCAAATGAGATAACAAATGCAACACTTAAGTCAACAATACTTAGACCCACGAACATCCCACCAAAAGTTGCAACGGCTACACCCCCCATTACACCCTCCATTGTTTTGTTTGGGCTTGTTTGACAAAACTGTGTTTTTCCTATGCTTTTGCCAACTGCATATGCTCCAACATCTGTAAGTGCTACAACTGCTAAAAGCCAAAGAAGTGCTAAAACACCATACTCTTGGTACATCGTAAAGATAAAAAGCATACCCGCAGTTGGGTAGATAAAGGGGAAGAAGTCTCTCCATGGCAACTCTTTATTGTATGCAACAGCACTCGCATAAGCGACACCTGCAAGCACAAAAAGGTCATCTCCATAAGGATAAAACCCTGCGATAAGCCAAAGAAGTGCAGCAAAGGGAAGAAGGTTATCTTTTTCAACACCAAAAAGTTTTACTGCTTCTTTAAATGCAAGCAGGTAAACTGCTCCTAAAAAAAGCCACATCAAAAAAAAGTTGTCTATAAAGCCTATGATTAGTACAAACGCGACAAGTGCCAAGCCTGTAGTAATTCTTTCACTATGTTCACCAAAGATACCCATAAATAAATCCTATTGCAAGTAATTTAAAGGCGATTATAGCCTATTGGACTTTAATATATGGTTTACTTATCTCCAACAGGAATATAAGCATAACCCTCGCTTTGCTTGTTTATAAGTCCTATTGTAGCGTTTGGAACGATTTTTACATACTCAGCAATTTGATCTAACTCTAGTTTGTTTTTCTTTCTTCCAGCATTACACATCAAAAACTCTACATCATAAGTATCAGACATACTCTGTGTTCTTGTTTTTAAATTTTCAAAAACTTTCGCAAGTTTTGCATCATCCTTGTAGAGTGTTTTACTTGGGTCTTTTACAAAAAACTTATATGCATCGCCATGAATGACTACCGCGACTTCAAGTTCTCCTAAAGAGTTTTCATAGTAAGTTTTGTGCGCAACAATACCGCTAAGTATCTTTTTTTCAAATGCCTCAATATTTGCTGTTGTAAGGTCGATAACCAACTTTTTACTCTCACCATCTGCAAATAAAGATCCAAATAGAACCATAAGTGTTAGAAGTAGTTTCATAATACATTCCTTTGATATTTTTCTCTCATGATTTTATTATATTTTTGTAAAAAGAGTGTAAAATCTAAATAAATTTTACAATTTGGTCTGATATGTTAAAAAAACTTACTCTTATTTTTACTGTGCTTACGATTATCATAGTGGTTATCTTTTTTTATTTTAACCAACAAGTTAAAGAAGAGAAAATTAACCATATTATGGATCAGCTTCGACTTACTTTAAATGCTGAACTTAAAAAGAACAAAATGGAAGATTTAAAAACAGCTATTTTGCTTTCAAATAATTCTGCAATTATTAATGCACTAGAAAATGATGATGAAGATTTAGGGTACAAAATTCTCTCACAGACAATCAAAGAGATAGATACAAATACAAACTTTCGTATCCGTGCTCAAATCATCACAAAAGAGTTAAATATTTTTGCCCGAAGCTGGGATGATGTCTATGCTGGAATGCCTATAGGAGACTATAGAACTGACTTAAAATACTTTGACACTCATACAACACCAAGAACATCCATAGAGATAGGACGCCGTCTAGGTATCAAAGCAACGGTACCTGTTTACCTCCAAAACAAAGAGCTTCTTGGATACATAGAGGTTATCTCATTTTTTAAATCTATGACAGATTTTTTTAGAACCATGGGAGTTGATTTATATGTACTACTTGAAGTAAAACATACAGACAGTGCTGTTTTGATGATGGACAACCTGCTTGTTTCAAACTACTTAATTGCCAATAGAACTTACAACTACTCTCATGTACAGACTCTCAAAAATACAGACTTTAAAGAACTGCGTTTAAATGGATTTGTTCATAAAGATGGAAAATACATCTTCTATGAAAATATGTACGATGGTACTGGAACGACTATTGGTGGTTTCGCATTTGTTCTGCCACAAAGGTATTTTGAATATTTTAGAGACCCAGAAGATGATATATCTTTTTTGAAAAATGTTACTAAGCGTGGCCTTTATGATGTCGTAAAGCAAGAGAAGTATGAAGATAATCTTTATGACAACTTCTCAGCAAACTCTTTAGTCTATCTCCAAGATGTGATTGATAAAGAAGATAGGGAACTTTTTTTTGATGAAGCCTATGAGAAGTTTGACAAGTACTCAAAAGATGAGCTTATACAGATGATGCTCAACAGAAAAATTGTAAAAAAAATAGATGGAAAAATAAAATGAAAATACTATTATTAGAGGATGAGTACTCACTACGTGTGAGCATGGAAGAGTTTTTGACTGACATTGGCTATGAGGTCGATGGTTTTTCAGATGGCGAAGATGCTTTTAATGCTGTCTATGACAAGGCTTATGATTTACTGCTTTTAGACATAAATGTACCCACTATGAATGGCTTAGAAATGTTACAAAAACTTCGACAAGACTCCAAAAATGTTCCTGCTATATTTTTAACATCTATGACAGACATAGGAGCACTCAAGGAGGCTTACAAACGTGGATGCTGTGACTATATGCGCAAGCCTTTTGACTTAGAGGAGTTAGAGTTGCGTATTGATCAGGCACTTGCAAAATACTCTGAGGATGATGGTTCTCTCGTGAGCATTGGCTGTGATATCACCTACGATATGAAAAAGAGTAAACTCTCACTAAACGACGAGGAGATAGTACTACGCAAAACAGAAAAAGATATGCTTGAAGTTCTCATAAAAAATAAAAACGCCATCGTATCTACACAGATGTTTCAAGATGAAGTTTGGGGTGAGTATGTTGAACCTGCAACTATTCGTGTTCAACTCAACAATCTCAAGAAAAAACTTCCTGATTCTGTCATTCAAAACAGACGTGGTTTAGGGTATATCATTGAAAGATAATAATTACTCAGCAAAGTATGCTCTTATCTATACTTCTTTAGTATCTGTTGTTCTACTTGCTCCTCTATTCTTTTACTTTGTATATATGAAAAACATTCACTCTGTTCAAAATGAACTTTTTTTAAAGGAAAAATCACTACTTGTTATTAAAGCCATGCAAGATTACAACCAGAATGAAGAGTATTTTGAGTATCCAAGATTTAAGACTTTTCAATCAGGTTTATATAATGAACAGTTTGAACCAATCTTCACACTTCTTCAAAACAAGATAAATTACTTTAAAAATGGGTACCACCTAGATGCAAACAATGCTTACCTTATAGTAAAACTTCCAAAAGAGAGATATTTTGGAGCAAGATATCTCATCGTACAAAACCAACTCTCCTTTGCAGAGGTCTATGAAAAGACCTTTCTAATTCTCTTTAGTGTTGTGATTCTTGTTTTTATTCTTTCACTCATTTTTTTACAAACTTTTGCAGAACCATTTAAAAAGATAAACGAAACGCTAGACAACTTTATAAAAGATTCGGTCCATGAGATTAACACTCCACTCTCCATAATTAATGTAAATATTGACCTTTACAATAGAAAAAACCCACCAAACAAATATCTTAACAGAATGAAAGCAGCTTCTAAAGTACTCTCGAACATCTATAATGATATGGATTATCTCATCAAACATGATAGATTAGAGTATGAACAAGAACCAATCAAACTGACTCATTTTCTAAAAGAACGCATAGAGTACTTTAGTGAAGTAGCAAATATGAAAGACATTTCCATCCAAGCAAATATAGATTGTGATGTTGAAATTATGATGAGTGCAAAAAAACTTCAACGTGTGATTGACAACACAATATCAAACGCTATCAAATACTCTTATGAAAATTCCAAAATAGATATCTCTCTTTATGTCAAAGAAAAAAAATGTCATCTTAGCTTTAGAGACTATGGTGTTGGAATTGAAAATGTCGCCAAAATCTTTAGTAGATACTATAGAGAAGATACAAATAAAGGTGGTTTTGGTATTGGACTTAACATAGTAAGGTCTATTATTGATGAGGCAGACATAGAACTTCGTATCGACTCAACCCCTAAAATAGGGAGTGAGTTCCTCTATATTTTCAAAGATTTTTCCTCACATTAACATTTTCAGATATAAACTTTTAAAATAATTTAGATTTTACATAAATTTTACATTTCGTAGTTATACTTGCCCTCTAAATAAAACAGGAGGAACGAGAATGAAGAAAACTTTAATGATGTCACTACTTGTTGGTGCTTCTCTTATAGCTGCTGATTACAGCAATGTTATTGAGAAACCAAATGCAAGCAAGATGATTGAAAAAGATTTATTAGCTCCAGCAACAGCATACACTATGCCAGCTGGCTGTATAACTACTGATGCTGATGCGATCGCTAGAGGCTCTTTTATATTCCATAATTTAAATGGGGATAAAGTAAAAGGTAAAATGCCTAAAGGTTTAGCAAAGAAGCAAGACGGTGCAGCGAAACAGTACGGTAACTGTGTTGCTTGTCACAATATAGAGGGTGCAAAAGGTGCTGGTAATATCGGTCCAGATCTTACATCTTACAAAGAAAACTTCGTAGATAGTGGCGCAAGAGACCACCAGTTCGTGTTTCAAAAGATTGCAGACCCACGCGTTGACAATCCTGATACTCACATGACAGTTAACTTAACTACTAAGTTATTTACAGTAAAAGAGATATGTGAGATTACTTCATATATCGTTTCTAAAAAATAGATAAAGGAAATTAAAACATGCAAAGAAGAGATTTTTTCAAAAAACTAGGTACTGCAGCTGCTGTTGCTGCTGTAAGTGTTCCATCAATGAGTTTTGCTGCAGAGGCAAAACCAACAGGTCCAAACAAGATGAGCTTTAAAACTGCTGTTGATGCTATTACAGGCGGAAAAACACCAAAAGCATCTTCAAAAGTAAAGCTTAAAGTTCCAGAAATTGCTGAAAATGGTGCNGTNGTACCTGTAACTGTTACAGTTGATTCTCCAATGACTGACAAAGATTATGTAAAAGCTATTCATGTACTAGCTGGTGGAAACTCAAATGCACGCTGTATAGATGTACATCTTACACCTGCAAACGGTAAAGCAATGTTTTCAACTCGTGTAAAACTTGGTGGAACTCAAGAAGTTAGTGCCTTAATTGCATTAAGTAATGGTGATTTCCTTATCGCTTCACAAAGTGTAAAAGTTACAATCGGTGGATGTGGTTGATAATTGACCGCACAATTTAACAAGTAAAAATAATAATTTAAGGAAAATAAAATGGCTGATAAAAGAAAATCACTGATTAAAATCAAACCGAAAAAGTTCAAAGATGGCGAAGTTGTAAAAGTAAGCTTCATGGTTATGCACCCTATGGATACAGGTATGGCTAAAGATAAGAAAACAAAAGAGCTTATCCCAGCAAAGTATATCAATAGTGTAAAGTTTAACTACAACGGTAAAGAGATTACGAACATGACTGTTTGGGAATCACTTTCAGTTAACCCAGTTTTTACAACATACATGAAAATCAACGGTAAAGGTAAACTTACAGTTACATTTACAGACAACACTGGCGAAGTACACGAGACTAGTAAAAAGATTAAACCAAAAGGATAAACGATGAAAACAGGAATTAAAATAGCGTTATCTATTGCTCTTCTTTCATCATTATCTTTTGCAGGTGAGCAGTTCGCGATGAGCGATGCTGACCGTGCTATGTATGCCGAAATGCTTGATAATAATCCAGCCGACATTATGGTTGCGAATGGTGAAGAACTCTTAGGCGAATATTGTGGCGGAGATGCGGGTTTAGCTGCATTTTTTGGAGTAAGTGAAGACAAATTGCCAGCATTTATTGCAGGTTTTCCTCGCTACTTACCAGAATTCAAGCAAGTTGTAGGACTTGACCAAGCACTTCAAGGTCTTATGAGTAAAAATGGTCACAAACCATTTGCACTTAAAAGTTCAGATATGTTTGACATGAGTGCATATGCAAAATCAATTGCAAATGGCGAAAAGAGTAACATAGATGTTAATGCGAACAAACATATGAAAGAAGCGTATGCATTAGGCGAAAAAACTTACATGCAAAAACGTGGTGGTCGTGGTCTTGCTTGTATGAGTTGTCACTCACCAGAGGTAATTGGTCTTATTTTAAGAACTCAACCATTACCAGATTTAAGTGCTAAGGGAAATGCACCGGCTGCTACATGGCCAGCATATAGAATGACTAAGTCATCTCTTAGAACGCAACAACGTCGTTACCAAGGCTGCATGAACAATGCACTTTTAGCAGTTATACCTTTAGGCTCTCCAGAGATGAATGCACTAGAAGTATACTTAACAGAAAAAGCTAAGGGAGCTGAAATAGCTATCCCTGGTTTAAAAAGATAGGGTTAGAATTATGGAAATTTCAAGACGTGACTTTATGCACATCGCTGCTATCTTTGGTTTGGGTGCAGTCTCTGGAGGATGTGCTTCTGGGAGTGTGAAAACACCCGCACAGATATCTTTAAAAGATATCTATGCGTTTAACTCTATGGGTAACTTCACACTTTTACATATGTGTGACATCCATGCACACATCAAACCACTTTACTGGAGAGAGCCATCGACTCTGATCTCTGCTCCAAACTTAGTGGGAACACCTGGTTTTTTATGTGGTGAAGCATTTGCTAAGCACTATGGTTTAGAGCCATCAAGCTTAGATGCATACTTCGATACATATATGGACTTTGACACGCTTGCGAAAAAGTTTGGAAAAATGGGTGGTATCGCTCATATGAAAACTTACTTAGACGAAGTTCGTAAAGAGCGCGGTGCTGAAAATGTACTTTTCCTTGACTCAGGTGATACTTGGCAAGGAACTGGTGTTGCACTTAAAACTGATGGTGAAGCAATTGTAAAAGCGCAAAACTATCTTGGTGTTGACATCATGACTGGTCACTGGGAATTTACTTACGGTAAAGAGAGAGTACTAGAACTTATTGAGATGCTAGATGCAAAATTTGTTGCTCAAAATGTTGTTGGAAATGATCCTTTTGCGGATGATTATGAAGAGCTTATCTTCCCTCCATATACGATTGAAGAGCGTGGTGGTGCAAAAATCGGTGTTATCGGTCAAGCATTTCCATTTACTTCTACTGCAAACCCTAAAGAGTTTACAGAGGGTTGGAGCTTTGGTATCAGACCTGAGACTCTTCAAGATTATGTTGATGAGTTAAGAAATGAGCACAAAGTTGACTGTGTTGTAGTTATTTCTCACGATGGTTTCTCAGTAGATCAAGAAGTTGCTCGTATGGTTCATGGTATCGACTTTATCTTAAGTGGACACACACATGACCCTTCACCAGCACCTATCGTAATTGATGGTACTGTTATCGTGATTGCGGGAAGCCACGGTAAATATGTTGGACGTTTAGATATCGATGCAAAAGATGGAAAAGTGAATGGCTATGAGTACAAACTTGTACCAATAGCTTCAAACAT
>JGI11705J14877_10002126_pt1 | contig 10884 bp, 15 predicted proteins | sample Etolaghawater15m_FD_14877 | JGI IMG/M metagenome (IMG submission 14877) | reverse complement strand
CAGCAGGCCGGTCTCAATCTTCAGGTAGCCCTGAGCTGGCGTGAGCAGTCGCTCATTTCAGCGGTGACGGCGTCTGAGGATGACGACGAAGAGGCAGCATAACCATGGCTGAGCCACGCTCTATTAGCCAAGTTGGAACGTCTGAACCCTTTGAGCTTCAGGTATCCCGTGGCCAGATTGCGTGGCACAAGACGTTATTCAAATATGGGTATAACCCGCTCATCATTAACGCCAATGAGACGGTTTGGGACGGTGGCGGGATCTATGCCTATCCCGCTGCCGCCGCCACCATGTATGTGTCCTCCAGCAGCGCGAACGATGATGCTGCTGGGACTGGCGCTCGCACCATCTTCATTCAGGGCCTTGATGCCAACTATGACGAGATCAGCGAGACCGTCATCATGGACGGCCAGACCCAGGTGGCGACCGCCAACGAATACCTCCGGGTATTCAGAGCCTATGTGGTGACCGCCGGTTCCGGTGGCACCAATGCCGGGGACATTTACGTTGGGACGAGCGGCGAAAGCTCTGGGGTGCCGACCGGCGCCTTCTACGCAAAGATCACGACCGGAGAGGCGCAGACCCTCATGGCCGTCTACACGGTTCCTGCGGGGCACACTTTTTACCTCGCCAATGGCACCGCGACTCACGGCACAGGCACCTCGGGCGGCGTCTTCATGACGATCCGCTTCATGACCCGCGAGCTTGGCAGCGTCTTCCGCACTGCGACCAAGATTGACATTGTGGAGAGCGAAGTTCTTTTCCCCTTCACCTTCCCTCTGCAGATCCCTGAGAAGACCGATATTGAGGCGCGGGCGATCTGCAACAAGAACCAAAACAACGCCGTCAGCGCGACCTTTGAGGGCGTGCTCGTTGATTCTCGGACGTAAGGAGCCAGCCGTGGACCTTGCCGAAAAAGCTCTCGTAGAACTTGCGGCCCACGAGCGTGAATGCACGCAGCGCTACGCAGCGATAGAGCAACGGTTTGCCGATATGGGTGACCGCATGGGCAGGCTGGAGGGCTGGATGAAGTGGGCCATTGGCCTAACAGTCGGCATGTATCCTTTTCTCCTTGGGCTTTTTTGGGTGATGAAGCAATGAAGTTTGACAAGATCAAGAACCTCATCGGCGCGGTTGCGCCGACCATCGGTACGGCCCTGGGCGGCCCCCTGGGAGGCGCCGCGGCCCAGGCCGTGGCCCAGGTCCTTGGGGTGGACGCAAAGAGCCCCAGGGACATTGAGCGCGCCCTGGAGCAGGCTACGCCCGAGCAGCTGACCGAGATCAAGAAAGCCGAGCTCGACTTCCAGGCCCGCATGAAGGAGCTTGAGGTGGACGTCTTTGAGCTTGAGACCAAGGACATTCAGCACGCCCGAGAGACCCACAAGGGCGACTGGACCCCGAGGGTCATCGCCCTGGCCTGCATCCTGTTCTTTGGCGGATACATCTTCAGCGTGACCTTCCTGCCCCCGGAGGCGAACAGTGAGGCGGTCATCAACCTCGTGCTGGGCTACCTTGGCGGGGTGGTGTCGGCTATTGTCAGCTTCTATTTCGGCGCCTCGCAAAAGCAGGATTGACATGAAGATTGGCGCAGAAGGCATTGAATTAATTAAACATTTTGAAGGCTGCGAGCTTTCCAGTTACTACTGCGCAGCTGGGGTGGTCACCATTGGTTATGGCCATACGCTGACGGCAGAAGAAGGGCAGGAGATCACCCAGGAGGAAGCTGAAGAGCTGCTCTGCAAGGATCTTGAAGAATTTGAGCACTACATCAACCAGTACGTCGAAGCGGAGCTGACCCAGAACCAATTTGACGCCTTGGCTGCATGGACCTTCAATTTGGGGCCGGGGAACCTCAAGGAAAGCACGCTGCTCAAGCGCCTGAACGAAGGCGACTTTGACGACGTGCCAAACCAGATCCGCCGCTGGACGAAAGCTGGCGGCAAAGAACTCCCCGGTCTTGTCCGCAGACGTGAAGCTGAGGCTTTGCTCTTCCAGGGCGAAGACTGGCGGCATGTCTAGCGCGGCTTCTCTCAAAGACTTCGACCTCCTTTCTGACACCGAAAAAGCGGAGGCCATGGCGCTACTCAAGCGCTATGAGACCCTAGAGAAGCAAGAGTCTGCCCAGAAAGACTTCATCTCTTTTGTGAAGACTCAGTGGCCTGATTTCATCGAAGGGCGCCATCACCGCATCATTGCCGACAAGTTCAATCAAATTGCTGACGGCAAGCTCAAGCGTTTGATAGTTTGCCTGCCGCCCCGTCACTCCAAGTCTGAGTTCGCTTCGACGTTCTTCCCGGCTTGGATGATGGGGCGCCGACCCAATCTCAAAATCATTCAGGCGACCCACACCGCTGAGCTGGCGGTTCGCTTCGGTCGCCGGGTGCGAAACATCATTGACTCCGAGGATTATCAGGAGGTCTTCCCCGACCTAAAGCTGGAGGCTGACAACAAGTCAGCGGGGCGCTGGACCACCAACGGNGGCGGCGAAGCCTTCTACAGTGGNGTGGGNGGTGCGATCACCGGACGTGGTGCGGACCTGCTGGTTATCGACGACCCGGTATCGGAACAAGATGCCCTTTCGCCCACCGCCCTTGATGGCATCTATGAGTGGTACACCTCTGGCCCCCGGCAGCGTCTCCAGCCCGGTGGAATTATCGTCATCGTCATGACCCGCTGGTCCACCAAGGATCTGGTTGGCCGGGTGCTCAAAAAGCAAGGTGAGGATTACGCTGACAAGTGGGACGTGGTGGAGTTCCCGGCCATCATGCCGAGCGAAGAACCGCTCTGGCCCGAGTATTGGAAGAAGGAAGAACTCCTCTCGGTTAAGGCGTCTCTGCCCATCGCCAAGTGGAACGCGCAGTGGATGCAGAACCCCACCGCCGAGGAAGGATCCATCGTCAAGCGGGAATGGTGGCGGCGCTGGGAGGCGGACGACGTGCCTGCCTACTCCTATGTCATTCAGTCCTACGACACGGCGTTCAGCCGCAAGGAGACAGCGGACTATTCCGCCATCACCACCTGGGCGATCTTTCAGCCCGAGAATGACGACTGTGATCAGATCATCCTGCTGGACGCGAAGCGTGTTCGCATGGACTTTCCCGAGCTGAAACGCTTGGCCATGGAAGAGTATCGTTATTGGGAGCCTGATTGTGTGCTCATCGAAGCCAAGGCATCAGGCACGCCCTTGACCCATGAGCTTCGCCGCATGGGGATCCCCGTCACCGCATATACGCCGAGCCGGGGTCAGGATAAGATTGCGCGAATGAACTCGGTTGCCCCGATTTTTGAATCTGGCATGGTGTGGGCACCGGAGACGATGTTTGCAGACGAAGTCATTGAGGAAATGGCATCATTTCCTTACGGCGATCACGATGACTATTGCGACTCATCCACAATGGCGCTGATGCGGTTCCGACAAGGGGGGTTCCTGACCCTGGCGGAGGATTGGCGAGACGAGGAGTCGGGATATTCGCAGCATAGGGTGGAATACTACTGATGGCCATTGAGCGCGTAATCCGAGGCGAAGTCCCCGAGGTGGTTGATGAAACCACCATCATGGAGGTCACTCCTGAGCCGACGCGGGAAGATCAAGTGCGCGAAGCGGCCATGATCCTAATCAATGAGGAGGGGATCCTCGTTGACGATGAGATCGATCAAGAACCGGAAAGCCCTGACGTACCCTTCGACGCGAACTTGGTTGACTACCTAGACCGCTCCGAGCTGCGCGAGCTTGCTGGGGACGTGATCCAGTCCATTGACGCCGACAAAGAGTCTCGCAGCGATTGGGAGCAAACCTACACCGAGGGCCTGAAGTATCTCGGGATGAAGTTTGATGAGACCCGCTCCCAGCCCTTTGAAGGGGCGACCGGCGTTCAGCACCCGATCCTTGCGGAGGCGGTGACCCAGTTCCAAGCGCAGGCTTACAAGGAGCTGCTCCCGGCCAAGGGTCCGGTCAAGACCGAGATCATTGGCGCCCGCACTGCGGATGTTGAGGCTCAGGCAGAGCGCGTCCAAGACTTCATGAACTTCTACATCATGAACGTCATGGAAGAGTTCGACCCAGAACTCGACATGATGCTGTTCTATCTGCCCCTTGCCGGTTCCACCTTCAAGAAGGTGTACTACGACACGGCCCTGGGCCGCGCAGTCTCCAAGTTCATCGCTCCAGAAGATCTGGTGGTGCCCTACGAGGCTTCGGATCTTTTCTCTGCCGAGCGCGTGACCCATGTGCTTTCCATGTCCCGCAACGAGATCCGCAAGCTGCAGCTCTCTGGCTTCTACGCCGACGTGGACATCAAGGATGGGGGCGCCTACCACAGCGACGACATCCAAGAGCAGATCGACGAGATTGAGGGCCAGTCCCCGAGTTACCGCGAGCGCCGAGACCACACGGTCTTCGAGGTACACACGATCTTGGATCTTCCCGGCTTTGAAGATAAGGGGGAAAACGGTGAGCCCACGGGGCTGAAGCTGCCTTACATCATCACCATTGATGAGGGATCGCAGCAGGTGCTTTCGATCCGCCGCAACTGGAACGAAGCCGATCCCGGCAAGCGCAAGATCAACTATTTTGTGCAGTTCAAGTTCCTTCCCGGCCTCGGCTTCTATGGCCTCGGCCTTTCGCACATGATTGGAAGCCTTGCCAAGGCATCGACTTCCATCCTCCGCCAGCTCATTGATGCCGGTACGCTCGCCAACCTGCCCTCTGGCTTCAAGGCCCGAGGCATGCGGATCTTGGACGACAAGACGCCCATCAAGCCCGGCGAGTTCCGCGACATCGACACCACTGGCGGTTCGCTGAAAGAGAACATGATCCCGCTCCCAATTAAGGAGCCGTCGAACGTTCTCATGCAACTCCTTGGTTTGCTTGTGGATTCTGGTAAGCGCTTTGCCAGCATTGCCGACACAAACGTCGGCGACATGAACCAAGCGATGCCCGTGGGCACGACCGTTGCGCTTCTTGAGCGCGGCACCAAGGTGATGTCGGCAATCCACAAGCGCCTTCATTACAGCCAGCGCCTAGAGTTCCAAGCCCTGGCCCGCGTCTTTGCCGAATACTTGCCGCCGGTTTATCCCTACCAGACGGGCAGCGGTCCCTCCGAGGTCATGCAGGCGGACTTTGATGGCCGGGTGGACGTGATCCCGGTTTCGGATCCCAACATCTTCTCCCAGAGCCAGCGCATCACCATGGCTCAGGAGCTGATGCAGCTGGTGCAATCGAATCCCCAGATCCATGGCCCCCAGGGGATCTATGAAGCCTATCGCCGCATGTATGCAGCCCTTGGGGTTGATGATGTTGACTCCCTGCTTCAGCCCCCGCCCCAACCGCAGCCACCCATGCCGGTGGACGCTGGTTTGGAGAACGCGGGGCTGCTGATTGGCCAGCCTGCCCAAGCCTTTGAGCAGCAGAACCACCGCGCTCACATTGAGGCGCACCGGCAGCTGTTCCTGACCCAGGTGGTCAAGGAGAACCCGCAGCTGCAGTCGCTCATCATCAGCCACATGATGCAGCACCTGCAGTTCTTGGCTGGTCAGATGGCGCAGGAGCAGCTGCCGCCTGAGATGCAGCAGCAGATCGATCAGCTCATGGCCCAGGCTGGGCAGATCCCGCCCGATCAGATGATGCAGATGCAAAGCCAGATGCAGATGATGATTGAGCAGTTCTCTTCGCCGATCCTTGCCCAGATGACGCAGGAGCTGATGCTCAGCATTGGCCAGGGCTCGCAGGAAGATCCGCTGGTTCGGATCCGCGAAAAGGAAACTGAGCTGCGCGAGCGTGAGCTTGAGGCTGACAATGCTCAGTTTGTCGCCAAGCAAGATCAGCGCACGCAGAGAAGCTGCTGGAGAATGAGCTGGCTCGCGAGCGGCTACGGCTCAATTCCGAGAATGCCGATGACAAGACGCAGATCTCCCGTGACCGGCTGGAGCAGCAAGCCCGGTTGAAGCTGCTGGAGCTGCAAGCGAAATTTGGAGGTAACTTTGCCTAGCTCAATGCAACTGGAGCGTCGAGCGCTCCTTCGTAAAGAGAAAGCCTTGCTTCGGGAATCGGAGCAGAAAGAGTTTGAACGCGCCGCCGAAGAGAAAGCCAAGAAGCATCAGGCTTACCTTGAGCGCCTTGAAGCAAAGCTGGCCCGCATTGCAGGCGTTGAGCCTGAGCCCGCTGCAGTGGTTTTGACTGAACCGGAAAAGGAGGCGCTAGTCGAAGAGGCCGCGCCGGTTAAACCCAAGCGCCGCCGTCGTAAGGCGGCACCTAAGAAGGAGGCGGACCATGCCGCTGAAGAAAGGCAAGAGCCAAGAGACGATCTCGGAGAACATTTCGATGCTTCGTAAAGAAGGAAAGCCGCAGAAGCAAGCCGTGGCCATCGCCATGGAAGAAGCCCGCAGCTACAAGAAGGGCGGCGAGGTGAAGGGTCGCGGTGCTGCCAAGACCAAGGTGTTGGTGGTTAAGACTCGCGGAACCGGCGCAGCTACGAAGGGCTTGGATCATCACGATCTGGAAATGTGATGGAGCACTTCGACTTAGCGGGGAAGTTGCGTCAGTTGATTGACGAGAGGCGTGCCTATATCTCCAACCTGCTTATGGCAGGCAACTTGAAAGATATGGAAACGTATAAATATTTGCAAGGCGAGCTTCGTGCGCTAGACTTGGTTGAAGAGGAGATCATCAACCACATGAAGGAGGCGCGGTGAGTGAGCTAACGGTTGAGAGTGCTTACGTTTCAGCAGAGGATAGGGTTTTAGATCCTACGCTGCTGAACAAAAGTGCTCTGGAAAGGATGCCCAGCCCTACCGGCTGGCGCATGCTAGTGCTGCCCTACGCGGGGAAGGGAACCACCAAAGGCGGGATTCACCTGACCAAGGACACACTAGATCGCGAGGCGTTGGCCACGGTTGTGGCTTACGTCGTGAAGATGGGGCCTTTGTGCTATGCGGAGACGGCCAAGTTCGGACACAAGCCTTGGTGTAAGCAAGGAGATTGGGTCTTGATTGGTCGCTATTCCGGTGCCCGGTTCAAGCTGGAAGATGGAGCCGAGGTGCGGATCATCAATGATGATGAGGTCATTGGCACCATCCTAAACCCCGATGACATAGTGAGTTTCCGATGAGCGTTGAAAACCTAAATTCAGAACCTGAAGATTTTGAGATCAACGTCACCGACGATCCACCGGAGGGTGAAGAGTCTAAGGCGTCTTCTGAGGACGAGCTGGAGCGCTACACCAAGCAGGTCAGCCGTCGCATCAACAAGCTGAACGCAAAGAGCCGGGAGGCCGAGGAGCGGGCTGCTCGCCTTGAAGCCATTGCGATGCAGAAAGAGCAGGAGCTGGCCCAGTACCGGCAGCAGACGGTTCACTACCAGCGCGCCATGCTCGACAAGGAAGAGGAATCTCTGCAGGCCAAAGAGCAGCAGGTCGACGAGATCTATCGCAAGGCGGTTAAGTCTGGCGATGCGGATCTCATGAGCAAGGCTGACACGCTCAAGAATGAGATCGCGATCCAGAAGGAGAAGCTGCGCGTNGCCAAGTCGCGGCAGGCTCCCCCCGCAGAGGCGNCTCCCCAGGAGCAGTATCAGNAATATCNACAGGCTGCGCCCCAGCAATATCAAGAGCAGCCTGCGCAGGAAGAGATCAAGCCCACCAATGAGGCGCTTTCTTGGCATGAGCGCAATCCCTGGTATGGGAATACCGAGGATCCGGACTCCTTGGCGGCAACTCAGCTGGCTTACTTCACCCACTTCAATTTGTTGAATGAGGGTTACGAAGCCGACTCAGACGAGTATTATCAAGAATTGGACAAGCGTGTTTATCGCGCCTATCCTAGTTTCCAATCGGAGGCGACTCCGGTTCGGAATGTCGAGCAAGGTGAGGATAAACCCAAGGTGCAAAGGGTTGCCTCCGCTGCCGTTGGCAGTCGACAAAAAACACCGAATAAGCGCGGCGTGACTTTCACAAAGTCGGAGTTGGAGCGTTTGCGGCGTTTGAAGCCCCACAATCTTTCCGAGGAGGCTTGGTTAAAGAGGGTGGCGCAGGAAAAACAACGAATCGCAGCTAGAGAGGCAATCTGACAATGACCACTGAAAAGAACGTTCGCGTATCGCGTGATTCCGAGACTCACGCTAAAAACGCTCGCAGACAACCGTGGCGCCCAGTGCGTAAGCTGGAAACCCCGCCTCCGCCCCCTGGTTATACCTATCGGTGGATTCGGGAGTCGATGCTGGGAAGCGAGGATCGGTCAAACGTTTCTCGCCGTGTGCGCGAAGGCTGGGAGTTGGTGCGTGGCACCGATCTTCCTCCGGAGTGGCAACTTCCCACCATGGACAACGGCAGGCATGAAGGCGTGATCTATAACGAGGGTCTGCTGCTGGCAAAGATTCCTAACGAAACGGTCGAGGAGCGGCGTGCTTACTACGAGAACCGCAACCAACAGGCAAAGGAATCGTTGGATAACAACATCTTCAACGAAACCCGAGCTGATGGCCGTTACGTTAAATACGATCCCCAGCGCGACACCCGAGTGACTTTTGGACGAAACTAAATCGTTTAGGAGGCCATAAACATGGCGAATAAAGACGCTGCTTTTGGACTGCGTCCTGCTCGCATGATGGGTGGCGCCCCCTTCTCTGGGGGTCAAAGCCGTTACCGGATTGCAAGCGGGTACTCAGGTACGATCTTCCAAGGTGACCTCGTCAAGCAAGTGACGGGCGGTGGTGTGGAGCGCGCAGCCGCTTCCAGCACGGTTCCCGTTGTTGGCGTGTTCAATGGTTGCCAATACACCGACCCGACGACCGGCGAGACGGTTTTCAAGAACTACTATCCCGGTTCGATTGCTGCTTCCGACATCATTGCGTTCGTCATTGACGATCCCAATGTGGTGTTCGAAGTCCAAGCCGACGCTGCCTTCCCGGTGGCTGACCTCTTTGGAAACTTCGACATCGTCGATAACGCCACCACTGGTGACGTGAAGAGTGGCCGCTCCAACATGGAGCTGGACGTGACGACTGGTGCAACCACCACGACTCTCCCGCTCAAAGCAATCGACATCTCGCAGGATCCCGACAACGACGACGTGGCCACGGCCAACACGAACGTGATGGTGGTTATTCAAAACCACATCATGGGCGTGAAGTCCGCCGGTCTTGCATAAGGAGGCTTAGTCAATGGCTATCTCACGCGCCCAACTGGCTAAAGAGCTGGAGCCTGGACTCAACAGCCTCTTTGGTCTCAGCTACGACTCCTACTCCCGTGAGTACGAGGAGATCTTCGCAATGGAAGATTCTCAGCGTGCTTTCGAAGAGGAAGTCCTGATCACCGGCTTTGGCACCGCTCCGGTTAAGAGCGAAGGTCAGTCGGTAACCTACGACAACGCTTCTGAGAGCTATACCGCTCGGTATACGCACCAGACGATTGCCCTCGCCTTCGCCCTCACCTCTGAGGCGATTGAGGATAATCTCTATGACTCTCTCGGCAAGCGTTACACCAAGGCCCTGGCTCGCTCCATGGCCAACACCAAGGAAGTGCTTGGCGCTGACATTCTGAACAACGCCTTCAGCTCCTCCTATACCGGCGGCGACGGTGTGTCTCTGATCAACACCTCTCACCCGCTGGCTGGTGGCGGCACGCTGGCCAACCGTGCAACGACGATGGCGGATCTCAACGAGACCTCCCTTGAGGATGCTCTCATTGACATCTCCACCTTCACCGACGACCGTGGTCTCACGATCTCTGTCCAAGCAACCAAGCTGGTGGTTCCGCCGCAGCTGACCTTCGTTGCTGACCGAATCCTTGAGTCCACCCTGCGTTCGGGCACGGCTGACAACGACATCAACGCAATCCGGAACACGGGTGTGCTTCCCGGTGGTTACACGGTTAACCATTACCTCACGGATCCCGATGCGTTCTTCATCCTGACCAGCGTGACTGAGATGGGTGAAGGTCTGAAGATGTTCCAGCGCACCCCGATGGAAACCAGCATGGACGCCGACTTCAACACCGGCAACATGCGTTTCCGCGCCCGCGAGCGCTACAGCTTCGGCTGGTCCGACTTCCGAGGCATCTACGGCTCTCAGGGTGCGTAAGCACCTCCTCTCTCTGAGAGATCAAGGGCGCCTTCGGGCGCCCTTTTTATTTGGGGAGAATAAGCGTATAAAAGAGCTTGATCCCTGACAGGCGCCTCCCGCGTCTGACACTGGCCACGACAGGAGATTCCCCATGGCTACCACGACCTTCTCTGGCCCCATCAAGGCTGGCACGATCAAGCACACCACCGGCACCACCGTTGGTGAAGACAAGGCGAACGTTGGTTTCGTCCTCATGGCCCAAAGCGGCAACGTCGTTTTTGGGGCAGACGGCAGCACCACTGTGGTTGCAACGCTGCCTGCTAACAGCCAGATCTTCCAGATCACCGTCGACGTAACCACCGCTTTCGACGCTGGCACGACCAACACCCTCGACATTGGTGATGGGTCCACGGCCAATCTGTACGCCGATGCCCTGGCCGCTGGTTCCCAAGCCCGCGTGCTGGCTACTTCTGACGTGTCCCAGATCGGCAACCTGATCGATATTGGCACCTCTGATGTCGACGTGACGGTGACCTATAACCAGACCGGCACGGCTGCAACTGCCGGTGCTGCCACGGTGACGGTGCTGTATCTGCAAAACCGGAACCTCTCCTAAGGGGGTGACCCATGGCTGATGCAGTCACAAGCCAAACCATCCAAGACGGTGAACGTCGAGCGGTAATGAAGTTCACCAACATCTCGGATGGGACTGGCGAAAGTGCTGTGACCAAGGTCGATGTCTCCGCCCTGACTGCCAACAGTCGGGGCGAAGCATGCACCGAGGTTGCTATTCACCAGATCTGGTGGCAGTGCGTCGGCATGGGCGTCGA
>JGI11705J14877_10002124_pt1 | contig 10885 bp, 7 predicted proteins | sample Etolaghawater15m_FD_14877 | JGI IMG/M metagenome (IMG submission 14877) | reverse complement strand
ATATTAAAAGAAAAAAATGATTATGGCGCCCTGACTCAAGAAGAGATTAAAGATAAACTCAACAAAATACAAACACGCATTTTGTATATGTCTGAAACCATAGAAGATTTTATGAACTATTATCGCCCAGATAAAGAAAAATCCACTTTTAGAATTTTTGATGCCTTAAAACAGGCCCTTGAAATTGTTAATTTGGACCGTAACAAAGAGATTATTAAACTCAACATAAACGCAAGTAAGAGTATCACCCTTTATGGTTCAAAAAATGAATACGTACAAGTAATTGTTTCTATACTCTCCAATATTAATGATTTGATACTTGAAAAAAAAGTTAAGAGTGCTCAAGTAAATATACTCCTGCAAAAAGAAAATACTGAATCTGTTTTAACTATTAATGATAACTTAGGAGGAATACAAAAAGAAAATCTTTCTAAAATTTTCAATCCCTATTTCACAACTAAGCACCAATCCATAGGTACAGGGATGGGTTTATACATTGCCAAAATGATTATAGAAGATGCCATGAATGGTTCTCTTGATGTGAAGAACACAAACAATGGAGTAACATTTACAATTAGGACACCAGATGCACTTTAGAAAAAATATAAGTATATTAGTTGCTGAAGACGAAGAAGAGCTTAGGGAGTATTTAGTAGAGTATTTACAGCTTTTTTTTAAGGATGTTTATTCTGCAAATTCTGGAGAAGAGGCTTACAAGCAGTACCTTGAAAAAAAACCAAACATAATTCTCAGTGATATCAATATGCCAAAACTAGATGGCCTGAATATGATATCTAAAATTAGAAAAGAGGATACAAACACTAAAGTAATTATTATGAGTGCACATTCAGATCAGGAAAAACTACTTCATGCTGTTGAACTAAATCTTGTAACATACCTAATTAAACCTATAAAAATAGAGACACTCAAAAAAGTTCTCTTTGATACCATCGAAAATATAGAATCTTCATCGAGAAGAATTAATTTTGATACTACTATCTATTGGGACAAAAGTATAAATCAGCTCTATTGGAAAAATGAAGTGATTCATTTAAAAGACAAAGAATTAATGCTTATGCAACTTCTATGTTCGAAGTTAAATCATGCCTTTTCAAATGAAGATATTTTTGCTCATTTATACAAAAAGAGTAAAAAAGAGTATTCAGAATACGCAATAACTTCACTTATAAAACGTATTCGTTCTAAGCTTCCAAAACAAATTATTCAAAATGAATACGGTATTGGATATAAAATAAGAACTTAAACTCTTATGTTAATATATATAAAGTGATTCTTCAACACCTTTATGCGGTCTAATTATATCTTTAAGAGTTATATCTAGCTTCTTGGCAATACTAGGGCTTACAATATAACTAATCCATGTTGTTATAATCTCATCACCCTTTTGTAGTCCTGCAACTTTATATTCTACAGTTTTACTCTGCGTTGCTTTTAAATTACTATTTATCTTGTATCCTACTGCTTTGTGAGGCATAGATGGATTTTCTTCACTATCTTTTAACACAATTATAAAAGTTGCTTCTTTGTCTTCTAAAGGACTCTCTTTAAAGTTGTTCCATATAACTTTACCAGCTCTCTTTACTACTGTTTTAGCAAATTTTAAACGCATAGGATGCGTTATGATTGCATGACCCATTTTGTTTGTAATGGTGAGTTTTATAGTGTCATTTTCATACACTAACTCCAATTTAACAGCTTTTTTGATCATTTCATCGGAATGCACACCTAAAAATTCATGTGAAACATAACTCTTCCTCATACCATTATTTTTTTTCTCAACAGTACCAGGAGTTGTTGGCATATGGCAACCTATACAGTCACTTGTTTTATTATATTGATTTTTTGTATTACATATTTCAAACTCTAATTTATTCTCTTTGTGTGAATGACAACCCATACAAACTTCACTATTCTCATAAATCTTATTTGATGCTGACTCGTGCTCATTGCTTTCATAAGGTTTTTTCAAATTTCCAAATACGGTTGGCTTCTCTTCACCTTTATAGTTTGAAAAGTTAATTTTATGAGCTTTAGCATCGTAGATTTTACTTATTTGATGACAGAAAAAACATGAGACACCATCCGTTTGTCTATGCTTAGTAGGATTTGGTTGTGCCTCTCCGCTCATCACAGCTCTTAAATTTTTAGTAGCTGGCATATGACAAATTGCACACGAATATTTATCTTCACTCACAAGTTTTTTAACTTTTAGATGCACTTCATCTTTAAAAAGAGATGATTTGTGATGCATTGAAGCTTTGTGCTCTCGATAAATATTTTCATGGCATTCGTTACATGATTTAGATGATGGATATTCTACTGCTACACTCAAAGTAGTAAAAAAAAACATCAAAGTGGCTATAATAGCTTTCATTATATATTCCCCTATTTTTTAACAAATATATTGTACTAAATTTACCTTATATTTAATATTTTTCTAGATTATATTTAAGCCATAAAAGATCGGCATTTTTATTACCATTATTTTTTGCTTTTTGAGCCCAAGGTTTTGCTTTTGCAAATTCTTCTTTATTGCAATATATTTCTGCAAGAAGGTAATAAGCATTAATATCACCTTGTGCTGCATTTTTCTCTAACCAAAACGCAGCCTTATCAAAGTTTAAGAGTTGCATATATACCACACCTATGTTGCGTTTAGCCTGTTCATTTCCCTGAAGTGCTGAAGCATCTAACAGTTCTGCAGCCTTTGTAACATTTTGATCAGTTCCATCGCCTCTATAGTACATAAGTGCTAAATTATACAGAGCATTTGAATTGTTTGCATCAGATGCTTTACTAAGCCATGTATATGCACTAGCACTATCTTGTTCTACATTAGTTCCAGTTAAATACATCATACCTAAGTCATTCTGTGCTCTTACATCTTCATGACTTGCAGCTTGAGCTAACCAAAAAATACCATTTTCTTTACTTTTTTCTGTACCAAGTCCATTGAAATAAAGATAACTTAGAGCATTTTGTGCGGTAGTATCATTAGTATCAGCACTCTCTTTATATAACTTAAACGCAGTCGTATAATCTTGCTTTTTAAAAGCTTCTAAAGCCTCTTTAGTATCTGCATTTAGAAGTATGCAAACGAGTCCCAACGATAGTATTAATTTAAACATTTTTTTCCTTTTATTTGTGATTTCTTTTTTGCAGCTGATCTACTATTTTTACAACAACTAAATCAGAGGTAACATTGAGAGATGTTCTAGCCATGTCCAAGATTCTGTCAACTGCTAAAATCAGCGCACTGTATTCAACAGGAAGACCAAGCTGATTTAAAATCACAATCATCATAACCAAAGAAGCGCTTGGAAGCGCAGCTACACCTACGCTTAGAGCAACAACAGTTACACCTAAAAGTATCTGCTCGCCAAAACTCAAATCCACCCCAGCCAGATGAGATATATAAAGAACCGCTATTGTTAAATAAGCAGCTGTTCCATCCATAGATACAGTTGCACCAAGAGGTAAAACAAAAGAGGCATTTTTTTCATCAACGCCACCAGCTTCTTCAACAATACGCATAGAAACAGGAAGAGTTGCTGCACTTGAAGCAGTTGAAAATGCCATGATTGGTGCTTCACGAACAAGACTCAAATACTTGTACGGATTTACTCGACCAAGTATATTTAGCAAAAGAGGAAGCGTTACAAGTCCGTGTAAAAGCATCACAATTAAAACCATAAGTATATATTCCCATAAATCAAGTATTACATTTATTCCTTGATCCGCCACTACATAAGAGATTAAACTAAATACTCCTATCGGGGTTAACTTTATAACCCACTCGGCCATTCTTAACATTGCGTTTGAGACTGCAGAAAAAAATTCTAGCATAGTATGTTGTTTCTGTGATTCCATGTGTAAAGACGCGATACCAAACAAAATTGCAAAGACAATAACCTGCATCATCGCGCCTTCTGAGAGTGAGTTAAAAACATTTGTCGGTATAAAACTAAGAAGCATGGCTGAGAGTGAAAACGCAGCTATTTCACCAGCCTTTGAATATGCTAAACCTTCAGTTGAAACAGCCTCTCCAATTGGAAAAAAATTCATAATGATTATGGCAAGAACAACTGAAAGAGATGTTGTAAGAAGATAAAGACTTATGGTTCTTAAACCAATTGTTTTGAGATCTTTTAAATTACCCAATCCAAGAATTGCAACATAGATACTTGCAAATACTAAAGGCACTACCAGCATCTTTAAAAAGCTTATAAACATCTGTCCAATGACTTGTTGCTTCAATGCTAATTCCGGTAAAAAACTTCCAAACGCAACCCCTAAAACTATGCCAAAAATAACTAGGGTATTTGTTGTTGAATACTTTTTTATCTTTTGAATCATTCATCTCTCCAGTATAAGTATTGTGATTCTACATTTTTATGCTTAAATGCTTTATTAAATCCTTTTAAATATGCTTTTTTGTCATGTAAGCTTATTTTAGATACAATAATTTATATTCTACAAAAGGCACCGAATGTTCCCTTCTCACAAAATTTTAAACACCTTTTTAATCTCTTCTATATTACTTTTTAGCGCATGTTCAAATGACAAGCCTCAACAAGTAGTAAAAGAGATTCCTCCACTACAAGTTAACACAATCACAATTAAAAAAGAAGTCGTTCCTATTTGGAAACAGTACACAGGTATGACAAAAGCCAGTAGTGATCAAGAGGTAAGAGCCAGAGTACCAGGAATTTTAAAAAATATATATTTTAAAGATGGAGCTACGGTTGAAAAGGGTCAAAAACTCTTCATGATTGAACAAGATCAATATATAGCAACAAGAGATGCTGCAAAAGCAAAAATAGCCCAAGATAAAGCATCTTTAAGGCTTGCAGAGGCAGATGTTGCTAGATATGCACCTCTTGTTAAAGAAGGGCTAGCTCCAAGAGCTACACTTGAGCAGTATCAAGCTCAAAAAGCAGGACTACAAGCTGCTATAGCCGGTGATATTGCACAATTAAAAAAAGCAGAATTAGAACTTAGTTATACAATGGTAAGAGCGCCTATTAGTGGAAAAGTTGGTGCTAGAAATGTAGATGTTGGTAATCTAGTTGGACAAAGTGAATCAACTCTGCTTACTACAATTATGAGCATTGATCCTGTTTATGCTTACTTCTCACCTTCTCAAGATGATGTGAGACTTTTTCAAAAATATAGAAATAAAGACAAACCAGATGCATTTATAGAGATAAAAGGAAGTGTAGAAGATATACGACTTGATGGATATGTTGATTTTGTAAACAATACAGTTGATTCCCTAACATCAACTATTACTATGAGAGCTACAATTGATAATGCGCAAGGAAAAGTGTTACCAGGTACTTTTGTTTATGTAAACCTTTTTATAAATGATAAATATGAATTTATAATGATTCCACCTGAGATTATATTTTCAGATCAACTTGGCAAATTTATATATATTGTAGATGAAGATTCTAAGGCAAAAAGAGTTGATATTAAAACTGACTACTCTACCAAGTACTATACAAGTGTAAAAGATGGTTTAAAAGATGGGGACCGTGTAATAGTTTCTGCATTGATAAAGCTAAAGCCAGGACTTAGTCTAAGTCCAAATGATGTTACAGACACACAAGGGATAAAAGCAATTTTACAAAAAAATAAACTTATCCCAAAAGATTAACTAGATGTTTAGTGTAACTTTTATAAAAAGACCAATACTCGCCTTAGTTATCTCATTAATCATCATAGTTGCTGGACTTGTTTCTATGCTAACTCTACCGATATCTGAGTATCCTGATGTAGCTCCTCCTACTGTAAGTGTGAGTGCCTCATATACAGGCGCAAATGCATTTGTAGTTGAAGACACTGTTACCCGCGTTTTAGAAGACAAACTAAACGGTATCAAGGGTGTTATATACATGGAGTCTTCTTCTACTTCTAGTGGAACTTCAAATATAAATGTATATTTTGAACCTGGTTATGACATTGATATAGGTGCAGTCGATGTTCAAAACAAAATCTCAACCGCAAATGCATTCCTCCCTGTAGAAGTAACACAACAAGGGGTTATAGTAGATAAAAGAAGTCCCTCTTTAGTCTGCCTTATCGCTATAAACGGAGATGAAAAGTATGACAACAAGTTTTTAAGTAACTTTGTAAATATAAACATCTTAGATGAGATCAAAAGAATTCCAGGTGTTGGTCAAGCTCAAAACTTAGGCGAAAAAAAGTACGCTATTCGTGTTTGGCTAAATCCTGATAAATTAAAAGCACTCAATATGACTCCAATGGAAGCCATAGCTGCTATTCAATCACAAAATAAACAAGCATCACTCGGTAAGATAGGCGGAAATCCATCTTTTGATGATCAAAAACAAGAGTTTACACTAACAACCAAGGGAAGACTTAGTGAAGTTAAAGAGTTCCAAGACATAGTTATAAAACACAAAACTGATGGCTCTTTAATTCGCCTAAGCGATGTTTCAAACATAACACTTGGAAGTGAGAGTTATGATTGGAATGCTATTAGTGCAAGAAAACCTACTGGTCTTATAGGTGTTTATCAACTAGGCGAAGCAAATGCTCTTGATATTCGTAAAAATATCGAAGACACTATGCAAAGACTCTCTTCTCGTTTTCCTGATGGAGTTACATATTCAGTTCCATACGACACAACAAAGTATGTTGCAGTAGCTATTGATAATGTTGTAGAAAACCTATATATGGCTATATTTTTAGTTATGCTTATTATCTTTATATTTTTAGGCTCATGGCGACCTACCATCATCGCAGCTGCTACTATTCCTGTCTCACTTATTGGAGCATTTGCAGCTATGGAATTAGCTGGAGGATTTTCCATAAATTTTCTTACTCTCTTTGGACTCATACTAGCCATTGGTATAGTGGTCGATGATGCAATTTTGGTTGTTGAAAATGTTGAAGTTATTATGAATAGAGAACCAGAACTCACTATGCCTCAAGTTGTAAAAAAAGCAATGATAGAACTTATCGGTCCCATCATCTCAACTACTCTTGTTTTAGTAGCTGTTTTTATCCCGGTATCTATGCTTCCGGGAATAACAGGTGCTTTGTATCAGCAGTTTGCATTAACTATCTCTTTTGCAGTTTTAGTTTCATCTTTAAATGCTCTTACACTCTCTCCTGCTATTAGTGCTATCATCATAAAAAGACAAAAAGAAGATGAGAAAAAGTTTATATTTTTTGAGAAATTTGATCTGTTTTTTAATTCCTTAACTGCAAAATACAAAATTTTCATAGGCTACCTTATAAAAATTAGATACTTTATGATTTTGATTATGGCTGGACTTTTTTACTTAACATACTATTTGTTTATGGTAACTCCTACAGGCTTTGTTCCCTCAGAGGACAAAGGTGTATGCATGGTCTCAGTAAACTTAAAACCTGGAACTGCTCTATCACAAACTACTTTGATTAGAAAAAGTGTTGAAGATATTATTTACAAAATTGATGGTATTGAAAATATCGTTAGTGTTGAGGGCTACAACATTATAACTTCATCCATGGATAGTTCTGCTTTGGCGATGTTTGTCTCTTTAAAAGATTGGAGTTTACGAACTACTGAAGAAAATAGTATTGATGGAATCATAAATCAGATAAAACAAAAAACTGTTGGCATTAGTGATGCTAATATAGCTGCATTTAATATGCCTGGAATTCCAGGTGTTGGAAATGTTGGAGGTTTTGACTTTAGACTTCAAGATTATTTATCAGGTGATTTAGATACATTTGAGCACTATGCGGGTGAAGTTATAAAGGCTGCTTTTGCTGATCCAAGAATAGCTTATGCTTTTACCACATTTCAAACGAACTATCCTATGTATGATATAGAGATAAATAGAGAAAAAGCAAATGCACTTGGTGTAAACATGTCAGATCTCTTTACAACTATGCAAGCTTATTTAGGCTCTATTTATATAAATGACTTTACAAAATTTGGTAAAGTATTTAAAGTCTTTGTTCAAGCTGATAAAGAGTTTAGAAGCACGAAAGATGACATAAGTAAACTCTTTGTAAAAAATACTTCAGACAAGATGATACCTCTAAATGCAGTACTTGATATCAAAGAGATTATAGGTCCACAAAATCTTTCGCATTTTAATATGTACAGAAGCATACAGATAAATGGTTCTGCTGCACCTGGGTTTAGTTCTGGTGATGCTATGGCTGCAATGGATGAAGTTGCAAAAAAAGTTTTACCAGCAACTTACGGCTATGAGTGGGCTGGTATGAGTTATCAAGAGACTCTAGCTGGAAATGCTCAAATTTATGTAGTAATCTTTGTTTTACTTGTTGTATTTTTGGTACTCTCTGCTCAGTATGAGTCTTGGATACTTCCTCTTATGATACTTTTATCGGTTCCAATGGTTGTAGCCGGGGCTATTATAGGACTTCATGTAGTAGATCTTCCACTCAATACCTTTGCACAAGTCGGCTTAGTCTTACTCGTAGCACTTGCTGCTAAAAACGCCATACTTATAGTTGAGTTTGCCAAAGAACAAAGAGAAAGCGGAGTAAATATAATAGACTCGGCTATAAACGCAGGTTCACTGCGTTTTCGTGCGATTATGATGACAATTTTGTCTTTCATGTTTGGTATTATACCACTAGCTTTTGCAACGGGTGCTGGTGCCGTAACTCAAGTCTCCATAGGAATAGTACTTATGTTTGGTATGATTGCTGCAACATTTATTTCTACTCTTTTTGTGCCAGTTTTATATGTACTACTTGAATCTATGAGAGAGAAATTTGTGAGAGTTGAAGATGAGATAGCAAAAAGGGAGTCAATATAATGAAATCACGAATACTTAGATATAGTTTGTCACTGCTTTTGGCACTTAGTTTAAATGCTCAAGAAATATACACTGTGGATGATTTGATTTTAGAAGCACTTAAAAACTCTCCGGACTTACACATAAGTTCTTTGCAATATGATGCCTCACAAGAGAGAGCAGCAGTTGCATCTTCTGAGTATTTACCAAATGTGAACTTTCATGCAGAAACTGGAGTAAAAGGTATGAGCGAGATCCCTACTGATGATATCCTAAATGATACCTTGATACTTGGTAACTTATCTTTAAAACAGATAATTTATGACTTTGGTAAAACGGGCGGAAATGTTGATACATATAAATATGATAGTGAATCTTATTTGATGGCAAATGAGCAGTATATATCCAATAAAAAAAGAGATGTAAAACTAGCTTATTACACTATCTTACAAGCTCTTGCCCTGATAGAAGTAAATAGAGAAAATGTGAAATTAAATGAAGCCCAACTCTATCGTTCCCAAAAATATTTCACTGCCGGAATTAGAACTAAAATAGACGTTTCAGATGCTAAAGTTCAACTCATTCAATCGAAACTTGATTTAAGACAGAGCGAATATGACCTAAAACTCGCTTACTCAGCACTAGATAAAGTTGTTGGATTTATGGATAATGAAGCGCAATATAGTGTCCACTCACAAAAACTCGATTTTACTAACTTGTTTTCAACTCTGCCTAATTACAACTTTACACTCAATGACTCAATAAACTTCGCTTATGAAAACAGACATGAATTAAAACAGTTTTTGGCTCAAATAAAATCTGCATCAGCACAAAAAGAACTAGCATCATCAGCTTATTACCCTGCTCTATATTTTAATGCAGATTATACCAAACAAGAGTTAGATAAGTTTAAATCAACTCTTCCACAAGATCAATGGCAGGCTTCTTTAAATATTGACTGGAATATTTATGAGGGTGGCGCGACTTCTGCAAATACTCAAGAGAAAAAAATTCTTGTAGATATATCAAAGTCTAGTCTTCAAAACTCTAAACTTTCAATCAAAAAAGAGACAACGCAAGCGTTTATAAATCTTTATAAAATGAAAGATTCTGTTGAACTTTCCCAATCTCTCGTAGAAGTATCAGATGAAAAATTTGATCAAGCTGGAAAACGCTATGAAAATGGCTTATCTGACTACATAGAACTCCAACAAGCAAGACAAGGCTACATTGATGCTAAAGCTTCTTTGGTTATTGCTTACTACGACTACTATGGAGCCATTGCAACACTTGATAATGCTATAGGAAAATAACAAGTTAGATTGATTTTTTCATGTTAAAGGATTTTTTTGCGTATTTTTTTAATACTGTTTTTACTCTCATCACTGCTCTATTCAGACAAAGAATACAAACTTGGAGAGGGTGTACAAGTCGGTACTCTTCCCCTTTATCTTGGTGGATATATTTCACTAAACTTTTTACAAAGAGAACAACAAACTGAATATAGAGTTGATGACATAGCTATTATGGGTTATGGAAATTATGATAAATTTTCCTATATGCTTGAGCTTGAGTTTAAAGAGCTTTATGCTTATAAAGACCATCATGGTGTAACTTCAACTGAGAAAGATACTCATTTATACACAGAGAGAGTTTATGTAGATTATAATCTTGATGAAAACTATCTATTTAGAGCCGGTAAATACAACTCAAATATAGGTTTTTGGAATCTTTTACCCATAAATGTTCTGCGTGAAACCACTTCAAGTCCAAAAAGTACCTATATTTTGTTTCCAAAATTTACGACGGGTATAGATAGTTCCTATACATCATACATAAATGGCGAGCTCAAGTTAAACGCAACTCTGCAATACAACGAAGGTATTGATGAAAGTTACAATAATTACAATACAGATAGACACTACGGAGTTGGTGTTTCATATGAGATTGATGAGTATACATTTAAACTCAATGGTGGATATTTTCATACTGAAGATGATATTCCTGAGAAAAATTTATATTATATGCTTTTATCAGCAAAGTATGAATCGGATAAATACCAAATACTTACAGAG
>JGI11705J14877_10002123_pt1 | contig 10887 bp, 15 predicted proteins | sample Etolaghawater15m_FD_14877 | JGI IMG/M metagenome (IMG submission 14877) | reverse complement strand
GAGTACCTCGAAATCCTGGCGAAGGAGGTGCAGTAGCATGGCTGTACCTATTCCAGGAACAGTAGCTAGGCAGCTCGAAAACGGGCAGACCGGGGCCCAGAGGGTCGGTCAGTTTACGAACGTGAGGCTGACCGGATTCAAGGAGCTCATCGAGGCACTTCTCAGGGAATCCACGAGACTCGGCGAAGACGCATCGGGCCCGCTCACTACGGCAGCCCGAAAAGCGGCCAGACCAATCATGGATCTGTACCGCGAGAACGTCTCCGAAGTGACAGGCAATCTTCAACGCAGCGTCCAGGTTCGCAAGGGCAAGAACACATACCCAGGCGTCGGAATCGCCGTCGGTGGCCCTGTCCACGTCAAAGACGGAAGCAACTGGGACATCGAGAAAAAGGGGGCAGGCAATCACGCCTGGCTCTATGAGTTCGGCACAGGCGCTCGACGAGCCGGCACACAGGGACGACGAACCTATCTCAACGTCCACCAGCGGATCAACGGCAAGATGTCGAAGGTCGGCGGCTTTAACAATCTCCAGTTTGAGCGGATGGGTCGCGGATCCTACTTCCTCATGGGCAGCATCAATGAGGAGCACCCAGAGCGTCGAGAAGGCCGCGGGGCGTTCGTGAAAGGCAAGGATGGGAAGACCCGCCCTTACACCCTCGGCCCTGGCGAAACGTACCCAGCGATGCCAGCCAGCCACGCTATGGAGCAGGCAATCAACCGGGGCCGCACACAGTCGTTCGGAGTCCTTGAGAAAGAGCTTCGCAAACTCATCGACCAAAGGACTCGCCGCCGATGATCCTCGCACCAGAACACGCCGTCTACCACTGGCTGGCAACGTCCACCGAGGTGGCCGCCCGCGTCGGCTTCAACATCTACCCGGTTGCCGTGCCGGACGGAGCTGCGTTCCCCTTCGTCGTCTACAAGAGAGCGAACATCAGCCGCGAGCACAGCCTCGGCGGGCCGATGTTCATGCCTGAAGTAAACCTCCAGGTGGCCTCGTGGGCACTGTCTCACGACTCTGCAAAACAGCTTGCAGACTACGTTCGCCTGACGCTCGATGGCCGCATCGGCACAGCCGCAGGTGTTACAATACATGATATAAGGCTAGTTTCCGAAACGGACGACTACCTTGATCCCGTGTCGGTAAGCGCGCAGCTCCCACCGGCATACGAAACCCGCCAGCTTTACCAGATTCGTTGGTCAGAGGCTACGGACTGACATAACTAGCGCAAGGAGGCGCAATGGCAACCTCGGCACAAGGTCTTACGTTCACTTTCGCAAGCTCTGGCGTCACCGTCACGAGCGTCCAGGTCAGCGACACTCAGGATCTCGTCGACGCCACGCACCTCGGCATCGCTCCTAACGCTCGCCGGGTCTATGTCGGAGGCTTCACCAGCGACCGTGAAATCACTGTTGACTACATCAGCGGGACGATCCTCACGGCCGGCCAGAGCGGAGCCCTGTCGATCAGTGGCCCGATGTCGTTCAGCGGCAACGCGACGATTGCCTCTGCGTCCCTTGGCGGTTCGGTCGGCGACTTCGTTCGAGGTTCTGCGACCTTCCGGCTTGCGTGATCTGGAGGTGGCTGATGGCCCTCATTGCAGCCGGTGCCACCTTTACGTTCACGAGCGACAAAGGCAACCTGACGGCCAACGTGACAGGCGTTTCGGTGGACACACCGGAGGCGCAGATGGTCGACATGACGCCGCCAACGGCTTCAGCAAACACGCGAATCATGGTCCCGACTGGGGAATACACCGGCGGGACCATGTCGGTCGACTACATCAGATACTCGGGCCAAACAGACCCAGTAACACTCCTTGGTGGCGTAGGAAGCGCCGCCTTCTCGTCACCTGCTTACTCAGTTTCAAAGCAGGTGGTACTCCAGAGTGCGAGCGAGGAAGCTCGGCTCGGGGATGTCATCCGCGGCACGCTCTCATTCGCGTGGACGGATTATTCTCCATGAGGTCATAGATGACGGTTCTCAGCAAAGACGCAATCAAGCAAGCCACGGACTTCAAAGTCGAGAAAGTCTCAATCCCTGAGTGGGGTGGCGACGTCTACTTGAAGACGCTCTCCGGCACTGAGCGCGATGCGTTCGAGGAGGGGTACGCCGAGCAGAAGATGAAGAACTTCCGCGCTCGCTTCCTTGTCCTCACGCTCTGCGACGAGTCTGGCGAGCGAATGTTCAGCGACGACGAGGCCACGGACTTGGGCGGGAAGTCTGCCGTCGTCCTCAATCGGCTCTTCGACGCAGCGTGGGCACTCAACGCCTTCCGCACCGAGGATGTCGATGCCCTGGGAAACGATTCAGCCAGCGACCAGAGCGGCGGTTCTATTTCCGCCTAGCCCTGGCGCTGGGAAAGACAGTCAAGCAGTTACTCAGCGAGATCGACAGCACAGAGATCGCTGAATGGTACGCATACGATCAGCGGTGGCCTCTGCCAGACCCTTGGCAGCAGACCGCTCGGCTCTGCCGGATCGTGATGTGTGCCAGCGGCAACTACAAGAGAAACGCCATCCCGAAAGAATCCGAGTTCATTCCTGCCGCCAAGAAGCCAAACCAGACGACTGATGATATGTGGAGTGAGCTGATGAAGCTCAAAGAATAGCATGGCATCCGGCTACATCGGCAAAATCTCCGCGGTTGTCACGGCGAATACAGCCGACCTGTCAAAGAAGCTGCGCAGCAGCACGCAGGAGTGGAATAGTTACGGAGCCAGCCTGAACCGCTCGCTGCAAAAGACAGCAGCGAGTGCCACGAGCTCGATCGACAAGATTCTCACGCCCCTCCAGAGGCTTGAGAAGCAACTGAAGGCTGCCACTTCTTCTCCACTCAACATCAGGACGGAAGACCAGGCCAATCAGATCCGCAGGCTGACTTCGGCGGCGTTGCAGATCAACCAGCCACTTGAGGCCGCTGCTGGCAGCTTCCAGAAGCTCTCGTCAGAGGTGCAGGCTGGGTTCGCCCCCGCTCTCGGAAGGGCGCAGAATCAAGCCCAGGCTCTCTTCAAGATCCTTGAGGGTGGAAGAGCCCCCGCTGAAAAGTATTTCGAGGTCGTCCAAAACCGGGTGGAACGAACGACTCAGGCTCTCCAACGGCTGGCGCAGGCACAGCAGATTGCGTCTCGTGGGTTCACTGGGAATGAGCTTCAGTTCGCGAGCCCAGCCCTCTCTCAGGCACTTGGGTCCGCATCGAGGGCCACCCAGACGGCAGCCTCCCTGCCCGCTTCGCAGTTGGAAGACGGAGTTATAGCAGGCAGGGTCAGGCAGTTGCGGCAATACCAGCAAACGGCCGTTCAAGCGCAGGCGACGCTCGAATCTCTTGAGCTCACCCCAGACATAGACCCAAGTGTCATCGAAAACCAGAGAAGGAGAGTTCAGGCCCTTGCGGAGACGACAAGACGCGCCTCCGAAAATGTTTTCACTGGGCTTTCAAGTTCCACAGACCCACTTGGCAGGAGCCTCAAGGAAAGGCTAGCGACACAATCCGCCATCCAAGGGCAGACAAAGCTCGACCTTGAGTTCCAGCAAGGGATTGACGAGGCGCTAGAACAGATTAGGCAGCAAGAGAAAGACAGGCTATCGGTTGCGTCACAGCGGCTTGCTGTTCTCAAGAGAGAGTCTGATCTTCTGGCAAATCAAGGAGCAGCATCGAACAGGGACGCGACTGGAAGGTCTATCCAGAATAGGCTGATAGACATCGACTTCCAGAGACAGCAGAGAGATTCGCAGCAGATCGCATCGCAACGATCTGCACAGTCGAAAGCCCTGATTAGCGCGACAGGCGGCGTCGGCATTGCGACCCTCAACGCATCGTTCGATCAAAGTGCAATCCGCGGTTACACCGCTCAACTCCAAACGCTACAGCAGACAATCGCCAGTGTGTCAAAGGAGGCAAGAGGCCCTGCGATCGGAGCGTTTAACAGGCTTCGCGCCGCAATCGCGGAGGCGATGAACAAAGGTGAGCTTGAGACAGAGCAGACTAGGGCGAAGATAAAGCAGCTCACCGCGGAGGCCGTGTCTGCTGCGTCGAAAGTCTCTGGCGTCAGCCAGAGGGCACTTGGCACTCGCTTGCAGAGGGCCGGCAGCATAGCAACAGGTGCCTTCGGAAACGCCAGCCTCGCGATTCAGCAAGCCGCTTTTGCGGTTGACGACTTCTTCAGCGTCACGGGGGGGCTCGACCAGAGGATCAGGGCTGCTGGCAACAACCTTTCTCAGCTTGGCTTCATTATTGGAGGCACGACTGGCCTGATCGCCGGCATTTCGGCGTCCATAGGATCCCAGTTAGTCGTTGCATTCCTGAAGTGGATCAATGCCATCGAGGACACTGAGGAGGCTCAAAAACGGCTCGACGCTAGGCTAAGTTCGCTGAACTCTTCTCTCGACGGCCAAAAGAGCTCAGTTGAGGCGCTCACGGACGCCTACGAAAGCCTAGGTGATTCTGCATCAAATGCGTTCAGCGACACGTTGCGACTGGCAAACGCAAACCGGGACGAGATCGACAGGATTACGCGGCTTCAGCGCGAGCGGATAGAGGCCGACGCCGCAAATGTTGACCCTACGATAATCGCCAGGCAAGCAGAGATCGCCTTAATCGACAGGCAGTTGCGAGAGGAGGGGGACGTCGCAAGGAGGCGAGAGCTTTTGCGGCAGCGCGAAAACGCACAGGAAAGCATTGCCTTCCGCAGATCGGCGATCTCTGGATCGGCAGGCAGACTTTCAAGGCAACTTACTGCCGACCAGCTAGCCGAGGAGGTCCGGCAAGCCACCGCTGCTTCTGATGATGTTAGGAATAGGACATTCCAGGACACATCGCAAGGGCGTGACCTGCGCAGGTCATCCTTAAGATCTGCTGACGAGCGACTTGCGGTTGCCAGGGCGGCGCAGTTGATCGAATCAGACTCCGCAGCGAGAGCAGCAACCAGCGTTTTCCAGCAGATCAGGGATACGCTATCGCCACTCCAGCAGAGAGCGTCTGGGGCAGAGGGGGCCGATGCCGTTTCTCGTGCCATCGACACCAGAGCATCTGAAGCTGCAAACCTTCTTGATCAGGCATTGAGCGGGAACCGTGACGCGATCGAAGGGTTGCGAGACGCTGCTGACGGTGTCGATGAATTTGCGAGAAGAGCCGACGCAGCGCTAAACAGGGTAGAGGAGGCGTCTAGGGCGGAAGAAGAGCTCAAATCCTCCATCGAACGTGGCCGCCAGCTTCTCCTCGGAGAGTCGGGTCGTCGTGCCGAGCAGATTGCCGCGAGCATTGGCGATATCAGAAGCGCCGGAGGCGGCCAGCGCCAAATCGCAGGGTTCCTCGCGGAGCAGGCTCGCCAGGTCGCCCCGACACTCTTCGCCGCCGGCGACCAAATCCGCAACGCCGTCGCCACCGGCCCGAACAGGGCCGCACTGTCTGCTTCTGACATCACGACGCAACAGGGCACCTCCGAGCTCAACCGTCTCCTCCGAGGCGACGATCCCGCCCGCGAACAGAACATCGTCGAGCTCAGAAAGCAGACCGCGGAGCTCGTCGGGCTTCGCGAAGACCTCAAGAATCTCGGAGTCGCCGACTAATGCCGAAAAGCACCGCTGAAATATCCGCCGGCAATCAGTTCTCGCGGTCAGCGAATGAAGGGCAGCTTGCAGACTCAGCAACGAGGACGTTCCGCATCCTGCTGAACTCTCCTGACGAGACTTTCGACATCCAGCAAACCTGTGGCGTCTTCATCGGAGACCCGCACCCGATAAACACGAGTACCGCGTGCGTCGACTTCGATGTGAAGTACGAAGGCGACACGCGGATGGTTCTGGTCGCTACATTCAACTACCAGAGCGACGCTGCGGCATCAGGATCTCTTGGCGGTGGTGGCGGCAGCGGAGGGCAGAGCCCAAAGACAATATCGCCAGACGTCAGGCCGGCAAACTGGACGATCTCGACCGAGCTCACGGAGATGCCGGTCAAGTTCTGGTATCGCAGGACTGGGACGTATGAGTGGGATACAACTGGCACGCAGACGCGCAACCCTGTCGGCGATATGTACGACGGCGTGTCGACGTTGAAGCCAATGACGTCGATCAAGGTCACGCAGTTTGTGCTCGGGGGCGCAGATGACCCCACGAAGCACTGCTACCTCGTGGGAAGGATAAACGAGCAGCAGATGGAGCTTGGGTCGCTCTCGATCCTGCCTCACACGCTCATGCTCCGTGCTATCAACGCGACCCCCACAGTTGAAAGCTGGCAGAACCTGATATTCAGGGGATGGAATGTGGAGTACACATTCCTTCTTCGCGACCAGTACGTCTCGGTCAACTTTGACACGTCCGGCGAGGCGGCCACGTCCACGAAAGTCAACATCGGCTGGGACATGGCCGTCATCCTTGAGGGTAGGAATGTGACATGCTTTAACCCAGCGGGTGCATCGGCATGGCAGGACGCCTTTGGGCAGCCTCTTGAACCTGGAAGCGACCAAGTGCCGCTCGACCCTGCGAATCCTGTTCTGTGTAATCCATTGACAGCGGGCGAGAGAGCACCTGCGTGCGTCAGGACTCCGGGTATGAGCGAGCGAGGGATAAGCCAGGCAGTTGCGGCGGCGCCAATCGCGCTCAACCCAGACGGGACTCCGAGGAAAATTACCGGAAGCAGGGGCCCTGTCGTCTGGGCCTACCAGATCTACGACCACTTCGACATGGTCAACATCCTCCAGTTGAGGCTGTACTGACCAATGGCACAAAGACGCTACTTCGTCGGAGACACGCTCCTCGGTGAAATACGGGAGACAATAAACACCGTCAACGGAACGCCCAGCCGGCCTTCCACGACGATGCTGACGCCATCGCCAGTTGCCGAGAAGCCACCAGCACAACTCTTCCGCATCGGCACCGCCACCGGCTCATGGAACAAAGCCGCCACAAACACTGTCTCTTGGAATCCAGGCTCAGGTGTCACCGCGACGTCAACAGCAACAAACCTCTTCGCCAACATCACTGGGACAACGTCGACATACAGCGTGGCAATCGCCCGAGTTGCCAACGAGTGGTACTTAATCGCATCCGAATGCACATAGGAGATCATTGATGGCAGACGTCAGTTACAGCATGTCGATGCGAGTCTCGAAAGACTACCTCGACGACCTCGTGAGCATCTCAGGCGGCACGGCCACGATGGACAACGTCGGAATGAAAAGCCTGACCATCACGCTCTCGACGAATGCCACCAGCATCTCAACGGCGAACCTGACGAGCGTCGGCATGGCGTTTCTCAGGAACCTCCAGACGTCGACGGCCTCGACGGTGACGATCGGCGTCGACTCCAGTGGATACGTCGGCTTCTCGGAGCTCAGGTCAGGCGAAGGTGCGATGCTCAGGCTGACAAGCGGCGTCGACTATCAAGCCAAAGGGACCACCGAAGGCGATCGGCTCCGGGTGGATATTACGGAGGGTTGAGGCATGTTTTTGCCTTGCAGGCCGTGCTGTGGTGGTGGTGGGACTTGGTGCCAACCATCCCCGTCACTCGACTCCATAAGCATGACGGTTTCTGGCCTGGCTTTTGAAAACCTTGCATCATGCGTCTCCGGTGGGGACATGTGGAACGAGGGAATAAATTACGCAGACGGCTTCAATGCAAAGTACAGAATGTTTAAGAGCGGGTCTGCGTCTGACTGCGACTATCGCCACTACCAGCAAACGGCGTGGCCGACAACGAACGGCCCCAACATATACTGCTACATGCAAGTGGCCTACGACCCAGCTCTCGACAGGACATATTTCTATATTCAGTTTTTCGCTGGGCAGATACAAATATACATCCCAGGCCTTGCTCAGTTCGGCACCACTTATTCTGCTAGCGATTACACTGTAAGCCAGAACACATTCTACTACTCAGCATCATTCGATTTATCTTCGTTGGCAGTGCGCATAGACGAAGACAATGGCACGGGAAGCACGCCTTGCGAATGCTGGGGGTACCCTGCTGGCAGCTACCAGTCGTCCTGCCTTTCTGTGACTGGCAAGACTTCTCCCGTCAGCCCGGTCCCCGAAAACGCAACAGTCGCAGTTGGCTGCTCTCCGTATAACTCGGGACTCTGCGCGTCGTGGAATGGCACGTCAACGGTTAATGGTTATTCTTGGGGCACTTACGGAAGCGATGAACTGGAGGTGACAATAAGTGACATGACGGACGGTTCAAACACCTACCCAACGTCAGGCACTTATTACCTGCCATACGCAGGAGACAATGCTTCGCTATCAGTGAACGACTGCGCAAACCTTAGCGGAGCATCTATTGACGCCTGGGTTCCTGGTGTCAATAAGCCAATCCACACATGGGCTGCTGCTTTCGATATAACCAGCGGCGCTTACACAAACTACACACTTTTCCTGTCTGTGACGATTCCACTTCGCTGCATCGGAGGCTCGCCTGCGGCAACGAGAAACACGCAGATTAACGCAGCCATGAAATCAAGCGGTGGGCTGACATTCATTCAGGGAAGGTACACTGCGAACGCGGATTCCTACGCCTGCGGCGCGTTTCCCAGCATTTCTGGAGGGTCGCCTGCTGCTGCCACGAGGGACTGCACTCAAGTTGGGTCAACAACATGCGAGTATTCATGGTCAGTCGATCAAGCATGAACGAATGCGTCTTTGACGAAAACAATGTCTGCGTCAAGTGTGGCCTTGCGGTTCGCGGAAAACCTGGTAGGAGGCCGTGCCGTGCAAAGACTGCAAAGCGCGGCTTTCGGCTAGGAGATGCCGTAGAAAAGTCGCTGTCTTTTTTTGGCATCACAAAAAAGCGTGTCGAGCGAATCACCGGCAAGCCGTGCGGATGCGCAGCCAGACAAGAAGCCCTCAACACATGGGGAGATCGAGTCCTCGCTGCCTTCAGAAAACAGTAGCTGTGCTATACTCTTCGCCATGCCAAAACTCACCTTTGCAAGTATCATGGCCGCGACGCCTGAGCCGATCATCCGAGGCTGGTTCGACCGCCTGTCTCCCAGCGACCGGGAAGAGCTGCTCTCCGTCCGCGAGGAATTCCAGAAGGCTGTTGCCGAGGGCGGTGCCCCGCCATCGCATACGTTCGCCAAGGCTCTCAAGCGAGTCTCGTCGATGAAGCTCCCGCACCACAGGACGCTCGCTGAATGGCTACGCAACGACAGTTAGCCGATCAGGTCATGCAGGTTGCCCACGACGCCGAGGCCGCGAGGCTCCGCGGCGAGCTTTCTGCACTTCGGAAGAAGTACCGCGTCGCCTTGGATGAGATCACACGGGCAAAAGCAGCCGTCGAGGTGGCTGAGAGCGTCAGGGACGTGGCTGGCAAGCCGCTGCCGGCCAAGAGAGCCCGCAAGAAGAAGCCGCAGGCCACGGTTGTCCTGGCTCTCTCTGACCTCCACGTTGAGGAGCGGGTGAAGCCCGAAGAAGTACGCGGCCTCAACGACTACGACCTCTCCGAGGCCCATCGCAGGATCGGTGAGGTCACCAGACGTTCCAAGCGGCTCATCGAGCACGAGCAGGCCCTCACCGACATTCGCAGGATCGTCCTCTGGCTCGGCGGTGACATGATCTCGGGCCACATCCACGACGAGCTCATCGAGAGCTCTCAGTTGGCCCCGCTGGCGGCAATCCGATGGGTGGCCGAGCGGATCAAGACGGTCATCGATGAGGTCGCCGCCATCGGCCCACCTGTTGTCATTGTGACCAGCAGCGGAAACCACGGCAGATCGACCGAGAAGCGGCGGATCAGTGGTGAGAACGACCACTCATTTGAACAGCACCTCTACCACACCATGGCCGCCACTGAGACGAGGAAAAACGTCACCTGGCGGGTGAGCGACGGCTACCACAACATCGTTGACCTCGACGGCTTCGTCGTCCGCTTCCATCACGGCCACGCCATGCGAGGAGGTGGTGGCTTCGGCGGCCTGGTCCCGTCGGCCAACAAGCTCATCGCCGGCTGGAACGCCAGCCAGCCCGTCGACCTCGACATCTTCGGCCACCTGCACCAGTTCACCGTCTCCCGGAAGTTCGTCGCCAACGGGTCACTGATCGGCCCCAGCCCCTACGGAGACCGCCTCGGATTCCCTGCGGACCCTCCCTGCCAAGCCATGGTGGTGATCGACCACCGCCACAACAGGGTTACCAAGGCAATCCCGGTGTTTGTCGACTGATGAACGACCACGAGCAATACCTGCGGATGGCCGTCAGGGCCGCGAGGCTCTCGCCAGACACGGCCACAAGAAACGGTGCCGTCATCGTGACGATGCGTGGCGAGACTATCTCGGCCTGCAACGCACCACCGCAAAACATCGCCCCTCTGCCCGACCGAGTGAACCGACCTGGCAAATACACTTACCTGGAGCACGCAGAGCGGCACGCAATCTACAAGGCCGCCCGAGCCGGCTTGCCGACAAACGGGGCACGGCTGTACTGCCTCTGGTACGCCTGCCCCCACTGTGCCAGGGCCATCGCCTGTGCGGGGATCAAGGAAGTCGTCGGCCTCCTGGCTCTCGACGTTCTCACTCCTGCAAGGTGGCGAGAGCACGTTTCTGTGGGGAAATCGATCCTCGCGGAGGCCGGGATCCGCACGAGGCTTTACACCGAGCCGCTTGGGATGAAAGTGCTTTTCGACGGCTCTGAACTGACAGTCTGATAGGCTACACTTTGTTATAATGACGGTAGTACCCCAGCCTGATCGGAAATGCGCGCGAATGATCATCGGACTCTGCGGCCCAGCCGGTGCCGGCAAGAACACTGTCGCCGACATTCTCGTCGAAGACTACGGCTTCCAGGCCATTAGCTTCGCCGAGCCGATCTATCGCGCTGTCTCCGAAATCACGGGCATGTCGGTCGAGGAGCTCCAGGATCGAGAGATCAAGGAGAAGCCGATCGCATGGCTCG
>JGI11705J14877_10002122_pt1 | contig 10888 bp, 12 predicted proteins | sample Etolaghawater15m_FD_14877 | JGI IMG/M metagenome (IMG submission 14877) | reverse complement strand
GATGAAAACGTTAAGGAAGCTTTAGAAGAAGTACAAACTAAAGCGGCATTTTATAAATTGCTGGGTTCATTCCCTATATCTCCGCTTTAGTCTTGCGTAATTAACCTCCATTCCATAGAAAGTAATATTATGAAACCAACTTCAGCTCTTTTTTGCGACCAAGTTCAGCCACAAGTTCTAGGAATTCACCCTTATATCCCAGGAAAGCCAGTCAGTGAGCTTCAAAGAGAATTAGGCCTAGAGTCGATTACTAAACTAGCTTCAAATGAGAATCCTTTAGGGGCTAGTCCCAACGTTATTACAGCCATTCAAAATGAGCTTGCTCATATTGCACGCTATCCAGATGGTAGTGCTTATGCCCTTAAACAACAATTAGCTGAATTTTTAAATGTTTCTGATTCACAGTTAGCCATTGGTAATGGTTCAAATGAAGTTTTGGAGCTGGTTGCCCGCGTTTTTGCAGGTGCAGGTGATGAAATCATCTATTCTCAATATGCATTTGCTGTTTACTCAATATCTGCACAGGTTGTTGGCGCAACTAGTGTTGAAGTACCGGCTGTGAACTGGGGTCATGATTTAAACGCCATGCTGTCTGCAATCACGGATAAAACCAAGTTAATTTATATTGCTAACCCGAACAACCCAACGGGTACATTTTTTACTAAAGAGCAGTGGCAAAGCTTTATCGAGGAGGTTCCGAGCCATATTATTATTGTACTTGATGAGGCTTATCTTGAATATGCTGAATCGTTCTTAGATGTGGAGCAGTACTTTAACGGCGTTGACTACGTTGAAGAGTATAAAAACCTACTAGTGTCTCGCACTTTCTCTAAAGCTTATGGACTGGCGTCTTTAAGAATCGGCTACATGGTTGGAAATGAAGAAACAATTCAATATGTAAACCAGTTGCGAGAACCTTTTAATGTTAATCATTATGCTCAAGTTGCTGCAATAAACGCATTACAAGACCAAACCTTTGTTAAGCAGGTTGTAGAGCTTAACCAAGCAGGAATGCGTCAACTGACTGATGTGTTTGATGATATGGGCATTGGCTTCATTTCTTCGATAGGTAACTTTATATGTATGGATTTAGGTGAAAAAGCACTTGAATATAATCAAAAGCTACTTGAAGAAGGGGTGATTGTTCGTCCGATTGCAAATTACGGCATGCCACAGTATTTAAGAGTTTCTATTGGAACTCAGGTTGAAAATCAATACTTTATAGATGCACTCAGAAAAGTGTATCAAGCTAATTAGGAATGGCATTGAAAAAACTAAATAAAATCACCATCGTAGGTGTGGGTTTAATTGGCGGTTCTTTTGCAAAAGGTCTCAAACAAGCAGGGCTGGTTGAAGAGATAGTCGGATTTGGTCAAAATACCACCAATCTACAAAAGGCTATTGAACTTGATGTAATTGACTCTTTTACTATCGATATAGCTGAAGCAGTTAAAGATAGTGATTTGGTTTTTCTTGCGGTCCCATTAGGGGCGATGAAAACAGTTTTGGAAAACATGAAACCGCACTTATCTGAAAACACAATTATTACGGATGGTGGCAGTGCTAAAAGTAGTGTGATTCTCTCTGCGCAAGAGGTTTTTGGTGAGTTACCAGTAAACTTTGTGCCTGGTCACCCTATTGCAGGTAAAGAGAAAAGCGGGGTAACCGCTGCTGATGAAAAACTGTATGTTGATCATCGCGTCATTCTTACGCCAACGGCAACCAAAAAAAAAAAGGTTTATGGTCAGCTTTGGGTGCAAATGTTGAAATAATGAACCCACAGCAGCATGATGAAATCTTTGCAGCTACTAGCCACTTACCGCACCTGCTAGCCTTCTCTTTAGTGGATATGCTAAATGAACATGAAGAGCTGGGTGATGTTTTTCAATATACCGCAGGTGGATTTAGAGACTTTACCCGGATTGCTTCAAGTGATGCTGTGATGTGGCGCGATATAGCCGTGTATAATTCTGAAGCCATTGTTAAGTGGTTAAAAAACTACGGTCTAGCACTTGAAGAGCTAACTAAGCTGGTTGAAGAAAAAGATTCTGATGCGCTTTACACTTTATTTAAAGACGCTAAACAAGCTCGTGATAAACACATTGTTAATTAAACCCTAGCTGTAAAAGCTAGAGTTAATCCAAATTCAAATTAAACGTTAAAAAGATAAAACTATTATGGCAAACGTAAAATTCAAAGTTCAACCTGGCGGCACAATCAAAGGTCGTATTCGTGTACCTGGTGATAAATCTATCTCGCACCGTAGCATTATGCTGGGCGCGCTTGCTGAGGGCACAACAACGGTTACTGGTTTTTTAGAGGGTGATGATGCATTAGCTACTTTGCAAGCCTTTCGCGAAATGGGTGTTGAAATTGAAGGCCCTAACAACGGTAATGTCACTATTAACGGTGTTGGTCTGAGAGGGCTGAAAAAGCCAAACAAACCTTTGGATATGGGGAATTCAGGCACATCTACTCGTTTATTAGCCGGTATTCTAGCTGGTCAGAATTTTGATTGTGAGCTTGTTGGAGACGCTTCTTTATCTAAACGACCAATGAAACGTGTAACCGATCCTCTTAGACTAATGGGGGCTGAGTTAGAGACTACTGAAACTGGGACTTTACCGATGACTATTCGAGGTAAAGGTCAGACTTTAAAAGCGATTGATTACACATTGCCTATGGCGAGTGCTCAGGTTAAGTCTTGCGTACTGTTAGCAGGATTATTTGCTGAAGGAACCACTTGCGCTTTAGAGCCAGCTCCAACTCGTGATCATACCGAGCGTATGCTGAATGGTTTTGGGTATGAAGTTCATTCAGAGAAATTAGATAGCCAGAGAATGAAGGCGTGTTTAAAAGGTGGCGGTAGTCTTAAGGGCCGTCATATTGATGTTCCTTCAGATATCTCATCAGCGGCTTTCTTTATGGCAGCCGCAGCTGCATCAAAAGATTCTGATTTAGTGATTGAACACGTTGGAATGAATCCAACTCGTGTAGGAATCATTGATATTCTTAAGTTAATGGGCGCCAATATCCAATTGGAAAATTTCCATGAAGTAGGCGGAGAACCTGTTGCGGATGTTCATATTCGTTATGCTCCTTTAAAAGGTATTCATATTCCTGAAGAGCTGGTTGCATTGGCTATTGATGAATTCCCGGTATTGTTTGTTGTTGCTTCAACAGCAGAGGGACAAACAGTTTTGACTGGTGCTGAAGAGTTACGTGTTAAAGAGTCTGATCGTATTCAGGTTATGGCTGATGCATTAATCGCTGTTGGTGTTGATGCTCAGCCAACGCCAGATGGAATGATTATTAATGGTGGCGAGCAATCGCCACAAAATGCAGAAATACAAAGTCATCATGATCATCGTATTTCTATGGCTATGACTATCGCTGGTTTAAATGCAGTATCTGAAATTGTTATTGATGATTGCGCTAACGTAAACACTTCTTTTCCGATCTTTATTGATTTAATCAATGAGGTAGGTATGAATGTAGAAGTGGTTGAGGAAAAATAAGATGAGTTCTGTACCTGTTATTACAATTGATGGGCCGAGCGGTGTTGGTAAAGGAACGCTTGCTCAGTATTTGGTATGCAAAACAGGCTTTCACCTATTGGATAGCGGGGCTATTTACCGAGCACTAGCCTATGGCGCAGTTAAGAATAAAATAGCTTTAGATGATATACCAGGCCTGGTAGCTTTATCAACTCATCTTCCTGTTGAGTTCAAAGCCACCAGTATTTTGTATGAAGGTGTAGATGTTACTTCTAAGGTTCGCAATGAAGAGGTCGCAGCGGTTGCTTCAACTGTTGCGGTTATTCCTGAGGTTAGAGCAGCTTTATTACAGCGCCAAAAAGATTTTGCAAACTTACCAGGCCTGGTTGCTGATGGCCGAGACATGGGTACAGTGGTATTCCCTGACTCTCCGGTAAAACTGTATTTGACGGCATCAGCTGAAATTAGAGCAGAAAGACGTGTTAAACAGTTGAAAAACCAAGGAATTGATGCTAACATTGCTCAGATAACTCAAGATATTAAAGAACGGGATGAGCGAGATACAGGTCGAAAGACTGCTCCACTCAAACCAGCAGATGATGCAACTATCATTGATACGTCTAATTTAGATATTCAAGAAGTGTGTCAAAAAGCAGAATCTTTACTATGGGAAAAGGGCTTAATGAAGTAACCATCTCAAACCTTAAGTTTTATAAAATTGATTTTAATTAATTGATTTTAAAAGTTTTTCTGAATCCCTGGTCTTATTTAAGACCGGGGATTTGTATTTTCTGCTAGCTAATGGGAAGCTAGCAATTATTAACTGACCCGACTATTTACTTAAACCCCATTTGCGGTAAGTAAGCGGTATGAAAAATATTGGTAATACTATCCATGAGTGAATTATCTTTCGCTGAATTATTTGAAGAATCATTTCAAGAAAAATTTAACACAGGCGCTTTAATCATTGGTACCGTTGTAGGTATTGATAAAGAAACTGTTCTTGTAGACGCTGGCATGAAGTCTGAGTCTGCTATTCCTAAGTCTCAATTTTTTGACGCAAACGGTGACCTAGAAGTTGCTGTTGGTGATGAAGTTGAAGTTTACCTAGAGTCTTTAGAAGATGGTCTAGGTGAAACTCGTTTATCACGTGAAAAAGCTAAGCGTGCTAAGACTTGGGATCGCCTTGAAACTGCTATGGAAGAAGGTGAAGTTGTTGTTGGTCTTGTAACTGGTAAAGTTAAAGGTGGACTAACTGTTGATGTTGAAGGTGTACGTGGTTTCTTACCAGGTTCTCTTGTTGATATCCGCCCAATCCGTGACTTCGGTTTCCTAGAAGGTAAAGAAGTTGAAATGAAACTTGTTAAGCTTGATCGTAAGCGTAACAACGTTGTTGTATCTCGTCGTGCAGTTATTGAACAAGAAAGTTCAGCTGAACGTGAAGCGATTCTTGCAAACATGGAAGAAGGTGCGTCACTTAAAGGTATCGTTAAGAACCTTACAGATTACGGTGCTTTCATCGATCTTGGTGGTGTTGACGGTCTTCTACATATTACTGATATGGCTTGGCGTCGTGTTAACCACCCATCTGAAATTGTTCAGGTTGGTGATGAAATTGACGTTAAAGTGCTTAAATTTGATAAAGAGCGTAACCGTGTATCTCTTGGTCTTAAGCAGCTTGAAGAAGATCCTTGGGCAGATATGGTTTCTCGTTACCCAATGGGTGCTGAAGTTGCTGGTAAAGTTGCAAACATCACTGATTACGGTGCTTTCATCGAAATCGAAGATGGTATTGAAGGTCTAGTTCATACTTCTGAACTTGATTGGACAAACCGTAACATTCACCCATCTAAAGTAGTTCACCTTGGACAGGAAGTACGCGTTAAGATTCTTGATGTTGATCAAGAGCGTCGTCGTATCTCTCTATCTATCAAGCAGTGTACTGTTAATCCTTGGGAAGGTTTCTCAGCAACTCACGCTAAAGGCGATAAGATTGCTGGTAGCATCAAGTCTATCACTGACTTCGGTATCTTTATCGGTCTAGATGGTGGTATTGATGGTCTTGTTCACCTAACTGATATCTCTTGGAATCAGCCTGGTGAAGAAGCTATCCGTGACTTCAAAAAAGGTGATGAGCTAGAAACTGTAATTCTTTCTATCGATCCTGATCGTGAGCGTATCTCTTTAGGTCTTAAGCAGCTAGAGCAAGATCCATTTGGTCAGTTCGTAGCAGATAACGGTAAAGGTAGTATTGTTGTTGGTACAGTTAAATCTGTAGACGAGAAAGGTGCTGTTATCGCAATCGCTCCTGAAGTTGAAGGTTACCTTCGCGCTTCTGAGTTAATGGAAGATACTCGTGATGCTTCAAGCGTTCTTAAAGAAGGTGATGAAGTTTCTGCGAGAATTACTAACATTGACCGTAAGAACCGTTCTTTATCTCTTTCAGTTAAAGCTAAAGAAGCTGCTGAAGAAGCTGAAGCAATCAAAGGGTATTCAGAACAACAGGTTGTTGCTGGTACTACTCTAGGTGACCTTTTCAAGGACAAAATGTAATTTAAATTACATTAAAAATCTTTCTAAAAGGGTAGTCTGCACCAAGTGTAGGCTGCACCTTGGTCTCTCTAATGATTCATTCATTAGATTTATTGAAACTCTCTACATAATAGAGAGATAAATAAGAGCAATACAAAATGACCAAGTCAGAACTTATCGAACTCATTGCAAGAAAACAAACTCAATTTGCCCAAAAGGACGTTGAGATTGCAGTGAACCAAATTGTTGATTCTATGATAGATACTCTATCTCAAGGCGAGCGTATTGAAATACGTGGTTTTGGGAGTTTTAGTTTACATCACAGAAAAGCGAGAGTTGGTCGTAACCCTAAAACAGGGGCTACGGTAGAGTTGGATGATAAGCGTGTTCCTCACTTTAAGCCTGGTAAGGCTTTAAGAGAGCGCGTTGATGACTCCAAAGAACATACCGATATCTTGCAATAGCAAATAAAAGGGGTGAGTTTTCTCACCCCTTTTTTTATTTATTCCTCTATAATCTCTCTATAACTTCTTTGTAGAGATTCCTTGCATGTTCAAACTTTTTTCCCTGATATTTATTATTCTATTTTTAATGATAGGTGTGACTTTAGGGGTCTTAAATCCAGCTTCTGTAGATCTAAACCTTCTAGTTACTTATATTCAGCTACCACTTAGTGTTGTTATGGCAGTGTTGTTTATTTTGGGCCTTACTATTGGTGCAGCAATCATTTCCATTCAAGCAGTTCGGTTGCGTTGGGTTATTAGGCAAAAGACCAAGCAAAATCAAAAGTTATCTGATCAAATTATTCAACTTAAAAAAGCCAATATAGAAGCTAAAGAGTCTCTAAAAAAAGAGTCTAAGGCATTGGTTAATTTAGAAAATTAGAGTTTACTATGAGTACAAACACACTTTTAAATATTAATGACCCAAAGGTTTTAGTAGCGCTGGATTTTGCAAATTCAAATGATGCTCTTGCATTTGTTAAAACATTGAACTCTTCAGCTTGTAGGTTAAAAGTCGGTAAGGAACTGTTTGCGGTTGCTGGCCCAGACTTTGTTAAAGATCTAGTTAAACAAGGTTTTGATGTTTTTTTAGACCTTAAATACCATGACATTCCTAATACCGTTGCAAAAGCAGTTCAGGCAGCTGCTAGAATGGGGGTTTGGATGGTTAATGTTCATGCTTTAGGTGGACGTAAAATGATGCAAGCTGCTAAATCAGCACTCGATGAACTTACCGAAATTGACAGAAAACCTCTGCTAATCGCGGTGACTGTGTTAACCAGTATGGAGCAAGAAGATTTAGCTGAAATTGGCTTGCAAGGAACTCCTGAAGACAATGTATTACGTTTAGCCTCTTTGGCTCAAAGTTCAGGTTTGGATGGTGTGGTATGTTCAGCGCAAGAAGCAGCGCCTTTACGCAAACTTGTTGGTAATAATTTCTGCCTTGTAACTCCTGGGATTAGACCTGCAGGGAGTGCTGTTAATGATCAAAAACGGATTATGACTCCAGCAGAAGCAATAGCTGCTGGTTCAAGTTATTTAGTAGTCGGACGCCCGATAACCCAGTCTGATGAACCATTAAATGTTTTAGAGCAAATCAATAAGTCTTTAGATAATAACTAATGTTTAAAGCTGTATGACTTTAATTCAGCTTTCTAATTGTTAAATCTTTATTGATGATTTACTCTTTAAAGGATAAATCATTGATAAAACAATCACTTTCGTGTAATTCTGTTTGTATTAATCCTTAAACTCGTTTATAATTCGCGCCTTTCAGGCACTTCGTCTGAAATAATCCTTGTCTCACTGCATATATAAATGTGTCAGGAGACTGATTATCATCCATAAGGAGAAAATGAATGCGTCATTATGAAGTCGTATTTCTAGTGCACCCTGATCAAAGTGAACAGGTTCCTGCAATGCTAGAACGTTACCGTGCCCTTATCGAACAGTCTGGTGGTCAAATCCACCGTTTAGAAGACTGGGGTCGCCGTCAACTTGCTTACCTTATTAATAAGGTACACAAAGCTCATTACATCATGCTTAACATTGAGTGTACTCAAGAAGCTCTTGATGAACTTGAAAATGCTTTCTATTACAACGATGCTGTTTTACGTAGCATGGTTACTAAGCAGAAAACTGCTATTACTGAACCTTCAGTAATGACTGCTAAGAAAGAAGAGCGTTTTGACAAGCGTCGCGATAACAATCGTGATACTCGTGCTAATAAGGAGTAAGAGATGTCTAGAGGATTTGGTAGAAAAAAATTCTGTCGTTTTACCGCTGACGGAGTAAAACAAATTGATTACAAAGACTTAGATACTTTGAAGGCTTATATTACTGAAACAGGTAAAATTGTTCCTAGTCGTATTACTGGAACAAGCGCTAAGTATCAGCGTCAATTAGCAACAGCAATTAAACGTGCGCGTTATATTGCTTTATTGCCATACACTGATCAACACAAATAATTTTTGTTTGACGGTAAATAAGAAATAACAGGAACACCATGCTAGGAATAGCCAACTATGCGATGAAAGGGCCTATGCAGGCCATTATTGCAGTCGTTTTATTTTCAGCGTTAAGTGTTTTTCTCGCACCATTCGGTATTCTGGTTGGTGCGATTATCGCCTTAGTTACATTACGAGTTTCTGTAGCAGAAGGCTTTAAAACCTTAGTATGGGGTGCGGTTAGTAATATATTGTTAACGTTGATAATTACTGGGAATTACTTTCCTGCGATTATCGCGATTATTGAATATATGTTACCAATTTGGTTAATGGCGTTTGTCTTAAGGCAAACGAACTCATTAGCTTCAGCACTTCAACTAGCAATGGTAGTCACTGGATTAAGTGTTGTCATATTTTATATGGCTGTACCTAGTCCAGCAGATTGGTGGGTAGCACTCTTTAACCAGTATGTTGCACCACTGCTTGAATCATCTCAGATTCCATATGATGCGGAGTTAATACCTAACTTAGCTGAAATGGTAACGATGTTAATGGCAGTGTTTATGATTGTATTATGGTTTTCCATATTAGTCATAGCAAGATGGTGGCAGAGTGAGCTATATCACCCAGGTCAGTTTAAAACCGACTTTTATCAATTATCTTTACCTAGATCAACAGCTTACGTTGCTATTGTTCTTGCGATTATTGGTTTAGTTAGTGGTTCAGGTGCAGGCCTGGTATATGACCTTTCTGGAATTATTATTGCCGGTTTGATGTTTCAAGGCCTTGCCATTGCACATCATACTGTAGCGACCAAAGAGCTTAATACGGCTTGGTTAGTTGGGTTATATATACTGTTATTTTTATTTCCGCAAGCTATGTTGATTTTAGCAACTATTGGTTTGGTCGACTCTTGGGTTGATTTTAGAAACCGATGGGATAATGAAGAACTATAGAGGTTTAAGCTATGAATGTTATTCTGCTTGAAAAAGTACAAAATCTAGGATCTTTAGGTGATCAAGTTTCAGTTAAGTCTGGTTATGCACGTAACTTTTTGATTCCTCAAGGTAAAGCAAAAGTAGCAACTAAAGAAAATGTTGCTGAATTTGAAGCAATCCGCGCTGAGCTTGAAAAAGCAGCAGCTGCTGAATTAGCCGTTGCACAAGGTGTTTACGAAAACCTAAATGGCCAAGTAGTGACTATCGAGTCTACTGCTGGTGATGAAGGTAAGTTGTTCGGTTCAGTTGGTACTCAAGACATCGCTGATGCTCTTAAGGCTTCTGGATTTGAAATCGAACGTCGTGACGTTCGTATGCCTGAAGGTGCTCTACGTCACGTAGGTACTTATGAAATTGATATTCAATTACATTCAGATGTAGTTGCATCAATTACTGTAGAGGTTAAAGCAATCGAAGAGTAATCTTCAGCTTTAATATCTTAAAAAGCGGAGTACATTCTTATGAATGGCTCCGCTTTTTTTATGTCTTTAGGTTTGTAAGCTCGAATTTTTAACCCATAAAATAAAAGTTCTTGTTTGTCTTTTGTATTGCCAAGCAAACGTTATAATATCCTTCCTTATTAATATAATATTAGACTCAAATTCTCTGTTATGGCCAAAAATAATTCCTCAAAAAATCTTGATGAACTTTTCAAAGTTCCACCACACTCAATGGAAGCTGAACAATCGGTTCTTGGGGGCTTAATGCTTTCAAATGATGTTCTTGATGACGTGAGTGCTGTTGTGAATTCAGGTGATTTCTACACCAAGCAACATCAAGTAATCTTTGACGCTATTTTTGATTTAAGTCGTAACAATAAACCTTTTGATTTGATTTCCGTTGTGGCTCATTTAGGTAATGTTGGTTTGCTTGATACAGCTGGTGACAAATCTTATTTAGCCGACTTGGTTAAAAACACTCCTGGTTCAGCCAATATCCTGTATTACTCTCAACTAGTTAGAGATAAATCTATTCTCAGAAAGCTTATTCAAGCGAGCAATGACGTGGCTGAAACCGCTTACTTCCCTCAAGGAAAAGATATCCGTGATGTTTTGGATATTGCTGAAGCTAAGATTATGGGTATTGCAGAACATGGAGAGGGAAAAGAGCGTCTCTATAAATCAATGGATGTTCTTCTTGAGTCTGCAATTAATAAAATTGATGAATTGTTCAATTCAGAAGGGACTATTACCGGCCAAGAGACCCACTTAACTAAGTTTGATGATCTGACAGCTGGTTTGCAAAAAGGTGATTTAATCATTGTTGCAGGTCGTCCTTCGATGGGTAAAACTACTTTCTCAATGAACTTAGCTGAAAATATAGCAACCAAGAATGGAACACCCGTTGCCGTATTTAGTATGGAGATGCCTGGTGAATCGCTTGCGATGCGTATGATAAGCTCTATTGGCCGT
>JGI11705J14877_10002121_pt1 | contig 10890 bp, 12 predicted proteins | sample Etolaghawater15m_FD_14877 | JGI IMG/M metagenome (IMG submission 14877) | reverse complement strand
TATATTGCATAAGTATATTTATAGGCTGTATAATATACGTATATAAAAGGAATCCCATATATGATAAAACGTAAAAATTACCTTAACAATCGTGACTTGTTAAAGGAAATACACAAAAGTAAAAATACATATAGCAGTTTTGTTGCCGAAGGTGATGATGTTTATGACATTATTTTACCAAACATTGAAAAAATAAACATAAGAACAGTTGCTCAAGCAAAAAGAAATCAAGCAGATCGTATACAAAAACAAAATTACGAAGCGGCTAGAGCAGAAGGACTTAAGGTAAAGCAAGCAGAATTTGCAGTTGACTGGAAAAAAATAGATAAAAAAAATGTAGTATTTAGAATTATGACACATGACCACATTCCACTACACCCGGGACGTAAAAAAAATCCAAAAACTGTTGCAGATCATCATATACAGTGTAACTTTCCTCCTTTCCAACACTATAGAATAGATGATAATGATAATCCAGTATTAGTAGGAAAAAGTCATTGGGAAGGTGGACTAGAAAACGGTCAATTTAGTAAAACACATGGGAAAACCACAAGTAAACTTGCTAGAATGTATATGAAACTATGTGAAAGATATGGAACACGTTCAAACTGGCGTGGCTATACTTACAACGACGAAATGCGTAGTCAAGCATTACTACAACTAACACAAATTGGACTACAATTCGACGAAAGCAAAAGCGAAAATCCATTTGCGTATTACACTGCCGCCATTACAAACAGTTTTACTCGTGTTCTAAACTTAGAAAAGAAAAACCAAGCAATTAGAGATGATATACTAGAAAGTGCTGGCCTAAATCCAAGTTATACTAGACAAAACGAAAATGAAAACGCAAAAAGTGCAGAACCTATCACTTGACAATAATCTATAAGATGCTATAATACATACATGAGTTTATTCAAACGGGCCGCCGTCTTTACGGACATTCACTTTGGAAATAAAAGCAACAGTCAAACATTCAATAAAGATTGTCTTGACTTTGTTACTTGGTTCTGTGCTGAAGCAAAAGCACAAGGTGCAGATACCTGCATCTTTATGGGTGATTGGCATCATCAACGTGCAAGTATCAATGTTGCAACATTAAATTACAGTTTACAAGCACTAGAATTACTAAACACAAATTTTAATGTTGTACATTTTATACCAGGCAACCATGATGAATACTACCGAGACAAGCGTGACTATAATAGTATTGCATTTATTAAAAAGTTTGAAAATATTCAGTTCTATAATGACATCACTACTGTTGATGGCGTTGCATTTATACCTTGGTTAGTAGGAGATGAGCATAAACAGATGCAAAAGATAAAGGCTGATTATGTAATTGGACATTTTGAACTTCCTCACTTTTATATGAACGCAATGGTACAAATGCCAGATCATGGTGAGCTAAATCATACAGATTTTGGACGTTGTGGTACAGTTTTTACAGGACACTTTCATAAAAGACAGGAACGAGATAACGTAACTTATACAGGAAACGCTTTTCCACACAATTATAGTGATGCATGGGACGATGATAGAGGTATGATGTTACTGAATTGGGACGGCACAAAACAGTTTATTGCATGGCCCGATCAACCAAAGTATCGTACACTTAAAATAAGCCAGTTATTAGATGGCCCAGAAAAGTATCTTGGTCCAAAGACTTATGCCCGTGTTAACTTGGATGTGGATATCAGTTACGAAGAAGCAAACTTTATCAAAGAAACTTTTATGGACGAGTATCAACTGCGTGAAATGAGTTTGATTCCTGTAAAAGTTGAAGAGATGGACATGCAAATCTCAGGCGAGATTAACTTTGAAAGCGTAGACACTATCGTTACTAGTCAACTGCAACAAATCGAAAGCGATCAATATGATCGTAACTTAATGTTAGATATTTACAGAAATTTATGAGCAAGCTCCTTACTAAAAAATATTATGACAAGCTATCCAGTGTTTACAACATTTTAGATACAATAGAGTTTAAGGAATTTGACTATAATTTTGATGTGTTAAAGGATAGGCTCATTCAAATTAAACGTGAACAATATAATGTAAATGATAGGATAATAATAGAGCACTTTGATACAGATTATTATGATAAGAAAATACTTAACTTTGGTTTAAACTTATATAATACAATGACAATAATAAAAGAACTAGATATTCCTTATTTTATATTTACGTTTATCACGAACTACTTCGGGTTGCAACAAGAAATAGATCTAATACTAAAAGATCATTCACGAGAAGACAGACCTACAATTATAGAAACTTTTATTACAACTTCGCATTACAATTCCGATTTGGTAGAAGATTTGCCTATTAATGCACAAGATATAAAACACGCCGGATTATCTATGATGGGAGCAAGTAGGTCTCATAGATATAGTCTTTACAACTATCTAAACACAAACAATCTATTAGATCGTGTTGAAGTGTCTATTAGAGGATATAAAGGATGACTATATTTTATACAGACCCAATCACAAGAGTAAATGACAAATTATATCTTAAAAACGGCGACTCTAATCCTATCCATCATGACGTTATAAATGATGCTATACCGGGAAAACCAAATGACAATAGTAGATATCAAGCAGATTTCTACAAATACTTTGGATTAGACATCGTAACTGAATCAGTGTTTGATTATCCTTACCCATTTATATCAGAAAAAACTATGAGACCAATTACGAGCAAACGGCCGTTTATCATTTTGGGTGCATTGGGAACACTTACATTACTAAAGTCCAAAGGCTTTAAAACTTTTAATACAATAATTGACGAATCATACGACTCAATTGCTGATCACAGTGACAGATTTGATAGTGTTACTACTAGTATTAAAAATTTTGTAACACAACCTATAGAAAAAATTAGAGCAGACGTTGAGAGCGTTTCTGACGTACTAGAACATAACTTTAAGACATATCTAGCACTAGAAGATATTGAATTATCGCAACTAATCCTGTAGAATATACATATGTTTAAAATAGATACACTTACAGTAAAAAACTTTATGAGTGTGGGCAACACCACACAAGCCATTGACTTTAACCGCAACGACCTTACGCTGGTACTGGGTGAGAACTTGGACACAGGTGGAGGTGATGCTGGCAGTAGAAATGGTACTGGCAAAACAACTATCATCAATGCATTGAGTTATGCACTGTACGGAAATGCACTTACAAACATTCGCAAGGATAACTTGATCAACAAAACTAATGGCAAGAACATGCTGACTACAGTTGAGTTTGAAAAAGATGGTTTGGCATATCGCATTGAACGTGGACGCAAGCCTAATGTGCTAAAGTTTTATATCAATAACAGTGAACAAGAAACAGATGATAACGCACAAGGCGATAGCAGAGAAACACAAAAGGCTATTGAAGATCTGTTAGGTATGAGCCATGACATGTTTAAACATGTGCTTGCACTGAATACCTATAGTGAACCTTTTTTGAGTATGCGACAAAATGACCAACGTGCTATTATTGAACAGTTGTTGGGTATAACTATATTATCTGAAAAAGCAGAAAATTTAAAAGAACTCGTACGTAATACTAAAAACAAAATACAACAGGAAGAGTTTCGTATAAAAGCAGTTGAAGATGCAAACAGTAAAATTACAGAACAAGTAGAAGCACTAAAACGTAGACAATTGCTCTGGCAGAAGAAAAAAGATGAAGATATATCCAAACTAAAAACTGCAATAGATGATCTAGCACACGTTGATATTGATACAGAACTAAGAATACACACAGAACTTAACGATTGGCATACACTAAACAACACACAAGTGCAATTAACAAAAGATATATCTGCACTACAGGCACAGGTTAGTAGAGCAGAGCGTGATAGTAATCGTACTAAAAAAGCATTAGATAATATAAATGAAGGAATATGTGGAAGTTGTAAGCAGAGTGTTGCACATTTAGAAACACATAAAGAACAAATACAAAAAGCACAAAAAGAACATGAAGACGCAAACATATTTCTTTCTGAATTACAAGAAGCAATAACAGAATTAGAAAAAGGAAAAAACCCTGTACCTGATAAGCCAAAAACATTTTATGATAATGTAAATGATGCACACAATCATCGTAGTAGTTTATCAACACTTGAATCTCAATTAAAAAATAAACAGGATGAAATAGATCCATACACAGATCAAATTGCAGAGATGGAAACTACTGCAGTCCAGGAAATAAGTTGGGATAGTATAAACAAACTCACAAGAACACAACAACATCAAGAGTTTTTACTAAAACTACTAACAAACAAAGATAGTTTTATACGTAAAAGAATTATAGAACAAAACTTATCATACTTGAATACACGATTAGAGCAATACCTAAATGCAATAGGCTTACCACATACAGTAATTTTCCAAAATGATTTAACAGTTGAGATTCAGGAACTAGGTAGAGATTTAGACTTTGACAATTTAAGCAGAGGTGAACGGAACAGACTTATATTAAGTTTAAGTTGGGCGTTCCGTGATGTTTGGGAAAGTTTATATCAACCCATAAACTTATTATTCATTGACGAACTAGTAGACAGTGGTATGGATAGTTCTGGTGTAGAAAATAGTATGGGTGTACTAAAACGTATGAGCAGAGAACGTAACAAAAGTGTTTGGTTAGTATCTCACAAGGATGAGCTTATAGGTCGTGTAAACAACGTATTAAAGGTAATAAAAGAAAATGGGTTTACTAGTTACGATACAGATATAGAAGTTACATGAAGTTAGCATTAGACCATTGGCACATAGAAGTAAGCAGTATATGTACATTAAAATGTCCTAGATGTACTAGAGCAGAAGTACCAGAAACACTTCTTAATCGTCAACTTACATTGGACTTCTTCTGTAATCAGATAGGCGAATCACAAATTAAAAAGATACGCAAAATAAGTTTTTGCGGAGATGATGGCGATCCAATTTATGCTAAACAGTTTTTACAAATTGTAGAATGGATAAAGAATATTAATCCTAATATTCAACTTTCAATAATCACAAATGGCAGTTACAAAACTGCAGACTGGTGGCAACAACTTGCTTCATACTGCAATGAATATGATGAGATACACTGGAGTTTAGATGGATGGGACCAAGAAAGTAACAGTAAATACCGTGTTAACTGTGATTGGAATAGTATAATCGATGGCATAGTAACTTTTAGAAAGCATAACAACACTACCTATACAGTAATTGCAACAATTGCATTTAGATTTAATGAATCAAACTTAGATAAAATTGTAAAACTTGCATATGATTACAAGTTTGATTGTTGGCAACTTACTAAAAGTACAAAATTTGGCAGTAAGTATCCAGATGCATACAGTAATAATGATTTGTTAGAACCATTGGATAAAAAACTAATTGCTAGTGGACATAGGTTTGAAAGAGAACAGAATTATATAACTGCAAAAAAGCGTCCAGGTTCAGATTTAAAAGAATTATTTTGGCAACGTGCAGAACAATTACAAAATAGTAAAGAATATCCAGCACTTTGTTATATAGGCAACAAAGGTGTATTTTTAAAAGCAACAGGAGAATTTTATCCTTGTTGTTGGACTGCACTACGTTATCCTCATAATGCTAAATGGAACAATCTTGCTGAAACAAAATTTAATTTATATAACAATACACTAGATGAAATACTAGCAGATGACTGGTGGCAAGATGAATTTAAGCAGTTTGATAATGTAGAATGCAGAACTAAATGCATAAAAACAAAACTTTTTGACAGAGAACATGTAACAGAATGGTAAAAATACTACACTTTGAGCCTACAAGTAGATGTAATGCTGCATGTCCTATGTGTGCTAGAAATATAAACGGTGAAGGATGTATTGTATCTCTTGCTGACCTTGACCTTAGACAGTTTCAATTACAAATCATAAAAAATATTAATAAGAAATTAGAAAAAATATTCTTTTGTGGAACAGTAGGTGATCCATGTGCAGATGTCAGTTTACTAGAAAAAATTAAGTGGTTAAAAGATTTACACCCAGAAATAGTAGTAGGCATAAACACCAATGGAAGTATAAGAAACACTGACTGGTGGATTGATTGTGCAAATCTGTTAAAGGGCCCTTTAGATTATGTAGTTTTTAGTATAGACGGTCTAAAAGATACCAATCATATCTATAGAGTAGGAGTTCAATTTGATAAAGTAATGCAAAATGCACAAGCATATATCAATGCAGGATCAAGTGCCCATTGGGACATGTTAGTATTTGATCATAATAAACATCAAGTAGAGCAGTGTAAGGAACTTGCTAAAAATATGGGATTTACCTGGTTTCGTAGTAAAGAAACAGATAGATGGGACGAATATAGTTTTAATCATATAAAACCTGCAAATAAGTATAATTATATTGACTATGATGATATTAACAGTATACAATGTGAACGTAATGATGAAGAATCTACTTACATAGATTACAAAGGACAAGAATTTCCTTGTTGTCATATTGCAGAAAGTTATTATAAAGGTAAAACTAAGCACGAAGATATATTACAATATACTCCAGAACAACTAATGGATGAATATCAAACGAGACTGGATAATAAAAATCCATTCTATGTTTGTAAAAGAAGTTGTGGTAAAACTTTAAATAAACGGTCTCAATGGAAACAAGAGATACAATTAAAATAGGAGACAAAAAATGTCACACGAAAAAATTATAGAAGCATATGAAGCATACCTAAAGGAATCAGAAGCATTTGAAACTAAGGGTGTGAAAGCAGCTGCCGCTCGTGCAAGAAAAGCATTAGGCGAATTAGGTAAACTTGCAAAAGCAAGACGTGCAGAAATCCAAGATAAAAAGAATAATATGTAAAGAAAGATATATACAAGATAACATGCAAAACTGGTATTATAAAAACAAAATAGTTAAAGAAATACCAGAAGGCATGATTGGTTTTGTATATTTGATAACAAATACTACAACCGACAAAAAATACATTGGTAAAAAACTGGCTCAATTTAAGAAGACTAAACCTCCCCTCAAAGGCAGAAAAAACAAACGTCGTACACTAGTAGAAAGTGATTGGCGTGATTACTATGGCTCATCAGACGAACTTACACAAGACGTCGAAACTTTAGGCAAAGATAAATTCAAACGTAAGATATTATATTTCTGTTCAAGTAAAGCAGAACTATCTTATATAGAAGCAAGAGAACAATTCAGATATAAAGTACTGGAATCAGATGACTGGTACAATGGGCACATTAGAGTAAGAGTACATCAAAAAGGCATTCTTAACAAACAATTAAATGGCTAGATAGTGTCACAATAAATTCAATTAGGCGTTTACGGTCTTCGCAATAAACCGTCGCTGACACAAGTAAAACCAACTTTAGGCACAAAAGATCGAGGCTCTGTGAAAAAGATACAACCTCAACTGGAAGCACATTGCTGTTATGATGTGTGTACGGTTCCGAGACTACCAGTGAAGGCTGAAGTAGGGGGTAAACGGGTTTCCGCCTCCGTGCAGTAATGCAATCTTCTTATAACAGATGAGTGAGACTCGTAGATGATGCGATTTCGTTTATTACTACACCCGGAAACGGGTGAAGTATGAGTTCAACTTCGAGATGATAGCTGTTAGCTTCGCTAAAGAAAAATGTTCTTGTAACGAAGTGAAAAGAACGAATGAACGTAGTTCATTCCTATAATATTACTTGTTTGGTTTTCTTACTTAGTTCTAGATTGTCTTCGATTACTGTGTTGAAGTGTTTATAATCACTTTGTGGCATGTCTAATAATTCACTCAGAGTTACACCACCTCTCATATACCAAGCAATCTTAGTCATGTTGGCTCGCAGTTCATTAACTGTCTTATCGAATCCTTTTAATAGCCCCTCAATCTCAGGATTAGAAAGTGTTAAGAGGCGTATGCGAAAAAATTTGATTGATCAAATGTAAATGGTATTACATATTTCTCTTTACATGAATCACAAGTTGTTGTAACATTTTTTTCCGGAATTGCAGTGTTGATCTTTCCTACATGAGCTTGTAAAGCTGCAAAAAACTGTCTTTCACTATTTTTTACAAAATCTGCTATATTAGCTTCACTGTTTACAACAACACCGTCCGGTGTAATCATTTTTTCAATGCTGCTTGACATATTTGCAATAGTATAATTTGTCATATTGTTAAAAATTTCACTAAATCTTCTTTGTTTTGCTTCTGCATCCAAATCTGCATCATTTACCATGGCGATTAGTCTTTGTTGTTCAAAGTTTTCCAAATTTTGTTTGTTAATTGCATCATAATTCATAGGCTGAACAAATACTTTTATGCCTTTGTAATCAAAAGGCTCTGCATATAAGGACATATTTACTGGCATATCCATGAATTGTCTTAAGTCAATTTCATAGTTATCTTCATTTTCACATTTAGGACAAGTACTTCTATATTCCATGTTTTCGCCATAACTAGCAATTCTAATACCAATCAAAACTGTATCTAAATCAGTAACTGGCATTAACCATGCGTTTTTGATACTAGGACAACAACTGTGTATCATATCTACAACACCCTGGCCATTCATGAGAGCATCCGGTGTGTTTACTGTAATCTCGTCTCTAGTACTCATTGGCATTACAGGAATTTCTTTATTTTCGGGTAATTGAATAGCACCAGGCGGATAGTAAAGTCCTCCACTGGGTAATTTTACATAAATTGATGGTTGTCTCATAAATTTTTGTAAAGGATTATGTTGCATTTGTGCCATTTGCTCAGGGCTCATTGAATAATTCTCAGGTACTTCGACCATATTTTTCTCCATATAAATACATTATAAATATGTACATGTATATTTATATACGCATATAATTGGAGTTTTTTTCTTGCCTACTATTAATGTTCCAGGAATAGGTGACGTTTTTGCAGATGGATTTGCTGAAGAGCAAACCATGCAACGTATACTGGCAGTTTTAGCATCAGCTGATAACGCAAACAGTGCGGATGCTCAGCGAAGATTAGCTGATGCTTCAACAAGAGCTAGTAGTGCAATATTTGGAGTGGGAAAAGCAGGCACAGTTGCAGCGGCGGCAACAGAAAGAGGTGGTAGAGAAGCAGAAAAAGGCTTGACAAATGCAGGTACTGCTGGAAGTACTTTTGCAAGAAATATGCGAGCTAGTTCAAAAAATTTAATACAAAGTTTTGATAAACTAACTGCAGATCCTTTTGCAGCAGCTAAATCTGTAGCGGCTGGTGTAAAAGACATAGTTGGATCTTTTAAAAGTGATGATGCAGAATTAAAAAATAACACTAAGAATAAAAAGAAAGAAGGATTAGCAAGTAAACTTTTGGGAGGTGCAGCTGTAACTGCAGGTACTGCCCTGGGATTTATGTTTGAAAAACTGTCTGCTACTGTTCAAGCATTTGATAAAGTACAAAGCACAGGAGCACTATTAGGCGGAAGTTTAATTGAATTTAGAATAAACGCTCATGCGGCTAGATTGAGCATGGCAGAATATACAAATGTTTTTCGTAATAACGCAGAAGCAATGGCAAGTTTTGGTGGACAAACACTTAGAGGTGCGAGAGAATTTGCAAGGGCTAATAAATCATTAGTTGATAATTTTGGTTTACCACTTAGGCAACTTGGTGTAAGTTTTGAAGATATGGGTATGGCAACTGCAGAAATGATGCAAAACTTTGCACTTTCAGGTGTTGCAGTTGAAAATGCTGGAATAGAGACTAAAGAATTTGCTATGGCTACTGCAAATCAAGTTAGATTACAAAAAATAAGTGCAGCTCTTACTGGAAGAAGCATAGATAGACAAAAAGAAGCAGAAAGGCAACTGCGTAGAGATGCTGCAGTACAATCTGCTATACAAAGACTAAGTGGACCTACACAGGCAGCTATTAAAAATCTAATAGCAACTATGCCACAATTTAAAGATGTAATATTGGATCAAATACAAGGTGGTCAATTGATGCATAAGAACAGTCTTATGATGGCAAGTTTAGCGCCTATGCAAACACAAGCAATGCAGGATACAGTAGAAGCAATTAAAAGTGGTGCGACAAATGCGGGTCCTGAATTTTTTAAAGAACTTGCTAAGAATAGTCCTGCAATACTTGCAGAAGTACAGAATCAGGGCGATATTGCTAGTCTAATCCGATTTAGTAGCAATTCTTTTGTTCAATTCGCAGCTAATACTTTTCCTGAAGCTCAGGAGTTAATGACTGCTAGTATTAACAAGACTATAAAAAATGTAATGTCTGATATGGAACGCACACTAGGTGAGTCTAATAAGGCTAGTCAGGCTTTATTCAAATTAGAAATTGAAAATAGAAAATTAGCAAATTCTATATCAGCCTTAACAACCGGACTACTAAGTAGATCTGGTTTAGTTGTTGACATAATATCTCTTGCTACAAAAGCAGCTACTTCCGGAATAAATGCTATTAATAGAGCTTTTGGAGATGTATCAAGACAGGGCACGCTACAAGGACCGGGAAATACAGAAGTTAATGTTGATAGTTTGAATTCAAGTTTAATGAATATGAATACTATACAAAATCAAGTGACTAGCAAAATAAAAGAACTAACTGATCAACTTAATACTATTATGGGAGAGCCCACATCAGGAACTTCTACAAGTTCAAACACAAGCGGTGGTGCTAATACAGGCAATAGAACGCTTGAAATTGCTGCACCTACTATGGAAAAACAGTTAAATGAACTATTAAAGCAATCAACCAGAACTAATTCAAAGATGGATAGTCTTGTAACAAATTTAACATAGAAATAATTAGGTAAATACACAATAAGGTAGTATAATAAGATATGAGCTGGAAAAAGCATTTTACATTAGTAAAGGACAGTAGTCCTCTTACAAACATACCAAGTAAAGG
>JGI11705J14877_10002120_pt1 | contig 10897 bp, 13 predicted proteins | sample Etolaghawater15m_FD_14877 | JGI IMG/M metagenome (IMG submission 14877) | reverse complement strand
TGGAGCCACTCCGCTTTCAGATGGCTGAGCTCGCTTATCCGTACATGGATGCGGACGATCTGATCGGCTCCGGCGCGCTTGGCATGGTTCAGGACGATCGAGAGAATGGAATCGGTTACCGCAAGTTCATGCACGCGTGAAGTAATCCCGCCCGATAACCGTTCCGGTTTTTCGCGACTCCTCGGCGGCGAAGCTCATGAAGTGGCTCTCCAGCGATTCTTCCACCGACGTAGCGTTCGCGCTCGTGTTACCGCTGCGGATAACCCGCCCGAAGTTCCGTAACAGATTCGCATCGCCTTCGGCATGCCCGGTACGCGCGGGCCCGATATCGTAGCGAACCACCCGGTCCGTGCGGAAATCGTGCAACTCAAGCTCGTTTTTTGCCAGGTTTCCGTGAATCTCACCCCGGGTACCCATCAGCTTGACGGTTCGGTTGATGTGCGACGTAAATGCACTCATCGTAAACGCGCCGGTCACCCCGTTCTCGAATTCGATACTCGCGACCTGGTGGTCAACCACGTCGTTGTCGCACCGGTATACGCATCGACCATACGGACCCGTTTCCAGCGCGAAGCGCCTCCCTTCAAAGCTCAGATCGTCGGAAATAACCGAAACGGGCCACTCGGTGTTCTCCGTGAGATAGGTTCGCGGCGCGTAAAACGGGCAATCATCGGCAACCGGGCATCCATCGGTACATCGCGCCGGCGCGCCGGCCGGTGCGTTTGCCGCCGTAAAATGGCTCAGCGACCCGACCGACGAGACGGATTTTGTCGGAGAATCGGCAATCCAGCGCATGATGTCCATATCGTGGCAGCTTTTTGCCAGAATCATCGGGCTCGATTCCGCTTCATTGCGCCAGTTTCCGCGAACGTAACTGTGTGCATAGTGGCGGTACCCGACGTTCTCGTTGTGGAGGATCGAAACGAGATCCCCGATTTCGCCGGATTCGGTAAGGTGTTTCATCATGCGAAAAAAATCCATGTAGCGGAGCACGTGCGCAACCGATACAACCCGGTCCGATCTTCGGACGGCGTCGGCAAAGCGTCGTACGTCGTCGATCCCCGGAGCGATCGGTTTTTCGAGTAATACGTGATACCCGGCTTCCAGTGCGGCAATCGCCGGATCTACGTGGTAGCGGTCCTGGGTCGCGATTACGACGGCGTCGGCTACCCGCGGACCTGCGAAGAGTTCTCGCCAGTCCGCGAAAACGGCTTGTTTTTCCAACGGGTAGCGGTCCACGAACCGGCGGCGCCGGCTCGCATCGGGCTCGGCTACCGCAGAGACCAGGAATTCCCCGGGTAGTCGTGAAGCGTGCATCGCGTATATTCCGAACCCACGGTTTCCGGCACCGACTATTGCGAGAGATAGTGGTTTCATCGGTTTTGCCGCCCGTTTTCGGGAGAATCGGTGAGAATTTCGACGGTCAAACGGACCGGTATGGTGTCGCCGACTTCGGGCGCAATCTGTTCAAGCGCATTCTGAAAGGCATTGTCGGGATCGCGGAAACCGGTATGGACGTACCGTTCGCCGCCCAACGTCTCTACGCGTGTAAAGATTTCGCCTGTGATATCAAATTGCTGGTTTTTCATGAGCCGGGTATAACAGGTTCGAAGAGTTTTCTCAAGGTCGCTGCAAGGTGGTGTACCCGCGTGAAGCAACGTGGTATTCTCTGTGCATGGGTACACGAGGCGAGGTTTTCTCGAGCAGGTCGCGGACGACGACCGACCGGCGCACATATTTTTTCAATGTGAAGGAAAACCGGAACAGAGATCTGTTTTTGACGATAGTCGAGAGCAAGAAACAGGAAGTCGGGGAAGAGTTCGACCGTCATCAGGTAGTAGTTTTCGAGGAAGATATGGCGTCGTTCGAGAAGGGACTGGAGGAAGCGCTCCGGTTTATCCGCTCCCGACGCCGCGAAAACTCCGGCGGTGAATGGGGCAGGGACCGACCTCGGCAATAACGGCCCGGTGGGCCGCAGTCGGGTACCCTTTGTGCCGGCTGAATCCGTATCGTGGTTCTGTCCGCGCGTACCACTCCATCCACGCGTCACGGGATGTTTTTGCCAGGATACTCGCAGCCTGGATTTCGGGAATGAGGGCGTCACCGTGCACAATCGCTTCACACGGAAGCGGTATCTTCGGGCAACGGTTTCCATCTACGGCAATACGGTCAATGCGAAGCCCGTCGACGATTGCCATCAGGTTGTTGAACGCCCGTTCCATAGCCACCATCGATGCCTGCAGAATATTGATGCGGTCGATCTCTTCAGGGCTTGCCCAGCCAAGAGCCCAGACTGCAGATTCGACGATGGCTCGTCGAGCTTCCTCGCGCTGGTTTGCCGTGAGCGTCTTGGAATCGGCAAGGAGTTCCGGAGCAATACTCCCGGTAAACACGACCGCCGCCGCTGTAACCGGTCCGGCAAGGGGACCACGTCCGGCTTCATCAATTCCACATAGCATCGTAGTGCACCTTCGGGACCATTATCGGTATACTACGGACAGTCTAACGCAGGAGCAACGGTGTTTTTAAAGAGTATAGACTTGTTCGGCTTCAAATCGTTTGCCGACAAGAGTCACATCGAGTTTACAAACGGTATCAGCGCGCTGGTGGGGCCAAACGGCTGCGGGAAAAGCAACGTCGTAGATGCGGTGAAGTGGGTTCTGGGAGAACAGGCAACCAAGAGCCTCCGCGCAGAGCGCATGGAAGACGTTATTTTCAACGGGACCGATTCGCGGAAAGCACTGAACGTCGCGGAAGTGACGCTCACGCTGGAGAATAACGGCGTCCTGCCCCTCGACATACCGGAAATCAGTGTCAAACGCCGCCTGTTTCGGTCCGGCGACAGTGAATATTTCATCAACAACACCCCCGTAAAGCTCAAGGAGCTTCGGGAACTCTTTTACGATACGGGAATCGGGAAATCGGCGTACTCGATCATGGAACAGGGAAAGATCGATCAGATCATCTCGACGAAACCCGAGGATCGACGGTCGCTCTTTGAAGAGGCCGCCGGAATAACGCGATACAAAATGCGCGGCCGTGAGGCGGACCGGAAGCTCGAACGAACCGAAGGCAATATGCAGGAAGTCCAGAATATCCTGCACGAAGTGAAACGTTCGTACGACAATCTTGAACGCCAGGCACAGAAGACTTCCCGATACCGTGAGCTCAGAGAAGAGCTGTTTGCGACCGAGGTGCGGATTCAGGTCTGGCGTCTGAACCGCCTGCGAAAGGAACAGAGCCGTCAGGAAGAGTCGGTGGAGTCGATGAACAGCAAGCGCGAAGCGACGCGGGCGGAAATCGACCGGCTCAACGAACAGCTCGAGTCCGAAGTTGACCGGGTAAACGAGATGGAGTCGCGCCTGGTCGAGATTCAGAAACAGCTCTACGGACTTGATCTGGAACGGACGAGCCGCAACGAGCGGATTCAGTTGATACGGGAGCAGCGGGACGAGCTGAATCGCAAGATCGAACGCGACCGCGAACGTGTTTCCCGTATCGCGGAAAAAATCACGCAACTTACGGAATCCCGCAACGAGGCTCTGGATTCGGTCCACCGGTTAGAAGCGCAGATTTCGGACCTTGACGCGACAATCGCCGATATCCGGGAACGGATTGAACGCTCGGTGGCGCGGCGGAAAGAGAACAGTGATCTCGTGAAAAAACACGAAGCACGGATCACCGCGAATGAATCGCGCGTTCACGAACTTCAGGTGGAGTTACGAACCGCCACCGATGAGCTGGTGGATGCGCTGGACGCGAAACTCAAGGAATCCGGGTACTCGGCGGCGGCTCGCCATCGCGCCGAAGAAGCGGTGTACGCGGCACTCGGAGAGCTGCGAATTACCATCGACGGTCGAAAAGAGACGATAACCGACCACCTCCGAGTGGAAGATGGAAGCAAGCCGGAGACAATCGAGTTCACCGAAAAGAGCCTGTCGGAGATAGCCCGGGTGGCTCTTCGTCTGGAAGAACGGTTCACGGAGTATCAGGATACGATCCCGCGGTTTCTGGATGATTTTCTTGCCCCGGAGGGAGTTATCACACGGAAGCGGACCCTCGATGAAGCGATCATCACCGCTCAGCTGGAAAACCGGGAATTGCGCGCGAAAATTCAGGGACTCCACGACGAGAACCAGCGACTCCAGACGACCATCGACACCGAACGATCCAATCTGGAACAGCTGAACATGAACCGGGTCCAGCTCAAAAGCCAGGTCGAAAACCATCGCCATACCGCCGGACGGCTGGAACGCGAACTGCTCGAGCAGCAGCAGATGGCGATCGATCTTGAACACCAGGGCGAAAAGGATCACGAACGGGGGGCTGCCCTCGATTCGCAGGTCACCCGTTTACGCGAAGAACTTACTACGCTCGCTGAGCGGGAAAAAACTCTCCGGAAGGAGACGAAGGATCTGGAATCGAATATCGCCGGCAATAACCGGAACCTGAAAGAAGAAGAGACCCGCCTGAAACAGCACATGCAGGAACTCGCAAAAAACCAGGATCGGTATGAACAGGCACGTATTTCCCTTGCGGAGAAACGGACGGAGATCCGGACGCTGTACGACGGCTTCCAGGAACGGCACGGCCGTGATCTGCACGAGTTTGAGGATCAGGATGTCCCGGAGGAAGAGGGGAAAGATCTGCGGGAGAACGCCGCGGCGCTGCGGGAAGAGTTGCGCGTTATCGGGAACGTCAACCTCATGGCACCGGAGGAGTTCGCACAGGTCAAGGAGCGGTTTGATTTCCTGACCGCGCAGCTGGAGGATTTGCGGAAAGCGCGCGACGATCTGAAGCACGTGACCGCGGAGATCCGAAGGGAATCCGAAGAACTGTTTATCGATACGTATAATCGCATCCGAAAGAATTTTCACTCGATATTCCGGCGCCTTTTCGGTGGAGGCAGGGCGGAACTCCGCCTGACCGACGGAGAGAACGTTCTCGATTCCGGAATCGATATCCTTGTTCAGCCACCCGGGAAGAAACTCGAAAATATCGCGCTCCTTTCCGGAGGCGAACGGAGTCTTACGGCAGTGGCGTTATTGTTCGCAACGTTTATGGTNCGACCGTCACCGTTCACCCTGCTGGATGAGATCGATGCGGCGTTGGACGAGCATAACGTAACGCGGTTTGTAACGATGCTCCACGAGTTTTCCGAGCAATCGCAGTTCGTCGTCATAACGCATAATAAAAAAACCGTCGCTGGTGCGAATACCTTTCTCGGTGTTACGATGGAAGAGAGCGGTGTCAGTAAAGTGGTGACGGTAAAGGTCGATGACAGGGTTGAGCAGAACGTATAGGAAAACCATCTGGCTTGCGCTGGCTGTCTCGTTCATCGTCGGCGTCGCAGGGGCTTCCTGCAGCAAAGAATCCCGACTCGCCGAACAGCCGGACGATACGTTCGGTGATCGCGCGCTTCTGATACCGGACCAGCGCTATCGGATTCCTGATGTTGAGTCGCAATTACTGATACCGGAACCGGTTTTTTTTATCGACCCCGAGAAGCCGCTGCCTCCGGAGCGCTACGAGGAATACCTGCACGATCCGGTGGAGATTGTCCGGGAAGGGCTTACGAAAAAAGTGGCGGAAGAGATCGAGGAGTTGCTCTTTGAAGATTGACAGGAGTCAACTGATCGGGCCGGTGCTCGTCGCAGCGGCACTTCTCCTGTTTTCCTGCACGACACCGCCGGATGTACATTCTGCATCCGGGGGGAGCCAAACCATAACAGCGGCGAGCCAACCAGCCGTCGCGAACGACACCGCAACCGCCGGGAACCAACCAGCCGTCGCGGAAGGTCATTCGGACACCGGCGACCCGGGGCTCATCTCTCTGCAACCGGCCCGGTCGCGCGCCGACGAGTGGGTGCTGCCGGCACCTCCCGTACCGCGCCCCGAATATCCCCTCCCGTTGCCACCGGTGAACGCTGGTATCCGTAGATCGCCCGTCGTCATGGGTATACCCGACGTGCGAAGTGACGCGCCGTATTCGGTACCGGCAACGGTCATTGCGGCCGGGACCGAACGTGCGGCCGATAGCGATACTCATATACCGCCACGGGTTACGACCGTCCAGGCGGTACACGAACGCGACGGCGAAACCGGTACCGTCGGAGGACCCCTGCCGCCCGCAGAGGAATCGTCTTCGCCGGTTATCGTGATGCCGTCGGCGGTTTCCGCGACGCCGTTGCCGGCTGAAACGGAGTTCCCCGACACTGCTCCGACACCGCCGGTGACGGTTTTATTGACGACAGCACCGTCTGAGGCTTCGCCGAATATTTCGCGACAAAATGCCGAACTTGAACAGATAATCCCACCGCAGCGTCCGCCGGACCTCTCTCCGCTCACTACGACCACCGAAGCGACTGCGCGTTCCGGCGGCGTAGTAACCGTCGAGTTGCCGTCGATGGGCTGGGTCTTTCTGGGAGCGGAAGAGGGTGAGAGCGTCGATTATATCCGCCGCGAGTACGGCGCCGACGGGATAACCTTCTACCTCCGCCCGCAACAAACCGGAGAGATGCGCCTGGTCTTTGACGGGCAGGATCTGGGTACGGGCAGACGGGCAACTCACATCGTTGAACTCACCGTCGAAGAGGCGTCGCCGGTCGGTGTGGTGGAGTTCCGTCCCCGCCGTAACGAAATGGCCGGAACCGGGCAGCAGACGGCCCAGACCGCGCAGCAGGCCGACCCGGCCCAGTCCGCTCCCGCCGGTCAGCAGGCCGACTCGGCTCAGACCGCGCAGCAGACGGTTCAGACCGCGCAGCAGGCCGACCCGGCTCAGACCGCTCCCGCCGGTCAGCAGAACGCCCCGGCCCAGTCCACCGCAATACTCGCTCCGGAGACCGCCCCGCCGGGACAGTCACTCTCCGAACGAACGACCGATGAGCTGCGAACACTGGCCGCGTCGTTCAGAACCGACGGCAGGATCGGCGACGAGCGGGAAGTTCTTCAGGTTATTCTCAATCGTGGTACGACGAATTACGACGAAATCCTGTTCAGATTGGCACAGCTTTACGAATCGCAGCCCGGCCGGGATTTGCGGCTCGCTCGTGAGTTGTACCGGCAAATACTGGACGAATATCCGTTCAGCGCTCTCTGGGAAGATTCCCGGCGGCGCGTCGAATACCTGAACCGGCATTTCTTCGATATACGGTAACCTTGACATCGACAAACTAAATTTTTTATAACAGCGCGATGCTCGATACAATCAGCAACCAGCTTTCCGATATCATCCGAAAGGTTTCCGGCCAGAATCGTATTACCGAAAAGAATATTCGCGATACGGTCGAAGAGATCAAAATCGCACTTCTTGAAGCCGATGTAAACCTCCGGGTGGTTCGCCGATTTGTGAGTCGTACGATTCAGGAGGCAACCGGAGAATCGGTGCTGCGCTCCGTATCACCGGGACAGCAGCTCGTAAAAATCGTCCACGATAAACTCGTCGAGTTCCTTGGCGATTCACGGCAGGATCTGCAGTTACAGGGACCCGATGTCGTGAGCGTTATTCTTTTGGCCGGTCTCCAGGGTTCGGGTAAAACGACAACGGCGGCCAAACTCGCCCGGCGCCTCAAGGCAGAAGGCAGACGACCGTTGCTGGTCGCGGCGGACCTTGTCCGTCCGGCTGCCGTCGATCAGTTGCAGTTACTCGGCGCCCAAATCGGAGTCCCGGTCTTCGCTGTTCAGGGGGGTACCGATCCCCGAGCGGTCGTAAAAGGCGCGTTGAAAGAGGCAAAAAAAAATCAGTACGACACGGTAATCCTCGATACCGCCGGTAGAATGCAGGTAGATGATTCGCTGATGGACGAGATTGAGTCCGTCGCAAAGATCGCGAAACCGCTGGAGCGCATTCTTGTCGCCGACGCAATGACCGGACAGAACGCCGTTGATGTGGCAAAAACATTCCACGAGAGGCTCGCGCTTACCGGTATCATATTAAGTAAATTCGATAGCGATACGCGCGGTGGAGCGGCGCTCAGTATCAAGACGATCGCGGGAACACCGATCAAGTTTATCGGTACCGGGGAAAAACTCGATGATCTCGAACCGTTCTACCCCGAGCGGATCGCATCCAGAATTCTCGGTATGGGTGATGTGGTCACTCTCGTAGAAAAAGCCCAGGCAACGATTGACGAGGATGAAGCACTCCTGCTGCAGAAAAAGATGCAGTCTGCAACGTTCACGTTGCAGGATTATCTGGACCAGTTCCAACGCGTACGGAAGATGGGTTCGGTTGAATCGATTATGGAGATGATTCCCGGTTTGAAGGGTCAGGTGAACCCGGATGACCTTGATACGGCGGGCATGAAACGGGAAGAAGCGATAATCCTCTCCATGACCTTGCAAGAACGGCAAAACCACCGTATTATCGGGTCTTCTCGCCGTACAAGAATAGCGCGGGGTAGTGGCACTTCCGTGTTTGAAGTGAACCAGTTGTTGAAGCGTTTTGACAAGACGCGCACGATGATGAAAAAGATGACAAAGAACAAGCGATATCAGGAAAAGCTGATGAGGAGGATGTGAGATGAGCACCAAGATACGACTGAAACGATTTGGGACGAAAAAGCGACCTTTTTATAGAATTGTGGTGATGGATGCACAGACGCCGCGGGACGGGCGCGCTCTGGACGAAGTCGGTTTGTATCACCCGATCGAAGCCGACGAAAACCAACTGAGGTTTGATGAAGAAAAGGTCCGTGACTGGCTCCGGAAAGGCGCCCAACCAACGGAGACGGTACGGAAGTTGCTGAACCGCAACAACTTTACCGTAAAGTAGACAGATGGAACGGGATCTGGTCGAATATATTGCAAAAGCTCTGGTGGATGAACCCGATCAGGTGGTGGTTAACATGATTGAAGGTGAAAAATCCACCATTCTTGAGCTGAAAGTCGCAGAAAACGATGTCGGGAAAGTCATCGGCAAACATGGACGCATCGCGAAGGCGATCCGGACGATGCTCAGTGCCACCGCAACAAAAACGGGGAAACGGGTCGTTCTGGAAATCCTGGACTGATGGATCAGATCGCGATAGGGCGAGTGCGGAGCTCATTTGGCCTTGACGGTTCGTTCAAGGTGCAGAGCTATTCCGGTGAGACCGAGCACTTCCTTACCCTGCGGTCAATTGAACTGTCGAAAGAGGGAAAGATCCGGCACGCGATAGTCGAATCGGTCCGGGTAATAGGTAATTCTCCGTTGGTCAAGATTTCCGGAGTGGATACTCCGGAAGCGGCAAAGCTTCTGGCCGGGTGGGATATCACGGTCGATCGCACGTTTGCAGCGGCCCTCGCGGCAGGTGAATACTACCAGTCCGATCTGGTCGGCCTTTCGGTTCTGGCAAACGGCGTTGCCGTGGGCACCGTTGCTTCCGTGTATGACGGTCCGCAGAGCGTTCTGCTGGAAGTGCAAACGGAAAACGGCAGCCGACTTCTTCCATTTATGGACCGGTTCGTCGGCGACATTGATGTGGAAGCACGGACAATTGAATTGCGGGAGCTATGGTTCCTGGAATGAATATCCGGATTCTGACGCTTTTCCCGGACTTTCTGCGACAGTACTTTGAGACGTCGATAATGGGACGTGCGGTCGCCGCCGGGAAGATTGCCGTTACCGTGACGGATATTCGTGATTTTTCTACGGACCGGCATCGGACGGTTGACGATGCTCCGTACGGCGGCGGTGCGGGTATGGTTCTTATGCCCGAACCACTTGGGCAGGCTATCGAGTCGGTACGGACGCCCGAAAGTCATTGCGTCTATCCGACTCCGTCAGGACGGATATTTCGACAGAGTGACGCCCGGAGGCTTTCGGAATACGAGGATTTGATACTGATTTGCGGCAGATACGAGGGAATCGACCAGCGAATTATCGATGAGTACGTTGACGAAGAGCTTTCGATAGGTGATTATGTTCTTTCGTCAGGTGAACTTGCGGCAATGGTGATTGTTGACGCGGTCTTTCGCCTCAAAGATGGGATAATACGCCCGGAAAGCCTTGTTGAAGAGAGTTTTCAGGATGGGCTTCTGGAGTATCCCCATTATACGAGGCCTGAGGTTTATCACGGGAATCCCGTACCGGACGTGCTCATTTCGGGGCACCACCGGAAAATCACCGAATGGCGCAATAAAAAGCGGATAGAGAAAACGATGCGGAACCGACCGGATTTGTTACCGACGGACGGTTCCGTTCAGGATGAGAGGAGCGAAAATGGACGCCATTAAAGTAATTGAAACAGCACAGATGAAGGAAGACGCGGATAACTTCCGGATCGGTGATACCGTAAAGGTTCACTTCCTGATCGTGGAAGGGAAAAACGAGCGGACACAGGTCTACGAAGGACTCGTGATCGCGAAGAAAAATGCCGGTCTTCGAAAAACCGTGACGGTCCGGAAGCTTTCATACGGCATCGGTGTAGAGCGGATTTTCCCACTGCACTCACCACGGGTACAAAAGATCGAAGTTGTCCGCCGTGGGCGCGTACGACGGTCCAAGCTCTATTACATCCGTAATCGCGTCGGAAAAGCCGCCAAGGTTGCCGAACTGATCAGGCGGAAACAGCGATAACAGATGCGTCTTGCGGCCGTCCCGATTGAATTGGAACCAATCACTCTCGGGAACGGTCGCAGTATCGCGTTTTCTGATTCAGCAAAGCCTTTTACCGCACGTATACTCTCGGTCCAGTCAGGGAAGATATCTCTTTCACTCAACGGTACCAGTGTCTGGGCGCGTACAGGAAGCGTTTACGACGTCGGCGACGTACTTCACGGGATTACGACCCGACGCGCGAACGGCACCCTTCTGCTGCAGGTATTGCGACGGGAGCGGGCGCATCCCCTTCTCGAGCGGTTTGTACAGGAGGCCGGCCTTTCCCGGAGTCCGGGTACACTCGGCATCGCAGCGGCT
>JGI11705J14877_10002119_pt1 | contig 10901 bp, 14 predicted proteins | sample Etolaghawater15m_FD_14877 | JGI IMG/M metagenome (IMG submission 14877) | reverse complement strand
TCTATGCTCAGCTCGGTCGCGAGAACCTCAGCAGCGATGGTCGCCTCTATCTCGCACTGGGCGAAGGCTATCAGACCCAGGGAAGCCGCCTGTTTGTCGATCGCCAGTTCAAACTCGCATATCTACTTGCCCTCGTCTTGGTAAGCATGCTGGTCATTCCCGGCACCATGCTGCGTAACAGCCTGCGTGGAAAACATGCCGAATAACGAGACGCGCATGCAGATGTCCAACGATGGCTGGCTGCTGTTGTTCGTGCAGTCCGGACAAGAGCGGAAGGTCGCGGAGCGACTGCGTGAGAAGGGACACGAGGTGTTGCAGCCNCTGTATCCGATCGACGGTGGCGCACATTCAAGCTCGGAGCCTTTGTTTCCGCGCTATCTGTTTGTACGCCATTCCAATGCACTGAACCCGGTCGCTCTACGCAGCATCACAGGCGTGCGTAATGTGGTCGACTTAGGCCGACAACGCTGCCCTCAAGGCTTTTGCGATGATGACTGGGTACAGGACATGATGCGGCGCTTAACTCAGAAACTGCGTCATGTTGAGGACGGCACCCAGCGCTCCATCGAGTTGCTGATGGCCTGCAGTACCCCCCCCTAGCGAAACGTCAATAACAGCAAAAAATCTAGCTTGGTCCGGAATATGATCATGCTATAAAAAAACCCGGCCGAAGCCGGGTTTTTTGTTCCGCCATGCGGCGAGTGATCGCGAACCGCTCTGAATCAATAACCGCCCTTACGACGTGATTCCGGCAAACCGCCGATCATGCCGGCCTGTTTGGACGGCTGCTTCGGGAACAGTTCATACAGATCCTTGGATGCAACCTTTTGACCCCATGCTTCGGACATGGCCTTGACGATGTTGCGATCGTTCGGCTGGTTGCCGTTGTTGTTGAGGTATTCATCACGCAAGAAGTTGATCAGATCCCAGTGTTTGTCGGTCAGTTCAACACCTTCGTCGGCAGCGATCGCCTTGGCAACGTCTTCGTTCCAGTCTTCTATATTTGCGAGATAACCGGTCGGCGTTGTTTCAATGGTCTTGCCGTTCACTTCGTAGGACATTGCGTAGCTCCTTAGTTCGATTGGAATGAATCCAGTGATAAATCTTCCGGATGCGTTTTACTGCGCCGGTATGGGGTTCTTGGGTGCGCTTTTCAAGACTCACCCATCTTGTTGTTTGTAGCGTGTCTCGAGATTTTCCACCGATTTGTGGGGTAGGAACAAGCCAAAACCGCTTTTACGCCCCGGACCGAGGCCATGTTTCTGTAAGCGCGAGACTTCATCGAGGCCGAGATCGGTGAGCATCAGGCTGCGCGCGTGGGCCATTCCACTGTCGAGCTGGAAGTGATGACCACGCCCGGCCACCATCTTGCGCGCCTGAACGCCGATCTCAGACAGCTCGCGATGCACGCGGCGCAGAAAGTCGGGCTCGCTCTCATTTTCTTTGGCCATGACATGCCGCGCGAACAAGGTGGTGTGCGCTTCTAGCGGGTGCAGCTCGGGATGCGATAGCTGCAAGGTCTGCCCGCGCAACTCCATCTGTGCACCACTCATGGCCTCTTTGGCGTCGAGCAGACGCGGCTCGGGTACACGCAGCATCATGCGCGTGCGCTTGGAAATGTAGAGCCATTCATCGCCTTCCGGACGCATCCAGCCATTGCCCGACGCGCCCCCGTGAATCATGTGTACGCCGGCATAGGCCTCGTCGTCGATCCACGGCAGGATCGAGCGCACAGCATTCGCCAAGGCTTGTGCATGATCGAGCGGAATTTGCGCAACGTTGATGCGAAAGCTGAGGTCGATGAGCCCAGAGGGCTGCCACTCCACTTCCTTATCGTCGTCCCAAAACAGCGGGTCGCTTGTTGCGTTCATATCAATGCAGACTCAACGTGTTATTCACCACTAAAACGCGCACGAATCGCATCACGATCGAACCACCATTGGCCATCCACCATGGCATCAACCGCCGCGGATAAACGCGGCAAGAAGTATTCCGGCGTGTCGAATTGATTGCCTTGCATCCAAATCTCAAACTCTTGTTGGGTCTGAATCGGACGATGCTTGGCGGCCGCTTCGGCCAAGCGTTGATTGGTGAAGAACATCAAGTTCTCACGCGATTTGCTGTCGGGCTCACTCCGCACATCCGCGAGGAAATGCGCCGTGACCGCGGCAATCACGCTGGTTTCGGAACCGACCGGAGACTCTTCCATCAGGTGATCCAGAATCGCAACGCTGGTTTCCGGGTTGATCGGCGCGCTCACCGCCAACCAAATGCCATGCCCGAGCGCACGATTGGAATCGGGCTGCTCCGCAGAGAACAACACATCGGTTGCAACAACGGTGTGTTCCCAGTCGTCATGCTGACTGAAATATTCGAAGGCTTCCCAGGCGGCATCCCAGGCGTCTTTCCAGCGCTGAAAGTCGAGCAACAACGTGCCATAGTCGAGCAGCTTACGCGCACGTTCTGCACCCTTCGGCAAGGTCGCGAGCTCGCCTTCCAGCTGAGAGAGCTGTTCTTGCTTGGGCTCAATCGGTTCGTTGAGGTCGTTCGCGCAATCGGCGTTGTTTAAGCTGGGGTCTTGCATAATTTTGTGCATCTCACGGTATCTCTAAAATTCAGTTCAGTCTGGCGAGGATCGGTGCGCGTTTGGCGGACGTTAAGGCCTGCCTGAGGACGCCAAGCGCGTAGCGATGCTCGCTCAATGAAAAATCAATAGAACGCCGCTTCGAGGCGGTCTTCCCAATTCTGCGGCGTGTCATCAAACGGCGGCCGCACATCCATCCGGAAGAAGCGATAGCTGCCCTGCTGTGCTAAGCGACGAATCTCGGCCTCGAGCTGTTCAAACTGATCCATCTCGTGTTGCACCACCATCAACACCTCGCTGAGGTTCAACATGCCATCGGCTTCGCTCATGATTCTTCCCTACTCTTTGTTCATACGCGGAGCACATCCGTGCCCGCGACGCGTTCATGGTAACGCCCACGCAACATCACACGCGGCGCAGCTGGATCATCCTCAAACCCCGTGCGCGTATGCAGCACGTTGTTACACAACAAGCCTTGCCCCGCACTGAGCGCGGCCCGATATACCAAACCTTCACTTAAGCTCAGCATCTCTTCATTCAATAACGCCAGCAGCCAGGCCACCGCCTCACGCACCTGCGGATCGTCTTTCCACACGATGTTGCGCGTGCGCGCAGTAAAGCGCATGTGCAAATTACCGGTCTGCGGTTCCACACGAAACACCGGGCTGCTGACATCATCACGCAACACGGTGTCGCCCTCGGCATTGGCCGGAATGGTCATCACATCCGGCTGCATCAAGGCCGCAACCCACGCCGGGTTTTCCTCGCGCATACGCAGATACACCAGCTCGTGATCAGCAATCGCATTCTCACCGCCCTGGGCGGCGGGCTGCACACACTGCAGCGCCATGCCACGAATCGCTGCCTCTGCGGCGTTGTAGTAGCCATCCGTATGCCAATTGATCGGTCGATTGGTGTACGGAATATAGCCGCTGCGACGGTTGCCCTCCTGCACCGACAACGGCGTAATGCCATCCTCATCGGCGCATAAGTGCGGGTCTAAGGCACGCAGCCCAAATTGGCTGCCGAGCGCACGCAAGTCGTCTTTCGCGTCGTCCAGCATTTGTCCGCTGCGGCCGGTGTCGTAGATCACCCAGTTCTGCCGACGCAGCGCTTGCACCAGCGCATCCCGCTCGGCGGGGGTCAGCTGCTGCGGATTCGCCAGCTGCACGACACTGATTTCACCCGCGTGCGCCATGCCGGCCAACTTTTGCGCTCGCCAGGTTTGCCAAGCGGCCTCGGCCTGCAGATCAAATGGCGATGATTTCTCGGCTCCTGCGCTCACTCGACGATCTCCGCAACACGGCACCGGGGCGACGTGTAATTGTTGACAATTTTACTACAGAATTGCCCCGCTCCGACAACACTCTGAGAAATCGGGAGCTTACATCACAGTCTTTAAATAGATTCCGAACTACTCAAGGGCGGAGGCAAAAGACAAGTCTTGCGTTGGTTCGCAAGTGCTTATATAAGTCCCGTCCGCGGCGCTTGCCAGCGCCCCAGCGCGACTATCCCCATGGGGATAGATCGGATCGGCTTACTCCCCCCTCTTTCGTAGGGTGGTCAAGCTTGCGGGGCCGGCCTACTCTAGCCAACGCTTCGCGCGTGTAGGTCTTGTAGTCCGTGGCTACGCGCAGATATGCGAAGGGTGATCACCAATGATCCTCTGCGCACCAAGCAATAGCAGGAGCTTACGAGCTACACGCCGTTAGGAATTTTGCAGTTTCCGGGCAGTCCTAAAAATCGTCCTGAGAACGCACGAGTACATCTCCAAGGAGCACTACGATGACTGACAAGACTAAGCTGAATGCCAACTCTCCCGATGTTGACATCTCTACCCCGAACCTCGACGAGCTGGAAAAGGGACCCTGGCCTAGCTTTGTCTCTGGCCTGAAGCGTCTCGCTGTTGGCTCTCACGAAGGTGCAAAGATGGCGCGCGGCGTCATCGGTACCCTGGAACAGTCCTATGTAACCCGTAAGGGCTACTGGAAGGGCGGCACCGTCGGTGTTGTTGGCTACGGCGGCGGCATCATTCCGCGCTTCACCGAACTGAAGAACAAAGACGGCAGCTACATGTACCCAGACGCGGTGGAATTCCACACGCTGCGTATCCAGCCGCCGGCAGGCAACCACTACACCTCTGAAATGATGCGCATGCTGGTCGACAAGTTCGAACAGAACGGCGGCGCTGGTCTGATCGCATTCCACGGTCAGTCAGGCGACATCATGATGCAGGGCGCGACCACCAGCGGTGTTCAGAAGATCTTTAATGAGCTGAACGAAGTCGGTTTCGACCTCGGCGGCGCAGGCCCGGCTGTACGTACCGGCATGAGCTGCGTTGGCGCATCCCGTTGCGAAATGTCCTTGCACAACGAAGGTAAGGCACACCGCATTCTGGTGAACCAGTTCCTCGATGACATGCACCGTCCGGCGCTGCCGTACAAGTTCAAGGTCAAGGTTTCTGGCTGCCCGAACGACTGCATGAACGCCATTCACCGCTCTGACTTCGCAGTCATCGGTACGTGGCGTGATGACATGAAGGTCAACCAGGATGGCTGGAAAGCGCTGGTTGCCGACAAGGGCCGTAAGTACGTTATGGACAACGTTGTAAGCCGTTGCCCGACGAACGCACTGGCGCTGAACGATGACGACAGCTTGGCGGTAAACAACAACGACTGCGTACGTTGCATGCACTGCCTCAACGCGACCACTCACCTCGCTGAGAAGTATGTAGGCAAGGACGGCGATCCGATCCTGGCTCCAGGCGATGACCGTGGCGTCACCATCCTCGTCGGCGGTAAGCGTACGCTGAAGATCGGCGACAGCATGGGTACCGTAGTTGTTCCGTTCATGAAGCTGGAAGACGACGACGATTACGAAAAGCTGGCCGACTTGGCACAGGAAACCCTCGACTTCTTCGCTGAAAACGCGCTGGAGCACGAGCGTACTGGTGAAATGGTTGAGCGTATCGGTCTGGTCAACTTCCTCGAAGGCGTTGGTCTCGATGTTGATCCGAACATGGTCAGCCAGCCGCGTCAGAGCTCTTACGTCCGTACCGACGGTTGGGACGAAGAAGCCGAGAAGTGGTTCGAGAACAAGGGCCAGCAGGCCGCCTGATCTCGCTCAGGAAATAGGCGGGCGCGCCAATCGGTGCGCCCGCTTTTTTAAAAGACAACCTCAACTTGTAGTTACCCTTTGGAGGTCAGCATGTCTGATGCACAACGCATGCCTATCGAGAGTGGTGTACCGGATGGATTCCAGTACATGCACCCGCTGATGAAGAAAAACTTCGGCAATTGGAAGTTCCACAACCGCCCACGTCCGGGTGTTCTGCACCACGTTTCCAAGAACGGCGACGAAATCTGGTCCGTTCGCGCGGGCACTCAGCGTCAGATGGATACCCACACCATCAAGCTGCTCTGCGATATCTCTGATGAGTTCTCTGATGGGTATTTCCGCTTCACCATGCGTTCAAACATCGAATTCCTTTGCGCGGATCAGAGCAAGGTGGAACCGCTGATTGCACGTCTGAATGAAGAAGGTTTCCCGGTCGGCGGCACTGGCCCGTCCGTGACCATGATTTCGCACACTCAGGGTTGGTTGCACTGCGACATCCCGGGTACCGATGCATCCGGTGTTGTTAAGGCACTGATGGATGAGTTGTACGACGAGTTCGTGGCTGAAAACATGCCGAACCGCGTCCACATGACCACTTCTTGCTGCCAGATTAACTGTGGTGGCCAGGGTGACATTGCGATCAACATTCAGCACACCAAGCCGCCGAAGATCAACCATGATCTCGTTGCCAACGTGTGCGAACGTCCGTCCGTTGTGGCACGTTGCCCGGTTGCTGCGATTCGTCCGGCAATGGTCAACGGCAAGCCGTCTCTGGAAGTCGACGAAAAGAAATGCATCTGCTGTGGCGCGTGCTATCCGCCCTGCCCGCCGATGCAGATCAACGATCCGGAACACTCCAAGCTGGCCATCTGGGTTGGCGGTAAGCACTCCAATGCGCGTAGCAAGCCGTCCTTCCACAAGCTGGTTGCTGCCGGTATCCCGAACAACCCACCGCGTTGGCCGGAAGCTGCCTCGATCATCAAGAAGATCTTGGCTGCATACAAGGAAGGCGCACGTGATTGGGAACGCGTCGGTGAGTGGGCTGAACGTATTGGTTGGCCGCGCTTCTTCGAAGTGACCGGTCTGCCGTTCACCAAGTACCACATCGATAACTGGCGTGGTGCGCGTGCAAGCCTGAATGCTTCAACCTGGATTCGTTTCTAAGTCTTGGATTTAGAACTGGTAGTACTCGGCTAGGGATAGCTGTTTAACCTGAAATGGAATCAAGGAAAGAAGCATGAAGCTTGCAGTAATGATTAACGAGGGGCCGTATCAGCATCAGGCCTCAGACAGCGCGTATCAGTTCGTTGCTGCTGCGCTGGAGAAGGGCCACGAAATCTTTCGCGTGTTCTTCTACCACGACGGCGTAAATAACGGCACGCGTCTGGCTTTCCCGCCGCAGGACGACCGCAACGTACAAATGCGTTGGGGCGAACTGGCGGAAAAGCATGGTCTGGATCTGGTGCTTTGCGTGGCTGCAGCACAGCGTCGCGGTATCGCGGACGAAGGTGAAGCATCGCGTAACGGCAAGGATGCCAACAACATCGCGCCGGGCTACCGGATCTCTGGCTTGGGCCAGCTGATCGAAGCCGGTATTCAGGCCGATCGTTTGGTTGTATTCGGTGACTAAGGGGGAATGAACGATGTCTGATATCAAAAAATTCCTCTACGTAAACCGTCGCGCACCGTACGGCACCATCTATGCGCTGGAATCGCTGGAAGTGGTGTTGATTGGTGCGGCATTCGACCAAGACGTATCCCTCCTCTTTACAGATGACGGCGTGTTCCAGATCAAGAAAGATCAGGACACCAATCAAGGCTCCGGCTTTAAGAACTTCTCATCGACCTACAAGGCATTGGGTGACTATGACGTCAACAAGCTGTATGTCGAAAAAGAATCGCTTGAAGAGCGTGGCCTGACCGTCGACGACCTCATGGAACTCACCTATGAGGACGAAGACGATGATTGGGCAGAGAAGTCTTCCATTCGTTTGGTCTCTCGTGCAGAGGTCAAGGCGCTGATGGAAGAGCAAGACGTCATTCTGAGCTTTTAACGGGAGAATCACATGCTGCATATCGTCAACAAGTCTCCCTTCGAAAAGAATTCCTTCGCATCCTGCGTCGAGCATGCTGCCGATGGCAGCGCTTTCCTCCTGATCGAGGATGGTGTCTATGCTGCGATCAAGGGCTCCAGCGTGGCTGACGCGCTGGGCAAGGCAATGGCCATGGGCAAGGTCTACGCGCTGAAGAGCGACGTCGCCTCTCGTGGCATTCAAGCCAAGCTTGCGGATGGAATTGAACAGGTGGATTACGCTGGCTTCGTGGATCTTGTAACCACGAACGACCGCGTTCAGTCCTGGCTTTAAGCATCACTCAACTGGAGAAATCAAGATGCCAACGATGGATGTAAACGGCAAAAGTGTCGATGTCGATGAAGAAGGCTACCTCACTGACCTCAATACCTGGGACAGAGATATCGCTCTTGAACTTGCGAAGTCTGAAAACGTCGAAATGACAGAAGGTCACTGGGAAATCATCGACTTCCTGCGTGAATACTACGACGAATATCAGATTGCTCCGGCAGTACGCGTACTGACCAAGGCAGTCGGCAAGAAGTACGGCAAGGAAAAGGGTACCAGCAAGTACCTGTACGACTTGTTCCCGTACGGACCGGCAAAGCAGGCGTGTAAAATCGCTGGCCTGCCGAAGCCAACGGGCTGCATCTAATGCGCCCCGCGGGGAAGGATGAACTTCGGTTCACCCTTCCCCGCACACCCAATTTCAAACCGGGGTGTTCTTGACGAAAGATCGCCGCGGTTATTTAAGAAGACTGTTGTCACCTACTTCACTCACGACGCACTGATGCGCGGAGGTTGCTGAACTAATGACCACGCTGTTCGCCATTCTGTTTTATGCCGCGACCGTGTTCCTGGTAGCAGGACTCGCGATGAAAATCGCGTCGTACTGGCGTACGCCTGCGCCGTTGAAGATCCCAACCATGCCGGCCCCGCGCACCCAAAGCGGTGTCGCTCTGCGCATGGCACGTGAAGTGGTTTTGTTTGAAAGCCTGTTCAAATCCAATAAGTGGATCTGGGTGTTTGGCTGGATGTTCCATGTTGGCCTGTTCTTGGTTCTGGCCCGTCACCTGCGCTATTTCACGGATCCAGTATGGTTCTGGGTTGAATGGATTCAGCCGTTTGGGATCTACGGCGGCATGGCAATGGTTGCTGGTCTTGGCGGACTGTGGGCGCGCCGTGTGTTTGTGGAACGCATTCGCTACATCTCCACCCCGTCCGATCATTTGATCTTGGCGTTACTGATCAGTATCGGTGTAACTGGCCTTGGTATGACCTATGTTGTCCACACCGACATTGTTGCGGTGAAGGCGTTCTTCTTAGGCCTGATGCGTTTTGACTGGCAGCCATTGCCGAACGATGGCGTGCTGTATCTGCATCTCTCTTTAATTCTGACCCTGATGGTGATCTTCCCGATCAGCAAGCTGTTACACGCACCGGGAATTTTCTTCAGCCCAACCCGCAACCAAGTGGACGATTCGCGTGAGAAGCGTCACTTGGCGCCGTGGGCCGCGAAGCTCGACAAGTAAGTCTTGATTTGCGCGTGAACTGCATCTGAGGAACACAACGTGGCCAAGCCAGACATCCAGACTCCCGAGCTCAAGGAATACGTCGAGATCCCTGCCTTGAAGGACGGGGCGATGGCGCACTCCTCGCCTTTCGTTGCCAAGCCGGATCACCAAGCAGCGCTCGGCTTCCCCGGCGAACTGGTCGATAACTGGGAAGAAGTCGCCATCAACAAGATGGGCGACCTGCTGAACAAGTACCGCAGCTTCAAGGTCTTCCTCGATATCTGCGTACATTGCGGTGCCTGCACGGACAAGTGCCACTACTTCCTCGGCACCGAAGATCCGAAGAACATGCCGGTTGCGCGCCAAGAGTTGCTGCGCAGCGTTTACCGCCGTTACTTCACCTTCGCCGGCAAGCACTTCCCGAAACTGGTGGGTGCACGCGACATCAGTAAAGAAATACTCGACGAATGGCACAGCTACTTTCACCAGTGTTCTGAATGCCGTCGTTGCTCCGTGTTCTGCCCGTACGGTATTGATACCGCGGAAATCACCATGGGCGCGCGCGACATCCTTGATGCCGTCGGCTATGGCCAGAAGTACAGCAACGAAATCATTGGCAAGGTGCACAAGATCGGGAACAACCTCGGTCTGCCCGGCCCTGCGCTCGAAGCGACACTCGAAGACTTCGCCGAAGAAATCCAAGAAGACACCGGTGTACCCGTGCGCATCCCGCTGGATGAAAAAGGGGCCGATGTTCTGCTGATCACCCCATCGGCGGACTTCTTCGCGGAACCGCACATTGATGGTTTGATGGGCTATGCCAAGGTCTTCCATCAAGCTGGCATCAGCTGGACGCTCTCCTCCTACGCATCAGAAGGCGCCAACTTCGGCCTGTTCATCGGTAACTACGACAACATGAAGTCGATTGCCGAACGTATTCGTACCGCAGCGTTAGAGCTCGGCGTGAAGCGCATCATCGTCGGTGAGTGCGGTCATGCCTGGCGTGTTGCGTACAGCTTCTGGAACACCCTGGCTGGCGCAGGCGCCGGTGCGGATCCGAACGACAAGTATGCGCAGATGTTGCAGAAGCAGCTCGACCCGCGTTACCCGATTCCGCAGCACATCATTGAGTTCACCTACGACCTCATTCAAAAGAAAGCGCTGCGTCTGGACCCAAGTGCCAACGACTGGCGTACCGTCACCTTCCACGACTCGTGCAACGTTGCGCGTGCGTCCGGCATGGGCGGCATTGAAGGCGGCCAGTTCGCATTGCCGCGCGCGGTGGTGCAGGCGGTTTGCAACAACTACGTCGATATGGCTCCCGACACCATTCACGCCAGCACTTTCTGCTGCGGCGGTGGCGGCGGTCTGTTGACCGACGACTTGATGGAACTGCGTATCAAGGGCGCGATGCCACGTATGCAGGCCCTGAAGCAGGTAGTGGACGAGCATAATGTGAACACTCTGGCAGCGATCTGCGCGATCTGTAAGAGCCAGTTCACCAAGGCTCTTCCCTTCTATGAATTCCCAATGGATATGATCGCAAGCGTCCACCAGTTGGTCAGCGATGCGCTCATCATGGATCCGACCGAAGTCTGATCTGATCCACGGCTT
>JGI11705J14877_10002111_pt1 | contig 10915 bp, 2 predicted proteins | sample Etolaghawater15m_FD_14877 | JGI IMG/M metagenome (IMG submission 14877) | reverse complement strand
GGTATTTTTTTAAGTTAGACAGATGTGTCAAACAATCCAATTCTGAATCAGACGTTTTCAAGGCAGAAAAGATATTTACAAAATTCCAAAGAAACAAAGAAAAATTGCTCTATGGCCAATCATTTTCTTTATCGCAAAAAGAAACCATTAAGTCACTGCTCTTGCATAATAGTGAAAGCGTCGTCGAGGGATTGGTAATAGGGCGATTTATCAGTAAAGACGGCAGGATAAAATTCAACCCAATCATTGGATATTCATTAGCTGCTATGGCAGTTATAACAATCGCTTTGATTCTAGTTTGGCTCTCAGGGTTGATCACGATCATCGCATTATCTGCGATACCTTTTTTGAGCAAATTATATATCGCAGCATTCTTTACAGTGCCATTAGCTGCTTATAGTTTTGGTTTAGCTGCTTTACTATTATTTCCTGTAATTTGTTATTTAAAAGTTGTGCAACACAACCTACATATACAGCCATGAAATGCCAGATTTAGCGTGCCAACAGCCATATGCATAAGGTCTGAACCGCCATAAGGCCATCATGACATCAATCTGAAGCATGACAATTACTCGCGCACCTTTAAAAACAATTGCGTCGGAGAAGTACTTCCTTCGACATTAATGTGGAGCTTCGACAGTTCCTCACTCTGACGAGGAACATCATCCGAGCGCAAGTCAAAGTATGTATTTTGGCGATTATTTGAATAAGCAGAGCGCCAGTAAGAAACACCTTGGTCAAAACGTAAAATCAACTTTCTGCCAGATAGAAATCCCACTTCAAGAAATCGGCTATGGTCAATATTCGAATTCGGTAAGCTAGATACCGTGGCGTCAACACCGATGTATTCTAGCGAGGCTGCCAGGATTGAATTTCGTATATCGGTATCAACCCAGTCCCCCCAAATCACATTTCGAGCCTTGTTTTCAGTATAGGTACGGCAATCAGATGTAGTCACCTGGCAGGTGGACAAGTCCCATCGACCTTGCCCTACCTGGCTTCGTAACCCCTCAATCACCGACACAAGTAGCGCTAGCGACAACGGGGTAAACAGATACCGGTCACTATAATGCAGGGATACAACATCTTCATTCGATGCATTTAAAACTGTTTTTGATAACGAATGCTTACTGCATACCATTTTCCAGAGCCTTTCACCAAAGCCCTGCAAATCACCATTCAGATCATCCCTGACTTCAATTTCCATATCGCCATCCACCACGGTTGGGGGGCGTAGGTCGGTGGCGGATAACTGTGTACCAGGATTGCTCAAAGCATCACCTTGATGCGTCGTTACCAAGGACACGCCTTTTCGGGCCCATGCAGACCCAAAAGTTAATGCCTCATTCTCCGCGACAGCCCATCGCCTGGCAGGCGTCCCAAGCGTCTCAGCCAGGAGCCAGCCTTTTCCAACAGCCTCTTCACGTGAACCTGCAAATAATGTGATATGGGGGTGATCCGCCAGCGAAGCAAGCAAATGCCGGTCCACCTCGTGGAGTTCTTGAATCGCTGTCTGAGGGATGACTAATTCTGTGTGAATCTCTTGGCCAGCGAGGCGATACAGTAATTCCCGTAGTGGAGATGGCCCGACATCCCAGGCGGAACCTTCACCTCCCGCAAACAGGCGAACACGCTCGCTGTTGTTACGTTGCACTGCATGCCAAATCGACTCGGCCAAGTTCTGGGACTCCAGACGGGAATGCGGACCAAAAAAAGCAAGGTCATCAGGAAGGCGCAGCTGTTGGAGCCAGACCTCGTTTATCAAACTCAAAGCGGCATGGCGATCCAGCCGATCGGCAACAAATCGTTGGTCATAATCCAATACGCAGCTCGGACATGCGCTGTCGCAGCGCGACACACACTGCAGCCGATGGCGAACACGCTGGAACAATTCACTGAAATGTCGCTCGACGCTAGATGCATACCCGGCTGAATAGCGATCAAACACCAGGATTGACATGCACTTGTCACCCGCATCAGTCAGAGCCGGTTTGATCTCGCAACCCAGTTCACTTGCCTGCACACCGATTAATTCAGCGAGAGAATCCCGAATAGCAACCGCGAGCGTCGTGGCGGTGATCCGATCATTCAGCCAAATTCCCTCGTGCGATTTCAATTGAAGCTCAAAGACGTCCGTCCAGGTTTCGAACCCGAGAGAAATACCAGGCTTGATCTTCCAGTCCGATTCACTACCGCCACAGTACAGACCCTCCTCGGCTGCTCGCCTCAACTTAAAATGAGGCTTTTCGAACACTACCGGCAAATCATCCGATATGCTCATCGGTTCCGCACGCCCGCACTCCAGGCACAAGGCATAACCCTTGCCATGGATGCCCCGCGACTGGTGCAAAACATGCCCACGTGTGGTCACCCTAAATCGGCCCAGATCAGGATTGGGCAATGGAAACCAATCGCCTGATGCGTCGATCCAGGGTGACTCTACTGGAACAAAATGCTGTGTCGATACATCGTTGTGCGGCTCTTGATAGAAATCCACGGCGAAACCTGCCGGTTCAATGAATTCCATGATCTGGTCTGACTTGATCGACTCCCCGCAACTATCACATCGATTCGCGACCGTGAAACTATGACTCGACCCACTAGCGCCGCAGTGCGAACAGCGCCAGGCAAAACGGATACTTTGGATCTCGCGCGCGTTGGTTTGGTCAGCAGGGATATGCCAGTTCAGCGTGATACCCGCCGAGCGATAGACCAATCCATCCAGAACAACCTCGGAACCGGGGGCATATTCTCTAAGCGCCGTCATCATATCCCGGCTTGGCAACTCGCGCCGTCGATACCGGTTATCATCACGCGAGTCTCGCTGCTTCAGATCACGCATGAATCGACCGCGGGTCAGATTATCAAATGGTGCAATGTCATTGGGAAAACCATAGCCGGGCAGAAACCCTTTGGCCGCCAATTCACGTAACAGGTACTCCCCGCCCATCCGTTCCTTGTGCAGGCTTATCGCTTTCAAAGCAGGTGAATTTTCATTTGCCGTCTTCGCTATTTCACTTTCCTCTGCCACCAACTGCGCCCATTCTGCGCCCCAGAGTTTGGCAAGATCATCCATTTCCTGAGCAGCCTGATCCATCAACCGGTGCAGCGGCGTAGACTCAAAGACGCTGTGCTTCAGCAATTGTTTAAGCGCCTGGTCAAGTCCATTTGAATCGGACGCTGAAAAACCGCGGCACCAGGCCGAGAATTTCTGCGAAAAAGGATGCTCGCCCACAAAAAAGAACGCACAGGTCAGTCGTGTCTGCTCGACTAAGTTCGTGGCCGACAAGCCTGAAAGGTAGCGCGAGAGCAATAACGAATGGACATGGCGCTGGACGATAACCGGACTATCGAGAGAGACCCGAGGGACTGGCAGCGCCGTAACGAAGGCCCAACGCGTATCCGAAAATACGGATTGATCATGCGGGTTAGCCTTGCACAGTGTGGTGGACAAGGATCGAGCTTCTCGACGTCGCCCAGCTCGTCCAGCGCGCTGCAGGTAGTTTGCAGGATGTGGTGGAACATTATTCATAGCCACCGAGCTAATGCCGCCAATGTCTATACCCATTTCCATCGTTGTAGAGCACGACAGCAAATTGATATCGCCTGACTTGAAAGCCTTCTCGTATCGCTCCAACCGATGCGATGCCTGTTGAGCCGAATGCTCGGCGGTCGTGAAATAGAGCGACAGCTCTATCACCCGGTCGTTTTGGTTTGACCACAATCCCTGCTCGCGAAGCTCACCAATTTTTGTCTCAGAGTCGAGCCATTCGCGACCAAGACGAATGCGCTCCAGGTCGTCGCTGACCTCACTGAAGGGGCGACGATAAACGGGGAGAGTGAGCGCCTCACACTGCGCGGTTTTTGGTGAAGCCTTTTCCGGCAGATAGGGAGTAACTGACTTGAGAGTGGTATCGAGCACACGTCGAGTAATCGGGCATACCCAGGCTTGTTCAATGACGCCGAATGCGAGCCGATCAAGCGGCAAGACTCGACCATCTCCCGCCATTTGCAGCAGTCCCTTGGCAATCAATTCATCCCAGGCTGCTTGCAAGACAGCATCTATTCGATCTTCACCCACCGCGGTTTCGACATCAGCATTCAACGTATAGGCAAGCAGTCTTACCAGAAGGGTTTTCAACTTGGCGCGTGCCGCACGCGGCCATCGGCGTTGGGTTCTTCCAACCTCAAGCTCATCCCTTTGCACCAGCTGGCTTTGTGGAAAAGGTATACCAAGCCAGGAGCGCCATTCACGTGGAATCGCCAGCGACCCGCCAGACCGCACAAAGAAATCCAGGCACATTTTGAGGAAGCTTTTCCAGACCTGCAGGTCGAAACCCGCTGCCTGTACAACCGTCGGCGGCACGAGCTGAACTTTCTCCAGGTCTGGATACATGACGGCCACAAGGCCCATCGATTCGAGATTGTTCAACCTTTTCGGTCGTCGTCCAAACTCCCTTACCAAGAACATTTGCGCTAACTTGACGGGGCCATCAGCTTCAATGAAGATGCCTGGTGCATAACGCTGGTAATGCTTCAGCATATAGTCAAAATCGCGTCCCTGATTAGCCAATTTTTGTGCGAGATCGTTGAAAGACATCGGTGAAGAACTTGCCTTCAGTTCCGTCAGTTTCTGTCGCTTTTCCTCAATCATTTTCGCTAACGCGGGATTAGGCGGCACTGTCTGGGCTGATTCGAGAACAGCAATTTCAGCTTCGAGGCTTTCCGCACCAACGATGGCATTATTTTGAGTGTGCTGCAATAACAGGTGATATACCAGCGCACGAACCCGGTTCCGCTCAGCATCCTGCTGCAGTTTGGAGGCCATTCGTGCTGTGCCCTGTCGACTGTCGTTAAATGCCAACAGGCGACGACCACGGCAGGGGTGATCAGCCGGTTTTTCACCGTCTGGTGCAAATTCCAGCAGCGTCGGCAGAATACCGCCGATCATGAAAGGAGCCCCTAGGCGGCTATGCTGAAACAGTTTGCGTCGATTGCTTTCCTGGCCTTCACACACCGGGCATTGCAAGCCATCTCCTGCGTTTTCCTGGGCCTTTATCCGCAAAGTATTTTCAGTCGATTCAGCAATCCGGCGAGTATCTCTCTGTATATCCAGATCACCGCACAATGGTATTTCACGATTAACGATGAGCACTCGGTTTTGAGCAGAGCCGCTCATCAGCTCTTCATCCAGTGATCGATCCGGCTCAGGGTCATCGCCTGGTTCAACCTCAAGTTCGAACTCATCCAGTGCATCATTGCCCTGCAAATGCAACAAATATCCTTTTTTCTCACCGGCCAAAAGATGCACTGATCCGCAATCACCACAATTGACCACTTCGTACGCAGGACTACCGCAATCACAATGCTTACGCGGATCAAAATACACTCGACCAAAGGGCCAGTCGCTCGATTCGAGCTCTGTTCCCTTTTTTTCCGGACATTCCGGGTCGGCACAGGCCCACAGTCCGGACAATGTCTGGTGAAACAGATGAGCACGCAGAGGAAGAAACGATTCACCGCTATGTGGACCACCATCTTCTGCATGTCGTGTGCTACTCAGAATATCCAGCCAGCGCAAAGCCTCATGCTGCTGCCCCCTGGAAAACCGCGGCTCATCGCCATGCAAAACTCGGCAGGCATCCGACAAACGAGCTATTGCAGGACGACTGGGGTCCCCCACGAATTGTTGTCGTATCGCACGACCGATTGGATGTTTGGCCAAAGCCTCATATCGACTGTTGGAGACTTCCTGCCCGGCATCCAGGTCGCCAATCTTGGTAAGAGACTGAACTTCTGCGGCCAAGTCCTCACCAATTGAAGGAATCATTCGCTCGCCCGCCACAAGATGAACTCTGTCCAATGAAACACCTGCTACTTCGGCTAAAAATCTACGCAACTTGGTTCCTGCTTCACCTTCAGGGTCACCAATGGTCGCAGAGGTCGCCACAAACCTGACCTGCTCGGGCGTAACGCCAAAAGCCAATAAGACCCGACGGATCAACAGGGCAGCTTCTGCCGCCTGCGAACCGACATAGGTGTGCGCCTCATCCAGCACTACCCATTCAAGCTTGCCTTGAGACTGCTCAAGAATCGGCGAATCCACGGAACGCACCAGCATGAATTCCAGCATCGTGGCATTCGTTACCAGAATGGGGGGGGGGCTATCCCGCAAGCTGATCCTATCGAGAACTTCACTGACACTCTGTTTAACCTGGCGAGAGGGAAGTTTTTCCGGTGTGTTGCCGTTGTACAAGCAGAACCGAATATCGCCTCCAAACTCGTGTGTCCATGCGCGTAATCGTTCACGTTGGCTATTGATCAACGCATTGAGCGGGTAAAGAAACAACGCACGCACACCCACCAATTTGCCTTGGTGCTGTGCACGCATTCGCGCCAGGCTATCCAGAATTGGAATCATGAAACATTCGGTTTTTCCGGAACCCGTACCGCTGGCGACGACCAGCGACTGCGGCTCGGGTTCTCGAAGAATTTTCCAGGCTTCCAACTGGTGTACGTAGGGGTATTGGTCACGTGAAAAACGATAGTCTCTAGCCAGTTCAGCAGGTGGCCGGTCCATTGCCCGAACAAGCTCTTCAGACAACAGGTCATTGGCGAGATCTCCCATACGGAAATCGCCCTTGCGCCAGCCAAAAATCGCCTCGAATGTGGGGTCAGCTAAAAACGACCCCGGCTCACCGTAAGCACGACTGAACACTTCGGCCAGATAGCGCCTCAAAGGAACATTGGCGAATCCAAGACGGCTGATGGCCGAATGTTTCGCTCGTTCTGATAAAGTCGGTAATAGATTAGAAAAAAATTTTTGTTCCACTATTCAGTTTCCTCGCCCAGAAGTCCATCGGCAAAACAATGCGCCACGGTCTGGTTATACGCTTCATCAAACCAGTCTGGATCAAAAGCCTGATAGTTGCGCAGGGCATGGATGCGATCGGCATATTGAAACCAGTCGATGGTCTGAGTAGTGGCAGCCTGGGCCGCCAGAATGATAGGTATATTGATCACCCAGGTACGATATCCTTCATTGTGTGTGTGCAGGCAAGGCGCTACCCGAGGATCCAGCTGAATCGATGACCACAAGGACTTAAGATCTTCCGGCCAATCGTCTTCCGCATGCATCCGACGCAATTTCATCAGTTTGCTACTTTCACCTTCAAACAGAATATGGTTTGCCTGTAGACCCAGATATTTAAGCAAGTCAACATCCCTTTGAGTGTCAGGCAGCCACTCTTTGGCCGCTATACCAAGGATAAATGCGAGTGCCCCATTCATCGAGGTCAGCAACTGAATTCGGCTAGACAAATGTGGGGCGAGTACGACCGGACCGCTTTGTTCTCCAAAAACATTTTTGCACTGTACATCCAATTCGCTGATCGCTGAACGCCAGTCGGCAAATGCAATAGCCTCCCAGGCAAAAGGCAGCTCCTGGGCGAAGCGGGTAATAAAGTCAGGTTTAAGGCTACCGAAACGCAGCGCCAGCGCGGCCATGCCGCGAGGCGAACGGGCAAAGTGACGCCATAGGTCCAGTGTGGGTAGCGGCAGGTGTCCAATTTGTCCTGCCAATTGCTCCACCTTTTCCCAATCCTCATGGCAAAAATTCATGGCCAATTCTTCGATCAGCTCAGCGATGCGCTCATCACGTAATTGACGATCCACAATGGTGAGCACGCTGGAAAGACCCTCGGCTTCGTTCGTTTCACCTTCCACGAACCACAGGGTGGGCCGGAATGGTAATGGCGACTCCGCCGCCGGATAAACCAGCCACGATCCCGGTATCCGCTGGGTGTCTCCAAACAGCCAGCCTCCGGTCGAGACGCCCTCGCTGGTAAAGGGTTCTAGCGGTGAAACTTCATCCCCCGGGCTTTCCAGTCGGATTGCCATCACTGGTAGCTGGACCAACTCATCCGGAGACAATAAGCGCAGGCCTGCTGAATCCAGCCGTATCACATCGCCATCACGCTCCATGACCGCTGCATAGCGTGCCAAAGAAAGAGTGAAACTCGTGGCGCCCTGCAGAGATATCTCCACTTTTACGCGCGCATCAGGTTCATCGCTGGTCGACAGTTGTTGTTGGATGTCTGAGAGAAAATCCTGCAGCCGAACCTCCATGCTCAATGCACCCGGCAATGTTCGCAATGGATACCTGCGCACATGACGGCCAGATGCATCGAGAATCGTCATCTCGGCATGACTGTTGACCTGTCCGCCCGAAATAAGAATGCGCACCCCATGCAATTGCTGCACAGCCAGCAGAGAATTATTGGCGAGAGATCTGCCGTCACCGCTGAACACCCGAACCCCTTTCACCGGGAACGGCAGTCTGAATATTGCCGGAGTCGCGCTGTGCGGCCACCAGGCTTCCAGCTCGATCATATCCGGTACACGTTCACGGTCTTGAATCGAGAGCTCCAACACCGCATCGCCATCGGCCATTTCAAAACTCTGCTGGATACCCTCAGTTGTAACCAACACTCGAGCAATGCCCCAGTTATAAAACCAGATTGCACCGGAGGTCGCATCTTGAGGCTTCAGCTCCACGTAAGCCGATTTGGGCAATACCAGTACTCGACTGCGATATTGAACGTCTCCGGTTGCCGGGTATCGTAGATACAGGGGGCCAGTGAGTGCACGAGAATGCTCACTACCACCGACAACGGTGGTACCAATCTGGCCTTCAAGTCTGCTTCTTGCACCGTCTTGCGACACCCGATAGAGCGCAGGCAGTCCCTTGAATGCAGCGTTTGGAGAAAGAAAATCAAGCCAATAACGTTCGCCACTCCAGCTGTAGCTTTCTTCTACTGCGTCCGCGCGACCCGTGCGTAAACGGAACGACAAGCCCTCGTCGTTGTGCGCCCGTACGCTCCCCTTTACGCGCAGCACCCGGCGACCGATTCCGGCAATGGCCCCGAGTTCGTCCGTTATCTCCGTCTCCTGTTCAATCGCCCATGATGTTGGCAAGGCAATTAGCGCCTGTTGCGCAGCGACGCTGCCACTACCCTGGCGGACAAGGCTTATGATGGAATCACGTTCGACGAACACCCAAGGTAAGTCCGGGTCCAAACCATCGCCGCGGCTTGCGGTCACTGACCAGACACGGCCGTCCGTTGATTGCATGCTAAGTATGTGTTCATCCATCGCCAGTTGATTGGAAAACCCCCAGGGCCGACGCTCGAGCCGGTATTTGTCCTGCCCGGCCAGCTTGCGCAGACTGGTACTCAATCGGGAAGATTCAATCATCAACGAAAGATCCGCGCTACGAGGTAAAGACTCTTCCTCCACAGCGAACAACTGGGCCAGTTGCTTCTCAGAGAGAACATCGGGCAGGATCAGGCTGGAGCGTAGCTCCCATTCCCGGTCCGAAACCTGTTCGAGTATGCGGTTAACGGGCAGAACCGCGCGTTGCTTTTCGACACGCACACTCGCTGCATCGCGTATCAATTGTTCGATCATACCCTGTGCGTGGACGTCGTCCACGGGTAGAGGGAATCGATCGCGCCATGCAGGAACGGCGCGATCGAGCCGAGACACTGCGTCAGCGCTAGATTTCAGGTTCGCCGCCTGTTTGAGATTGAGCACGGTCCATGCGACTTCCGCCAACAGCGTGTAAATCGTGGCCTGGCGATAGGTTTGCGGCAAAGTGTTGCCCAGGCTTTCAACCCAGGTCAGCAGATCGCCCTGCGTCACCTGCGAACCGGAAGCGAGTTGTAGTACCCGGCTCAACAGATGACCGATACGACCATGCGACGATGCCAGTAATTTCAGCGGCAAACCACCCTGAACCGCAACCGAGCCGATAAAACGCAAACCACCTGACTCACGCGGCTTGATGCGCCAGCCACGAAAGCCCTGCTTAACGAATTCACTGCGCTGTGTGGCGCTCCATTCATCGGGGTTCGCGCCCAGATCTCGCAGTATCGGCTCCCAGGTAAATCCTGATCCGTCATAGCGCCGGCGCCACCACTCGGCGGCGTAGAGCACAAACAATTCGGAAAAACTCGCCAGGTTGGCAACCTGGGCCAAGCCGTATCGTGGCAAGAGCTGCTCCAGCCAATAGCGCAGTAGTTCTTCCAGGCCTTTGAACTCATCCGCGGAAATGCGATACAGATATAGGGGCCGACCATCAGGCACTGGAATGCCAGTGCGCTCCAATAACGCTCTTTTCCATTCAACGAACTTGTTGAAATTCATTTGTCAGCTCTTTTAATGAATGCTTGGCAAGTGTGCTGTACCCTAGACGCTAGCAGATGCGACGACTTCAAACTCTTCGAGCAACGCATATTGTCGCCAGCGCAGATTGTAGATTTCATCATTTAGTAGAACGACATCATCCTGATGAGACTCACTTTGTTCTGCCAACCCAATACCAAATGAAACACCACCGATATCAGTCAGAATGTAGCGGTTATGTATCTTCTCTTGGCCTTGAATTTCCTGAATGGAGATGAACTCAAGATTACAAGAGTTAGCCAGCCCAGCTTGTTCATTTTGGAATTTTTTAACCAGTCTATCAATTGATGGAGATCCTCTCTCTGGACTATGCTTATACAAAACCCTCACACTGAGGTTCCTGCATGGGCTGCCATCAAGCGAGGCCTTGATAAATGAGATCAAAGGATTCCAGGATTCCGAATTCGTTCTGAAATAGGGATCAACGAAAACAATGTCTGTAGCGAGTCTTAACATATTGCCGACAGCGGCCACCATCAGGTCAGCTTGCCTTCTAACGGGGCGCTGCCTCGGGTGGCCGGGGGCGCCTTCGAAGAATTGTTGGAGCGTTATAGATGAGAATGCTGATTGTTGGTTTTCCGTTAGAATGTGATCAAAATGAATTCTTTGCTCCTCCTTGTGGATGTTATCCACCCAGGTGATAGACCTGTCGAATGGGGCAGACCTATTG
>JGI11705J14877_10002109_pt1 | contig 10919 bp, 11 predicted proteins | sample Etolaghawater15m_FD_14877 | JGI IMG/M metagenome (IMG submission 14877) | reverse complement strand
ATCTTCCATTTGTGACTTACAGGTTCCACAAACTAAAATCACTTGGTCTTCTGAGCCATCGCTAGGCGTGACCTCAAAAACAGATAACTCATGGTCTGCACCACAAAGTTCACATTTGTTACCACTGCGTGCCATTAAAGCCTGTTCAATGCTCATTAGTTTTCCTTTAAATTTGAGATGATTTTAAGTGGGCGTATTATGCATTATAAGCACCTCAAAGTCATTAATAGAGCTTTAATGGCAAGTCATAAAATCGATTAATTGAAAATTAAAGAATGAATTAACCAGGCCTGGTTGTTATTTAATAAATGAGGCTTCTTTTTTAAGCTTTATAGGGTTAGAATTGACTTGATTTTAGTGTGTCTTCAATGCAACTCAAGAGGCTAAATTGAGCCAAAATTACGATATTAAAGTGGATTATTTTGCTGTTTTAGGCGTTCATTATGGCGCTTGTTCTAAAACGGTCAAACTTGCTTATCGCAAAATGGCGCGCCGTTATCAACCTGATGTATCGACCATTCACGATGCTCAAAGTCGCTTTCAAGAAATTGCCTTGGCCTATGAAGTGTTAAGTAAGTATCGTGATCACTATTGCCGAGAATATGATTTACGCCAAGTTCGAAGCAAGCCATTTTCTAAAAACACTTCAGATTCAACATCAAGGCAGTCTAAAACCCCTGAAACGGATTCAACAGCAGAGCCAGATCAACAGCATTCAACTTCTTCTAAACGTAATAGTACGGCTTATCGCTCCTAGAAGCCGATAGATGGCAAAGATCGGGTGATTACTTACCCATTAACACTGCGTTATGCGATTCGTCTGCTTAATTTGGGTAGCTTTTACATTCCCGGTTTAAAGCTAAAAATGAAGTTTACCCGTAAAGCTTTTGAGGAAAAAACGTTTCGGATAGAGGGTAAAGGTTACAGTGGTTTATTTGGTGGTAAGGCTGGCGATTTTTTGGTCAAATTCAATATTAAAGTGGACTCTGGACGTTACAATTTAAAAGGTGGCGATATCTACGGTACTTTTATTTTCCCCAAAGGCTTGTTACAAGTAGGAGAACCACTTTCTATTGATGCTGTTAGTGGTAAAGCAGAGCTGCTTTTGGCTGAAGACTATTCAGATGAAAAACTGATAAAGATAGAAGGGATGGGATTACCTGCTGATGAGGTGACGCCAGCGGGCGATTTATATGCTAGATTAATAGCCAGTTAACTTGAATTTTTTAGGTTACCCCATATTACATACCCTAAAGATAATAACGAATTTGAATCTAAGTTAGCCTTAAGCTATTAAGGAACCATTTTTGCTTTAAGGTAAAATAGAAATTATAACTTGCCAATCATTTGGGGTTAGGTAGACAGGATTATTGAAAAGGACTGTTTATCTAACCCGAGACCAGTCCATGTAACCGGTCAAATTAAGAAAAAATTAAAGAGATTCCATGCCATATTCACCAGAACAGGATGACGGTAATTTACTGTTAGAACACGCAAAACCAAAAGTAAAACCACCAAAACGTTATCAAGTGGTTTTAATGAACGATGATTACACGCCCATGGAATTTGTTGTTGAGGTGTTACAACGTTTTTTTGGTTTAGACGAAATGAAAGCCAATGCCATTATGCTTGCAGTGCATCATGATGGTAAAGGGGTTTGCGGTGTCTTTAGTCGTGAAGTAGCAGAGATGAAAGTACAGCAAGTAAATAGTTACTCTCGTCAGAACAAACATCCATTAATGTGTCAATTAGAGGTTGCGTAAGCAAAGGGTCAAAAAATTATGTTAAGTAAAGAATTACAAATGACTCTAAGCAATGCGTTTAGTGTGGCACATGAGTATGAACATGAGTTTGTTACCCTAGAGCATTTATTGCTTGAATTATTAGGGGTTCCAGCAGTACAAGAAGTGATTAATGCCTGTGGTGCTGACTATGTCAATATTGAAGAGAGTCTTGAGAAGTTTCTAGAATCAGAGATGGTTTCTCGCAAGCCTGATGAGTTGCAGCCAACGATGAGTTTTCAACGCGTTATTGAACGCGCTATCTATTTAGTTCAGTCAAATGGATACCCTGAAGTCACGGCGGTTCACGTATTAGCCTCTTTGTATGCAGAGCAAGACTCGCAAGCGGTGTATCTATTAGAAAGCAACGGTGTTGAGCGTGTCGATGTGCTTAGCTTCTTATCTCATGGTGTTACGGCATCGGATAGTGATGATTATTTGCCTGCAACCAGTGATTCTGACGAAGCACAATCAGATTCACAAGGCGAACCTAAAAAATCCCCTTTAGAAAGTTTTACCAGTAATCTAAATGTTGCGGTTGAAGATGGCAAGATAGACCCGATTATTGGTCGCGAGTGGGAGCTAAATCGTACTTTAGAGGTGTTAAGCCGTCGTCGGAAGAATAATCCACTGTTGGTCGGTGAACCTGGGGTGGGTAAAACCGCTGTAGCAGAAGGTTTAGCCTTTCAAATCGTTAATAACAACGTGCCTGACAGTCTAGCTGATGCGGTTGTTTATAGTTTAGATATGGGGGCATTGCTTGCAGGAACCCGCTATCGTGGAGATTTTGAAAAGCGCTTTAAAGCGTTATTAAAAGCATTAGAAGCTGAACCTCACGCCATTTTATTCATTGATGAAATTCATACCGTGATTGGTGCTGGTGCAGTGCAGGGTGGCGCAATGGACGCTTCTAACCTAATGAAGCCTTCATTGTCATCAGGCCTTCTACGTTGTGTAGGGGCAACCACCTATGAAGAGTATCGCGGTATTTTTGAAAAAGATCGAGCTTTGGCGCGTCGTTTCCAAAAAGTAGATGTAAAAGAACCAACACATCAAGAAAGTTTTGCCATTCTAAAAGGACTAAAATCCAAATACGAAGAACATCACAATGTGAAATATACTTTGCCTGCCTTAAAAGAAGCGGTGGCATTGTCAGCACGTTATTTAACCGATCGTCATTTGCCAGATAAAGCAATTGATGTAATTGATGAAGCGGGTGCTAAACAAGCTTTAGCGGTAGCGAGCAAGCGTAAAAAACAGATTGGAGTGCATGAAGTACAACAAGTTGTAGCAAGTATTGCGCGTATTCCAGTTTCGCAGATTACCCAAAAAGAGAAAGACAAACTGTTTGATCTCGAAGCCAATTTAAAGCGTGTTGTTTTTGGACAAGATCATGCGGTTGAGAAATTAACCTCTGCCATTCACCTTGCGCGTTCAGGCTTGAACAATCCAAATAAACCGACTGCCTCTTTCTTATTTGCAGGGCCTACTGGTGTGGGTAAAACGGAATTAAGTCAGCAGTTAGCCAATCACATGGGTGTGGAGATGCTGCGCTTTGATATGTCAGAGTACATGGAGCGGCATACTGTTTCTCGCTTGATTGGTGCCCCCCCAGGTTATGTTGGTTATGATCAGGGTGGTTTGTTAACAGAAGCGGTCACTAAAAACCCTCATTCAGTGGTTTTACTGGATGAAATTGAAAAGGCTCACCCTGATGTCTTTAACTTGTTATTACAGGTTATGGATCACGGAACCTTAACCGATAACAATGGCCGTAAAGCAGACTTTAGAAATATCACGTTAATCATGACTTCAAACGTAGGTGCTGAGCAAATGGCACGCAGTAGTATGGGCTTTACTTCACAAGATCATACTATGGACTTTGAGGCCGAACTAAAGAAAGTGTTTACACCAGAGTTTAGAAACCGTTTAGATGGCATTATTCAGTTTAATCCCCTGTCTGAAGCGTCAATGGAATCGGTTGTGAACAAGTTTATTTATGCCTTAGAGAATGCTTTGGCAGATAAAAAAGTCAGTCTAAAAATCAGTGATGCAGCAAGAGCATGGTTAGCCAAAAAAGGCTATGACCCTCTAATGGGTGCACGACCAATGGAACGCTTGATTCAAGAGAAAGTAAAACAGCCTTTAGCTGAAAAGTTACTGTTTGGAGAGTTGCAGCAGGGCGGTGAAGTGTTTGTTGATTGTAAAGGTGATGAACTAACTTTCACTAAAGAATAAATAAATCTAAAATTTGCTTAGCTTGACTTTGTTTCAAGCAATAAAAAACCCCTTAGCGCAAATTGCTCTAAGGGGTTTTTTTATTTAGAAAGGTTTTGTTAACCTATTCACTTACCGGGTTTATTTACCGCGGTAAGTAATACGTCCTTTAGTTAGGTCGTAAGGCGTTAGTTCAACTTTAACAGCATCGCCTGCAAGAATTCGGATATAGTTTTTACGCATACGTCCTGAGATGTGAGCCAAAATTTGGTGACCGTTTTCTAGCTCTACTTTGAACATTGTGTTTGGTAAAGTTTCTAGAACGACACCGTCGAACTCAATTACGTCTTGCTTAGCCATATGCTTGTTTAAATCCTTTCAATTCAAAATTGTGCGCGGATTATAACAAATTTATTCGTTTTAATTCAAATAATTATCTCTTATTTCAGATATTAGCTCTACATAGCCGTTTGGTAAGGGGCTGACAGGTTTACTATTTGATGATTTTGTGAGTAATAGCCAGTGAAATAGATTTTGTTCACTTTCCTGAAGCAGGTTGTTAATTAATTCAATCTTTTCATTGGGTAAGTTCGGTTTTAAAGAATGAATATAACTTTGTAAAAGCAGTTCAGTTTCTAAATTTCCTCTTTTACACAGAAATAAAGCGTGTTTTTGCCACACCTTAAAAGACCTGGTCTTTATACCCCCTTGCGGGGTGAGGTCATTTACAGAATCAGAATTATTTTGTGATTTATTGTGCTTAGACATAGTTTATCGTTTTAACAATCTATAAGTCTTTAACCATGATGGATTTAAGTTCCTGAATGGCTCTGCTTGGATTTAAGCCTTTTGGACATGCATCGGTACAGTTTTGAATATGACGACAGCGAAAGGTTTTGGTTGGGCTGTCTAACTCTTTAAGTCTATCAATGTGTTTAATATCTCTTGAATCGATTACAAAACGACTGGCTGCTAATAAAGCGGCAGGGCCTGCAAATTCATCGGGATTCCACCAAAAAGATGGGCAGCTGGTTGAGCAGCAGCCGCATAAAATACATTCGTAGCTACCGTCGAGCTTGACTCGTTCTTTAGGGGATTGTAAATGTTCTTCTTCAAGATTGAGTGGTTCGGTTTGTAAAAAAGGATCAACACTTTGGTATTGCTGATAAAAAAGACTCATATCAATAATTAAGTCTTTAATAATTGGCAGGCCTGGTAAGGGTTTGATAATGATAGGTTGGCTTAGCGTTGATACTGGCGTGATACAGCTTAGGTGGTTTTTACCATTTACATTCATGCCGTCTGAACCACACACGCCTTCTTGGCAAGAGAAGCGAAAACCGACTGAAGGATCTTGTTCGCGAACTAGGTGCAGTGCATCAAGCAACATGGTATCGTGCTTAATTAAAGCATCATCAATCTCAAAGGTTTCATCATAAGGCACCTTATCTTTTTCAGGATTGTAACGGCTAATGGTGATTTTCACAGTCTTTCCTTAACAATCTAATTTAGATTAATACACACGCTTTAATAAACACGTTTTTTAGGTTTAAATGATTCGTGAGTTTTTGGAGTTAAATTAACGGGTTTGTAGCTGATTTTACGAGTTTGATGGCAATACAAACTGTGCTTTAACCAGGCCTGGTCATCTCGTTCTTGAAAATCAATACGAGAATGTGCACCACGGCTTTCTTGACGGGCTAAGGCACTACTAACAGTGGCATAGGCAATAGCCAAAAGGTTTTCTAGTTCAAATGCCGCTAGGCGTTCTAAATTAAAGATATTACTTTGATCTGATAGCTGTACTTGTTGTAAACGTTGTTCTATAGCGGGAAGTTCTTCCAGTGCTTTGACCATTAAACTGTGTTCTCTAAATACGCCACAGCCTTTTTCCATAATAGCTTGAAGGTCTTTTTTTATTTGGGTAACGTTGTCAGGGAGCTGTTGCTTTGAATTACCTGTTGGTTTATCAGTCGACGAAGTATGCCAATGTTGAATACGAGTGCGTATTTTTTCAATATAGTCTTTATCATGCTCTAATTGAACAGCGGAATGACTTTTTAAGTTTTCTGAAATGGTTAAGGCGGCTTTACGACCAAAAACTACAATGTCTAATAGAGAGTTTCCTCCTAAACGATTAGCGCCATGTACCGAAACACAGGCACATTCTCCAACCGCATACAAACCTTTGACCACTTCTTGTTGTCCTTGAGAGTTAGGGTAGATGACTTGGCCATTGATATTGGTTGGAATGCCGCCCATCATATAGTGGCAAGTAGGAAACACGGGTACGGCTTTTTCAACTGGATCAATGCCTGCAAATGTTAGGCTGATATCTCTAATTCCGGGTAAACGCTCTTTTACCACTTTGTCATCTAAGTGGGTTAAATCTAGTAAAACATAATCTTTATGTGGACCACAGCCACGGCCTTGTTGAACTTCTATTGCAATGGCGCGTGATACCACGTCTCTTGAAGCTAAGTCTTTAACGTTTGGTGCATACTTTTCCATAAAGGCTTCACCCAGTGCGTTGCGTAATACGCCACCTTCACCGCGAGCGGCTTCTGACATCAACATGCCTTTGCCCGCTATTCCAGTAGGGTGAAATTGCCAAAACTCCATATCTTGTAAAGGGTAACCAGCACGCAGAGACATGCCTAAGCCATCGCCAGTATTAATGCCTGCATTGGTGTTGGTTCTAAAGAGTTGACCTGCGCCACCCGTTGCTAAAAGAATGTTGGGGCTTTGCAATATTTGATATTCATTATTATGGATGTTCATAACAACACAGCCACTGATAGAACCATTGTTAGCTTTGAGTAAATCTACAGAGTAATACTCTTCAAAAATGGTGACCCCTAAACGAATATTTTGTTGGTAAAGAGAGTGCAAAATGGCATGGCCTGTTCTATCCGCAGCGGCGCAGGTTCTATGGGCTTGGCTTTCTCCGTAGTTTTGACTCTGCCCGCCAAAAGCACGTTGGTAGATTTTACCGTTATCCAGTCGAGAAAAGGGGACGCCAAAATGTTCAAGTTCACGGACAATTTCAGAAGCTTCTTGGCACATAAACTCTATGGCATCTTGGTCACCTAAGTAATCACTGCCTTTAATCGTATCGTACATGTGCCATTGCCAGTTATCGGGGCTGACATTCCCTAAAGCGGCATTAATACCCCCTTGAGCTGCCACTGTATGAGAGCGAGTAGGAAAGACTTTAGAGACAACGGCAATTTTGTGACCCGATTCAGCCAGTTGAAGGGCGGCACGTAAGCCTGCACCTCCAGCACCGATAACAATAGCATCGAACTGTTGCATTGGTAGGTTGTTAAAATTGTCGAGCGTGTTTTTTTGCATGCGTTGTGTTGTCTCTTATTCGAATAAGTTTGCTATGTTCTTGGAAAAATCCAAATAACCAGCGCTAGTAAATCAATACAAACTACGATTAAAAAAAGTCCGTAAAGGCGTAGCCAAAAATTGACGCGCTCTTTTGGAAGGTAATCAATAATAACGTCTCTTAGCCCAACCCAGGCATGAGTGATAATTAAAGCCACGGCCATAAAACTTAATGCGGAAAATAAAGGGGTAAAAAGAGTTTGTAGCCAACTACTAAATTCAACACCTATTGTGATGGGGCTGTTTTGTATTTGCCAAAATAGGTAAGGAAAAAAGAACAATAAATACACCGCGCTAATACGTTGCCAAATATGTGCTTTTACACCAGATAGTTTCATCATTACTCCTTAATACCAGGCCTGGTAACTTATCGCGAGACTAATAATTAACCAGGTGATAAGAAGAAGGTAGCTCACTTTAGAGCTATTAATAATTTGATAGGGGTTGGGTTTTGTAAAGTGTTCTGCCAATAAGTGTCTTAGGCCACTTAACCAGTGAAACGTTAGGGCTGACCAGAAAACGCTATTTAAGCAATTTACGATACAGTGATCATGAATGCTTGTAAGGGTAACGGTGGGGTGCACGATAATGAGATGGGCTAGTGCCAAATAACCCAATAGGCTGACGATAAGCATAAGCCCAGTAATGCGATGCATTGCAGAGAGTTTTGCGTTTAATGGGAACTTAATGGCCATTAAACTCAGAAAACGTGGGCGATTACCTGGGTGTGTATACATCTATCTACTCACATTGTTTAGTTAAAACGTAGTGCAGGTTGTTTATAGATTTATTCTACAAGATTTAAAGCGCAGAATGAAAACAGTAATGTTGATAGCTATGGCGATTAATTTAATAGTTAAGGGTGAGCTTTAAGTTTAATCTTGCCTAGATGCGGATTGCTCTTGGATATGTGGAGCAATCCATTGCGGCCAGTTTGGGTCGAGTTGCCATTTTTTTGCAGGGAATGCATTTTTGGTTAATTGTGAGATGAAGTGTTCAAACTGCTCTCTGCTAATAAGCTCTGCGCCCAAACTATTTAAGTGTGGGGTTTCTACTTGCGTGTCGATTAAGTCAAAGCCCCATTGTTTAAGTTGCAAGGCTAATGCAACCAAAGCAATTTTAGAGGCATCATTTTGCTTTGCAAACATCGATTCACCAAAAAACATTTTACCAATCGCCACTCCATACAGACCACCAACCAATTTATCTTGTTGCCAAACCTCAACCGAGTGAGCGTGCCCTGCTTTATGCAGGGCGCTATAAGCGGCAAGCATCTCTTCGGTAATCCAAGTGCCATCTTCTCCTGCTCTGGGTACTTCGGAACAAGCTTGCATAACACCGGTGAAATCGGTATCAAAGCTTACTCGAAAGTCAGATGACTTTATTTGTTTATTAATGGTTTTACGCAAGCTTTTATGGATTTTAAGTTGATCAATAAATAGAACGCTACGTGGATTAGGTGTCCACCATAAAATTGGTTCTCCAGGATTAAACCAAGGGAAAATACCTTTGCTGTAGGCTTGTAACAACCACTCAGGAGTTAAATCACCACCAACGGCAAGCAAACCATCCGGATCCTTCATTGCCAAGTTGCTAGGCGGAAAGGTGACAGGTTGTGTATCAAGCCAAAATGGCACTAGATTGGGAGGGTTTGTCATAAGGGTTTTAGGGCTTTTGTAGTTTAATCTTTATTGTAGAGTCGATACATAAGCAAACTCTATGCAAAGTTAGCGATTATTAGCTATTAAATGGAGAAATAAAATGGAAAAATGCAGAGCATAATTCTAAATCATTTATTCAGGGCTTGGTTAAGATGGGATAGAATACCATAATTAGATAATTAACCCATTTTGATAGCAATAAATTTGCTTGATATAAGTTAACCAGGCCTGGTAACTTTAATTCAAAGCATAATTTTACATCAATAAAAACATTCGATTGAATCCACTTATATGACCCAATTTGTTCATCTGCACGTCCATTCAGAATATTCCGTAGTTGATAGTACGCTAGGGATTAAACCGTTAATCGCTTTAACAAAAGGTTGTGAGCAGCCAGCTATGGCGTTAACGGACCAAAATAACTTGTTTGCTTTGGTTAAATTCTATAACGCTGCGATTGGTGGTGGAATCAAGCCAATTATTGGGGCAGATGTATTTATTGAAGATGAATCGGGTGAGGTTTTTAAAGCAGTTCTACTTTGCCAAAACCCTCAAGGCTATCTGAATTTATCGCATCTCATTTCTCAGAGTTATCTGCACAATCAAAAACTACATAACAACAATATGCTTGCGCTCATTAAGCGTGAATGGCTAGCGGAGTTTAATGATGGCTTGATTGTGCTCTCTGGTGCAAGAGAGGGTGATATTGGGGTTGCGCTGTTAGCAGAAAAACCGAATCTGGTTGCGAGCAGAATGAAGTGGTGGCAAACCTATTTTGCCGATCGCTTTTATATAGAACTGGTAAGAACTGGACGTGATAATGAAGAGGCTTATATTGCCCAAGCGATAGAAGTAGCTATTCGTTATGAAGTGCCTGTGGTTGCCACTAATGATGTACGGTTTGCAAAACCAGAAGATTTTGAAGCGCATGAAGTTCGTACCTGTATTAATGCCGGCAATATTCTAGATGATCAAAACCGCCCTAAACACTATAGCGAAGAACAGTACTTTAAATCCACCGAAGAGATGGTTGAGTTGTTTGCGGATATTCCAGAAGCCATTGAAAATACTGTTGAGGTCGCAAAACGTTGTAGTTTAGATCTAGAACTTGGAACGTACTTTTTACCCGATTTCCCAGTGCCTGAAGGCATGACGATTGATGAATTCTTTATTCAAGAGAGTCATAAAGGGCTTGATGAACGTTTAGCATTTTTGTTTGGGGATCTCTCGAAAGAAGCTTTTGCAGAAAAGCATAAAGAGTATTACGCCAGAATTAAGTTTGAATTAGATATTATTTTGCAAATGGGATTCCCAGGTTATTTCTTAATCGTTGCCGACTTTATTCAATGGGGTAAAAATGAACTTATCCCAGTTGGACCTGGTCGTGGTTCTGGTGCAGGTTCACTAGTAGCGTATGCCTTAAAAATTACTGACTTAGATCCAATTCAATATGACTTACTTTTTGAGCGTTTCTTAAACCCGGAACGTGTTTCCATGCCCGATTTCGATGTTGATTTCTGTATGGATCGCCGTGATGAAGTCATTGATTACGTGTCACGTCACTATGGACGAGATCACGTTTCACAGATTGTGACTTATGGAACAATGGCCGCTAAAGCGGTAGTACGCGATGTGGGGCGTGTTCTAGGTTTGGGTTATGGTGTAGTTGATGGTATTGCTAAGCTAATACCGAATGAACTCGGAATCAAGTTGGGTGAAGCACTTGAAAAAGAAGAAGAACTTCAGAATAAATACGATAACGATGACGATGCAAGACAGCTATTAGAACTGGCCTTAAAACTAGAAGGAACGGTTCGTAATACAGGTAAGCATGCAGGGGGTGTTGTTATTGGCCCTAAACCACTTG
>JGI11705J14877_10002108_pt1 | contig 10919 bp, 10 predicted proteins | sample Etolaghawater15m_FD_14877 | JGI IMG/M metagenome (IMG submission 14877) | reverse complement strand
CCTACCCCAAAGTTTCGTACATTACTGGAAGAGCAGGTTGCCAGTTCCTCTTTAATGCAATAGGCCTCCTTCGGCTATCTCGCCTGGAAAAAGCAAAATATTTCCCGATTACTACTAATCCTCAGCCTACCCGTCTAAGGAGGAGTTGTTTCATGTTGATTATATGAGCATCTGCGGCCTGGACGGCCGCAGCAAAGCCCCCAGGGATGGGTTTATGGCGTCCCGTATAATCGACACGGAACAACTCCGGGTTGCAAGGCTGAGTTTCGATGGTAATCAGGAAATATTGTATTATTCTCCCACAGTTTTTGAGATGAAAAAAGAAAAACCTTGTCCATTGGCCATGGATGATAGTAATCTATTGTGAATAATATCAATATGGAACACTGGGTGGCTCTACTGCACCTTATCCGCCTGGCTCACTTTTTTCAGGACGTCAATGTATCGGAACTATTTCGGGCTCAAAGAAAAACCATTTTCCATTGCTCCTGATCCTCGCTATCTTTACATGAGTGAGTCGCATAGGGAGGCTTTGGCCCACCTTTTGTATGGGGTTAGCAGTGGCGGCTGTTTTATCCTCCTCACTGGAGATGTGGGTACTGGAAAGACCACCCTCTCTCGTTGTCTTCTGGCACAACTTCCAGAAAATACCGATCTTGCCTTGATTGACAATCCACTTTTGACCGTTCTTGAATTTCTCGAAGCTATCTGTCTCGAGTTAGACATTCAGCTTGAGGGTGTGGAAAAAAGTGTGGACTCCTATGCCGGGCTGATCAATCGCTTCCTTATTGACGCTCAGGAACGGGGGCGAAATATTACTCTACTAATAGATGAGGCTCAGAATTTAAGCCTTGATTTATTGGAGCAGCTTCGTCTTTTGATCAATTTGGAGGCTGATCATAAAAACTTGTTGAAGGTGATTCTTCTCGGACAGACAGAGCTGAGGCAGATTCTTAAGCAGGAAGCTGCAGAAGAGATCAATCAACGGATCACCTCCAGGTATCATCTTCTTCCCCTGGATAGAGAAAGCACCTCGGCCTATATTAAGCATCGTCTAACTGTGGCCGGAGAGGCGGAAGATGTTTTTTCACAGAGCGCCATGGCTCGAGTTTTTGAACTCAGTGGTGGCATTCCCCGTCTTATTAACGTGTTATGTGATCGAGCTCTGCTTGGTACGTATGAGGAACAAAAGTATCTTGTTCCCGCCGGGATTGTTGAGGAGGCTGGGCGGGAGGTGCTGAGAGGCAATACTGGAGAAAAAGAGCAAAGGCTCCGGAAAAAACTGTGGCGAGGATTGATCCCTGTTGCAGCCGTTATAGTGCTTGGGGCTGGTGTTGCTTTCTATTATCTGGGTGGTCCGGTATTCCTTGGGGAGCCTCCAAAGGATCAGAATCCTGTAGTCCAGGGCGGAAAATTTGCCGAGGCGACTGACGATACAGAAAGCAAAATTGCTGCCGAGGAATTGCAACCGGAAAAAGAAGTGAAGGCTGACAGGGCAACTATAAGGATTATACCCCTTGAAATTAATGACTAGAAAAACATGAAATTCCTGCAAAATAACCTCCTGGCTCTTGTTCAAGAGCTGTTCTATTCGTAAAAAGGGAGTCAGTATCCGTGATCTCCCCGTTTGACCAATTTGTCCCCTGGTTTCAACAACAATCCCAGCTCACTCAGCTCTTAGCCGTTGGAGGCTGGAGTTTTCTGTGCGGCCTCCTGCCAACCGCCTTTATTCTGTGGCTCGCTTTTCAGAAGCAAAAGGAACGGTTTCTTAGCAGGCAGAAGCTTATTGCCGAATTCGAAAAACAGGCAATGGAGAATCGGATTGCAGCGAGTGATCTGGTGTGTGAGAATGTTCGCCACCAATGTGAACAGCTAGTCGAGGAGAAGAGACACAAGGAAAGCATTATCAGTGAATTGCAAGAGAAAGAAGCGAAGCAGCGCAGTGAAAATGCCAGACTGCAGACACGGATTGAGCAGGAACAACTCCATGCGGAAGAAAAGCTCAATCTTCTCGACAGTGCCAGGGAACAGTTACGGTTGCAGTTTTCCGAGCTTGCAGCCTCTATTCTGGAGGAGAAAAGTGCTCATTTTTCACGAGAGACTCAGGAAAAGCTCTCTGGCTTACTGTCTCCTTTTCACGAACAGTTAAAGTCTTTTCGTCAAAAAGCAGATGCGGTTCATCATGATGAAACCAGAGACAGGGCTGCCTTACAGCGCGAAATCACCTCCCTGAGAAACCTGAACCAGCGGATGAGTGATGAGGCTAATAACCTCACCAGGGCTCTTAAGGGCAATAAACAGGTTCAGGGAACATGGGGCGAAATTGTCCTCGAAAGGGTTCTTGAACAATCTGCCCTGCGTAAGGGAATTGAGTATGAAACCCAGGCAGTGTTCCGGGATGAAGCCAATCGGTTTCAGAGGCCGGATGTTATTGTTCGCCTACCAGATGGCCGTGATATTATAATCGATTCTAAAGTATCCCTGGTTTCCTGGGAAAAATATGTTAACAGCGATAAAGAGCAGGAACAGGATACTTTTCTTCGTCATCATGTGAGGGCCATAAAGGAGCACGTAAAGCTTTTGGGAGAAAAAGATTACGGGGCGCTTGCAGAAATTCAGACCCTTGATTTTGTCTTGATGTTCATGCCGATTGAAGCTGCTTTTCTCGCAGCTTTTAAAGCTGACGAAACGCTGTTTTCCGAGGCCATGAGTCGAAAAGTGATTCTTGTCAGCCCCACAACATTGCTTATCACTCTTCGGACAATCGAAAGTATCTGGCATTATGAAAAGCAAAGCAGGAATGCCAGAGAAATTGCTGAACGGGCAGCAGCTCTCTATGACAAATTCTGCTCATTTACAGAAGATATGGAGCGTATTGGAAAACAGATGTATGCTCTCCAGAGTAGTTATGACAGTGCCATGACCCGGCTAAGTCGGGGGCGTGGCAATCTGATTTCCAGGGTAGAAAATTTTCCTCAGATGGGAGTAAAGGTAAAGAAATCTATTCCAGCTACGATCAGGAATGACGCTGATCTTTATACTGATTCTGCGTAATATCATTAAAGAGAATAGCCTGGGCAAAAACCTTCAGCCGACTTTGTTGATTGACCCAAAAGAATCACAGCAGTGTATGCAATCCTAGACAAATGGAGAACAGTTATTATTATCCTTTACAAGTTGTTTTAAATTGTGCATAGTATTGGGTACAAACATTTCTCAGGAAGACTCCTGAATTTCAATAGTAAAGAATATGGAGGCGAATTATGTGCCAGGAAGTAAGAAAAACATGTAACTGCGGAAAAAAGGATGCCACATTTCATCTGCGTGATAACGTAATGGGACAGGAAGTAATCGATCGCTTGTTTTGCCCAAGTTGTTCAGTGGATCAGAAGTTTGACAGAGAGACAATGGTCAGTGATAATAGTTGGGTTATTGAATATGATATGGATCTGGTTCGTATGTTTGCCATTGCCAAACTGAGTATGGATCCAGCTCATGTCAATCCTGAGTTTATTTTTGACGAAGGCTATGCAACCTGGCGTGAGATGTATCCCGGAGAGACTGAGGATATCACCGAGGAGCGGAATAAGATCATTGCCATGAAAGAGAGTAATCCCAAGGAGTATCTCTCCGCAATCAATACCTGGGCTGTTGAAAGAATCCAGCGCCTCAAAGATGATGGCTGGCGGAAGGCCGTCCAGGCTTGCTGATTACTTTTTGATCAATGATTGCGCCCTGGCAGGAAACTGTCTGGGTGCTTTTTATTTGGGAGGGAGTGTGATGAAAAAACGTGGTTGCCTGTCTGATTGGTCAAGGGCTTGTTTAGCTGTTGTTGTGTCTTTGTTGGTTCTGGCAATGGCGTCGTCCGGATGGGCTATTACAGCAACGGATGACCTGATAAAGGTCAAGACGTGGAAAGATGATTATGATGAGATGTTGAAGAGACGGGTGATTCGTGTACTCATTCCATACAGTAAAACCTTTTATTTTCTCGATGGTGCAACTGAAAAAGGTTTGTCCTATGATACGGTAAAACTCTTCGAGAAGTACATTAATAGGCAGCAAGGAACAAAATACTTAAAAATTCATACTATTGTAATCCCAACCGAACGTCATCTCCTGCTGTCCCGACTCAACGAAGGTCTTGGCGATATCGCGGTGGGGAACCTTACAATTACCGATGAACGGCTGCGAACAGTGGATTTTTCTGCACCCTTTGCTACGAACGTAAGAGAAGTGGTTGTAACAAGGAAAGGTACACCAGAGTTAGAAAACAGCCATGATCTTGCCGGGATGGAGCTCTATGTCCGTGAATCCAGCAGCTACTATGAAAGTATCTTAAAGCTGAACGAAGTTTTGAAGTCCGTGGGCAAGGAACCAGTGAAGATCACTCTTGCTGACGAACGCCTGGAGGACGAGGACCTTCTGGAGATACTCAATGCCGGGGCTTTGTCCATGGTAGTGGTGGATAATCATAAGGCTGAGTTCTGGGCAAAAATATTAGAGAATATTCAGGTGAATCCTGCAGCAGTGAATAGCGATGGCCACATTGCCTGGGCAATCAGAAAAAACAGCCCGAAACTAAAACGAGTTATTGATGCATTTGTGAAGGAGAACAAAAAAGGAACCCTTCACGGCAATATGGCAATTAATAAGTATCTAAAAAACACCAAGTATATGACCAATCCTGCTGCCGAAGAAGAGCGGGAGAATTTTAACAATGTGGTGAAATTTTTTAAGATCTATGCCAGGGACTATGATTTTAATTATCTTCTTCTTACAGCCCTTGCGTATCAGGAATCACGTTTGAATCAGGATGCAAAAAGTCATGTTGGTGCTGTCGGTGTCATGCAGATTTTACCCTCAACTGCCAAGGATAAGAATGTAGGAATTCCAAATATCCACGAAATTGAAGCAAATGTTCATGCCGGGACCAAATATCTACGTTTTGTAGTGGACAGGTATTTTAACGATGAGAAAATAGACAAGCTGAACAAAGCTTTATTCGCCTTTGCTTCCTATAACGCGGGCCCTGCAAAGGTGGCAAAATTACGCAAAGAAGCAAAGTCCATGGGGCTGGATCCCAACGTCTGGTTTAGAAATGTTGAAGTCGTTGCTGCTAAAAGGATTGGCAGGGAAACCGTTCAGTATGTGAGTAATATTTATAAGTATTACGTGGTATATGCTATTCTTGCTAAACAGGGGAAAATCTAGGAGATTTGCAGGGCAAATGCCCGCCATCCCCCAGCTTTACAGGGCAAGGCTTTGCTCAGTTGCCACTTCGATAGCGAGATCAGCTCTTGCCTTTGAATCCATTTCCCTGTTCTTTTCTTTACACCAGGCAGGAAATGTTTCCGGGTCGATGAAGACCTTTATTACCATATCACCGTTTCCTTCAACTGTTTTGACCATCTCCTCCGCTCTTGCGAGCCAGTCACCGTAGCTTTTGGGGAGGAGGTGGCTATCACTGAAGAGCTTGATAAGTGTCTCCCAGTCTTCTTCTTTGTACCAGACCATGGCCTGGATTGCGGGTTCTTGAGTGTTGGTTGTGTTATTATCTGTCATGTTAATATCTCTGAGCTACTGATTTTTGAGTGAAGAGAAGAGGCACCAACATACCAGATAACTCCTCTCATTTCCAGCGCATCTTTTTCCTGGTTCGACAAATATCTGTATTGGTATTACTGCGTATCTCTCCGAGGGAGATCTTGGCTTAGGTGAGTCCGATTAATGCGGGTCTAGAGGGTAAAGCAGATGGAGTATGATGGTGGTTTTAAGGGTTTTTTTGTTGCACACTTGTAATTAAAATGGTTTAGAACACCCATTGCTCCTGTTTGAGTCTGATCTTCGTAAGTTCAATTCCGACAATTCAGTCAGTTAAAAAACGATTCTGCTACAATATGAAAAGAATCCTCCTTATCTCCCCACAGCCTTTTTTTCAATGGCGAGGGTCTCCTATTCGCGTAAGTTTTAATGTTCAGGCCCTTGTTAAATCAGGTTATTCAGTGGATTTACTGACTCTTCCCATTGGTGAACGGCGTGACATAACGGGTGTAAATATTATCAGGGTGGCGAATCCCTTTCAATTTAAGCAGATTCCCATAGGTCCATCCGCGTATAAGATCTTTTTCGATATCCTCCTGTTTTTTAGGGGACTGCAACTCATCCGAAAAAACAAGTACCTCGTTATTCATGGAATTGAAGAAGCTGGAATGATAGCCGTTTTGCTAAGTCGCTTTGCTGCATGTAAGTCTATCTTTGAAAAACATTCAGATCCGTCTTCCTATAAAAAAGGATTTTTGAAGAATATCCTCCTTTCCGGTTACGCTTTTGTCGAGCGGATGACGGTAAAGCGGGTTGACGCGGTAATCTGTACGGGAGCTGGGTTGGCAAAGCAGGTAGATGATATGAAGACATCGACCCGCGCCTTTCATATCTTTGATATTCCTTCATCACTTGTGGAGCCAGATCCTGCTCGAGTAGCTCAGGTACGTGCAGAACTTCAGCAACGGCCGAATGAAATCCTTCTTACCTTTGTTGGCTCATTTGCCATATATCAGGGTGTTGATCTGTTAATTGAATCCATCCCTGAGGTGGTGAAGAGTTGTCCTCAGGCCCGGTTTATTATTATCGGTGGCACGGAGAAGAAGATTGAAGAGCGTAAACAGATTTTACAACAGCAAAATGTTTTGGATGCTGTCAGTTTTATCGGGATGGTTGCACCGGACACTCTGCCAGACTATCTTTCCGCCTCCGACATTCTGCTTTCCCCACGAATAAGTGGTGTGAATACCCCCTTGAAACTTCTTGATTACTTGAAAGCTGGCCGGTCGATTATGGCCACCGATGTTAAGGCAAATCGTCTGATACTCAATGAAAAACTGGCGACTCTAGCAGCCCCGACACCGAAGGATATGGCGGAGAAGATGATCTCACTTATTGAAGAAAAAGATATGCGGGAGACTATGGGCAGGGAGGGGCGGAAGCTCTATGAAAGCACATATAATTTCCACAATTATACTGAAAAACTGGCTGCCTGTTACACATTTGTACTGCAGGGTGAGCCTCATAAGGTGAGTTTTGATGCGTCTGATAGCTGATACCCATGTTCATATATATCCAGAGTATGACATACAACTGGCCCTCCATAACCTGCGCCGCAACCTCTCTCAACTTGACAGCAAGGCAACCTGTCTGGCATTTCTGGCAGAGCGCTCAGATTGTAATTTCTTCGCCGATTTTGAAAAGAACGGTGCACAGGTATTAGGGGCAGAAGCAGAAGTACGATATCTTGAAAGTGCCCTACATATAAAGGAAAAGAATTATCCGGATCTTTATATTTTCCCGGGTCGCCAGATTATTACCCGTGAAAGAATTGAAATACTGGCACTAACCGTTGATAAACAGATACCCGAGGGGCTGGCAGCGAGTGAAGTCGTCAAAAGAATACATCAGGAAAATGGTGTGCCGGTGCTGAGCTGGGCTCCTGGGAAATGGTTTTTCAAGCGGAAAAGAGTTGTTCAAGATCTGCTTGACGCTAGCCGGCCCGGCTCCTTACTTATCGGTGACACCACACTTCGTCCCACATGCTGGTTTCGCCCCTTACTTATGAGGCAGGCAGCTCAAAAGGGGCTGACTGTTATCAGCGGTTCGGACCCATTGCCATTTGCCGGGGAAGAGGAGGTCATGGGGCGTTATGGTATACAGTTCGACTGTGACCTGGATTATACTAATCCTGTCTCTTCCATACGGTCGGTTCTCACCCGACCGGGATGGCAGCCGTCATTACGTGGCAAACGTGGCAATCTTCTCCCCACTTTACGTCGTCTTTTTAAAAATAACAGGTCGAAAAAGCGGTAGTGAAGGGCAAGCCAGGATTGCTTTTAGCTTGCATCGTGCCCGATCTCGTGGTCTTATGTACGGTCATTTTTTGACTGTTTGACAATTTAGCCCAAATGTGGATTATATATGAATGACGTGATATGCCAAATTCCTGCGGGAACTCCTGTGCTGGTAACGGGTGCTACAGGATTCACCGGAACAGTTCTCACCAGAAAACTGGTTGATGCAGGGCTGAAGGTCAGTGCTGTTGCCAGAGAGAGTTCCAACATCGAACCACTTGCTGACCAGGACATAACCTGGTTTCGTGGTGATGTTTTTGACGAAAAGATTATGCGGCAGGCCGTAAGTGGCCAGAGCTATGTGTTCCATGTAGCTGCGGCTTTTCGGGAGGCAAAAAGTACCGAGCAGGATTACTGGGATGTCCATGTTAAAAGTACTCAGATTATTTGTGAAGAGGTTCTGAAGAATCCGAACTTCAAGCGATATATTCATATTTCAACCATAGGTGTACATGGTCATATAGAAAATCCTCCGGCGACCGAGGAGTATCCATTCAGTCCCGGTGATGGCTATCAGCGTACAAAGCTTCAGGCCGAAGAATGGCTCAATGCATTTGCTGCCGATAAGGATTTTCCCTATACCATCATCCGTCCTGCTGCTATCTATGGCCCTGGTGACAAACGCCTTCTCAAGCTTTTCAAGATGGCGATGAAGCCCTACTTCCTGCTGTTGGGAAAGGGCAAATGCATGTATCATCTTGTCCATGTGGACGATTTGACGAATTCATTTATTATTGCAGCGACTCATCCGGCGGCCCTTGGAGAGACCTTTATCAGTGGTGCTAATGAACCCATTGCCATTGCTGATATCGCGGCCATAGTTGCTGAGCATTTTTCCAGAAAGATTAAAACGATCCGCCTTCCCATAGGGCCGTTCTTTCTCGCTGGTGATATCTGCGAGGCCATTTGCAAACCTTTTAAAATTGAACCGCCTATATACAGAAGAAGAGTTGCCTTTTATTCTAAAGACCGCAATTTCGATATAAGTAAGATGCGTGATGTTTTAGGGTATACACCAAGGCATGGGAATAAAGAGGGCATTATTGAGACAGCTGACTGGTATGTGGAACAGGGCTGGTTGCAGCCATAGCATTTGAAATAGGGAATTTATGAAAACCATAACTGTTCTTGGCAATAACTCGGGACGCAATGCAGGCGACAACGCAATTCTCGGAAATCTGTTGGATGATTTTGCGCTTGAGCGTTCTGATATTCTTTTTCAGATTCCGACCTTAAACACCCGTTTTATCCAAACCCATTTTGGACATCATCCGGTTCGTCCCATGGGGATGATGCCATGGAATTTCGCACTCAAAAATCTGGGATGGCCACTGTATCGGGCAATGACCAACACCGAGATGGTGCTTGTCACCGATAATATTCTTTTTGATAGGAAGTTTAATAACCCATTTGTTAATAATCTCAAATCAATAGCTCTCTTTTCAAAGTTTTGTAAGAAAAAAGGGATTCCTATTGTTCTCTATAATTCCAGTATCGGCCCCATCGATCATCAGGTTGGGGCGGAGGCTTTACAGACGGTTTTGGATGCCTGTCCTCTTGTAATAACCAGGGACAGACAGACGAAAGAGCTGATAGAAAAGCTGGAACTGCGTCATCCGGAAATCGTGGTTCATGCCGACTGCGCCCTCAATACCCAATTTCCTTCAGAGGTGCGCCTGAATGAAATTATCGCTAAAGAGGATCTGTTTAAGGGGCCAAACGGTAGTGTCGGGCTGAATGTCAATGCCTATATAGATAACTGGAGCCAGACCGGTACCCTCGATCGTGGCGAATTCTGCAAGGTTATCGCAGGAACAGCAGATGCCTTAATTGAGGCGCTGGATGTTGATGTCCTGTTCACCGTAACCCAGATTATGGACATGAAAATTACTCTGGAATGTGTGGAACAGGTCAGACGGAAGGACAGGGTCAGGGTGGTTGGTAACAAGGATTATACCTATCAGGAGTTAGCCGGATTACTGGGTAAAGTCGGAGTTCATGCGGGCTTGCGCACCCATACTCTGATTTTTTGTGCAGCAGTCGGCACGCCTATGATCAGCATCGATGCCTATCCGAAAAGTGCGGGTTTCCTGAAAACCGTTGGCATGGGTGACTGGAGAATTGCTCTTGCTGACCTGAGTGTTGAGAATCTGTCAGCCATAATGCGAAGAGCCTGGGATGATAGAGATCGATTGAGTAAAGAGATGCTGCCCGTTGTGGAGATAGAAAAAAAGAAGGCACGTGACAGTGTCAATCGTGTCCTACAGCTTCTGGATCGATGAAAGTAGAGTTGTCAGGAAGACGGATAGTTATAGCCCTTCTGTTGCTTGCTGTTGCTGTGCTGGTTTTCTATCGCTTGTTACCAGACTCCCAGACGCCAGCTATCAGTGAACATCGTGTTGTCGAGTCGACTATCAGGGTTAACCCGTTGAGTGTACAGGATGAAGCCTCTACCCATGCAAGCATTGCAGTGTCTCCTCCTCCCACCTCCTCCGAGACCGATGACGGTATAACCGGTCAGAGTAATCTGGATCTGGAACGTGCCCAGTCCTTATATGTTAAAATGTACGGGGATGAGGAGTTTCTTCATGAGCGGTACTCCTTTGATCCTTCCGAGAGGATTTTTCTGCTTATGGAGTTTCATCAGCTCGAGGTAGGAGAACATTATTTATCGGCTCTCTGGAAGGCTCCAAACGGGCAGCTTATCAACACCTCCAGGCATACGATCTCATTAACCTTGCCTTCCCTACAATATCGTTCCTTCTTTTGGTTGAAACTTATAAAAAATGGGGCTATCACAGAATTAATAACCGGTGACGAATATAAGGGTGAAATTAACGGCAGGTGGAGTGTCGAAATACATCTTGATGGTATTGAACTTGTAACCCAGCATTTTATGATCAATCACTAATATTTTTCTGATTACGTATGAAACTCAGCCAACTTCACATAGTACGAATATAATAGGCTGAAAAAACAAAAGAATCGCAAGAAAACTATGGTAATGTCATCCCCGCG
>JGI11705J14877_10002106_pt1 | contig 10934 bp, 8 predicted proteins | sample Etolaghawater15m_FD_14877 | JGI IMG/M metagenome (IMG submission 14877) | reverse complement strand
TTCGAAGATCGCGAAATGGGTGAACATGATGCGTAAATCGGCAATATCCTTGATGATGCATGCAGCGCTGACAGATGGAACCTGCAACCAGCGGGTTTGCTGATCGAGCATGATCAGGGGGTATTCAACGACCGATAACCAGCCGTAATCGTAATAGAATTGAGTTGGCTCGACGTCGTGATTGCCTCGAATGAGAATCTTTTTGCCATTCAGCTGACACGAAAAACGTTCGATCAGTTCCAGCGACTTCGAGCGATGTTTCTTGTTCTGAGTAAAATCACCCAGGCAGATGACCGTATCGCTGTCATCGACCACCGCATTCCAGTTCTCAATCATCGATTCATGCAGATTGCTCAGCGATCCAAACATACGGCGTGCGGCTACATGGCGATATACCACGGGTGACCCGAACTGGGGGTCTCCAATTATGAAGCTGTTCTCGTTGATGGCGTTATCCAGAAAAGATGAGTACATAGCGCAATGCCCTGATTGTTTGTCGTCGATGATAGACAGTGAAAATTAAGGTTTTATTACTGGCGCGCCAGTGCGCCTTGCACGCCTTTTGGGGCGCAGCGTGATGATCTCGGGATGAGGGTTCTGCAACTGATGGATTGTGCTCATCGCTGACCTGCGAAATCGGCGGAGAGCATATGCAGGATCTGGGGAATTCTACGAAATAACAGTGCCACTGTGATTCACCACGGGGCTTAATTCACCATCTGCAGCCAGCAAATCAAACTTTCCCTGACGATGTAATAGAAATGTTACATAGTTTTTTTATTCTCGCGGACTGCTTTAAACCCCAAAAACCTTTTCATAGGTGAAATTTTGCGTCTGTGTTTCTTCAGTTTTACCGGGCTTCTATTATTGACGTCGGCCGTTGTGGCAAATGCGCAGGGGTCGGTTGAGTCTCTAAAAAATCTGTCCAGTGAACTGGTCAGTATTCGTCATCAGATTGAATCGCTGCATGCCCAGATCGCGTTTGAAAAGGACAGTTTTCGCGATCAGATGCGTTCTTATGCAAACCAGAAGAGCGATATGGACGTCAAGCTCAGTCGCAGTGACCTGAATAACAAGGAGCTGCGCAGGGAGCTCGAAAAGTTGACCGAGGCCAATCGAAAACAAAACGAGGCACACGAAAAAATATCGCCCGTGTTGCGCCAGTCAATCACCCAGTTGCAAGACAGCCTTGATACATCGCTGCCTTTCAAACTGGAACAGCGCAAGCAGGCGCTTCAGGATATTCTGCAGCGCCTGGATACCTCGATTATCTCTCCTAACAAAGCGGCCAATCAGCTGTGGGCTTTTGTCGAGGATGAGTTGATGCTGGGTCGCAGCAGCGGTCTGTATAACGAAACCCTGGTCATCGACGGTCAGGAAAAACTGGTCAAGGTACTGCGCATAGGCAAGGTGGCCCTGCTTTACAAAACCAATGACGGTCGCTTTGGTGTGATAAGGAAACAAAGCCAGGAGTGGATACAGGTTGAGTTGAGTGACCCCCAGGTATTACCGCAACTCGAACATCTTTTTGATTCATTCAATAAAAACATCAGGAATGGTCGTTTCTCTATTCCAAATATTGTCAGTGGGGGTTAGCTTTGCACTTACTAGTTCTTGTGTTGCTTCTGGGATTGGCTGGAAGCGGGTACGCTGATGAGCTCGAGCAAGCTTACCAGAAAGAGTATGCCTATCTTGTTGCAGAGAAAAAGGCGCTCGAGCAGCGTTTACGTTCACTGAAGTCAAGCCAGAAATCTCAGCTCGACAAGATTGAGCAGGAAATTACTGGGCTACAGCAACAATACCTCGCCCAACAGAATCAAACTGATCGGTTGAATCGCCAGATAGTCGATGCCTCCAGGGGTTTTGATGTGGCCGAAAACGACAACCTGTTGCTGGAAACCACGCTCATTCAGGCCCGGGAATCACTGGCCAGGTTGAACCTGCCGCTGGATGAATCGGCCGCGCGGGACATCAGTCTGGCGCAGGCCTTCCGCTCGGCGGAGTCGATCATGCAGAACGATGGTCGCGTACAGCGTGCTCCCGGTGAATTCTTCCTTCTGCAGGGAGAGAAAACCGAGGGTGAAATTATCTCGGTGGGTCGCATTGCAAAATACGGGCTGAGTGAAAACGGCAGTGGATTACTCGCGCCTGCGGGCGGTAATAAATTCCGCCTGTGGGATGATACTTCGGAATCCCTGGTGCGCCAGATAGCCCAGCAACAGGCGCCGTCAATGATCGACATCTTTCTGTATGACAGCCATGACAAGGCAATTGACCGACAGCAGGAAAAAACCATCGAAGATGACATCAAGGCAGGTGGGCTGGTAGGTCAGGTTATCATTGGTCTGGGCGCGGTAGGGTTTGTGCTGGTGCTGGTCCGTTTTATTCTGTTGTGGCTGTCCAGTTCGAATTTTCACCGCTTGATCGAAAAAGTTAATCGCAAGGTGCAGGATGGCGACCTCGAGAGCGCGATTAAATCGAGCAAGAAAAGCGTCAGTAGCGCAGGCAAGGTAATCGCTGCGACCCTGCGTAACCTGAATAAGGATCGAGACCATGTAGAAGACATTATCAGTGAGTCAATTCTGCATGAAAGCTCTCGTATCGATCGTTTCGGAACCGCCATATTGGTGATCGCCGCCGTGTCACCGTTGTTGGGACTGCTCGGTACGGTCACTGGCATGATCAGTACCTTTGACATTATCACCGAATTCGGAACGGGTGATCCCAAGTTGTTGTCGTCGGGTATCTCCGAGGCGCTGATAACGACGAAGTTCGGCCTGATAGTGGCGATTCCCATGTTACTGGTGGGCAACGTACTGACCAGCTGGGCACAGCGCATCAAGAACGATCTGGAGCAGGCAGCGCTGCATATCGTCAATACCTACATGCAGTAATGTTTGCCTACCCCGACGCTTATACCCTAAAGACCTATTTCGACATGGGCGGCTTCGTTATGTTGCCGCTCATAATAGTGTCAGTGTTGTTGTGGTATGGACTGGCGATGCGTTATTTCAGCGTGACCTCTAGTCGCCTAAATGCCAGGGAACTCATAAAAAAGGCTTCGAAAGGAAAATTAAAAGGCAATGCCGTAACGGTGCGAGCGGTTCGCTTTGCTGTGGAGCAGTCCAGCCAGGTCGAGTCCAGACGACGATTGAAATCGCTGCTGAATGAATCGTTCAACGGTTATAGAGCGGAGATTTCGCGCTATCGAATGCTGATCAGATCGCTGGTCACCGTGGCCCCGTTGCTCGGTCTGCTGGGTACCGTGGATGGAATGATAGAGACCTTCGATTCGCTGGGTGACATGGCGCTGTTTACACAGTCTGGCGGTATCGCCGGGGGAATCAGTCGGGCGTTATTCACCACTCAGATGGGGCTGGCGATCTCGATTCCCGGCTTGTTGTTGGGACGCATCATCGAGCGTAAACAGATGCAGATAAGCATACAACTTGACCAGATTCGAGATCTGGTTTGCGCGCAGTCAAAATAGGTTTTCAGGTTGAGTCAATGAGATACAGAAATGACCAGGAAAAGGAAGGGCAGATAGATATTTCTCCGCTCATCGATATGGTATTCATCCTGTTGATCTTTTTTATGGTGACGACCACCTTCGTGAAGGACATGAAGCTGGAACTTGATCGCCCTAGCGCTGCGAGTTCAGCGGCGGCCTCGACCAAGTCAATTCGAGTGTTTATCGACCAGTTTGGCGACATATATGTCGATAATCAGCCGGTAAGGATCTATAGCCTGCAAAGCAAGTTACGCGACATGTTGCGCCTGAGTACCGACAAAACGGTACTCGTCGTCACCGATGAAACGGTTCAGGCCAAACTGGTGCTTGAGGTTATCGATCAGTCACGTCTGGCCGGTGCAACCGATGTGGGCGTTGCGACCGAACAGGAAACCAGGGGCTAACCAGCGTCAGGGTCGAATGCGCAATGTTAAAACGTTTCCTGGCCTTCATCGTTGCGCTGATTGTACCGTTCATCATTTTCGTTGTTGTGATCGGACTGAATGAATCTGACCTCGAGGTGGACGACGACAAGGACAAGGATTTGAGCTTCGATGTCACCAGGCAAGAACAAATCCGAAAACCCAAACCGCCCCAGCGCGAGCAGCCCAAAAGGCGACGCAGCGCCGACCAGTTGCCATCGATAAAACCTTCAAATGTTGGCTCTGATCTTGCCGGGGGCGGGCTCAGCTTCGGGGTGCCGCAATTTGATGAAGCCGAGTTCGAAGAAATTGCCGACACCGGCCTGCTCGATAACTCCATTAACAGAGCCATGGATGATGCCGCGGTCGATGTGCCGCCTAAGGTCCGTAAACGCTCTCCTATCGTTTATCCTGAACTGGCGCGTCGCCAGGGCATCAGTGGGTTCGTCACGATGAATTTGCTGATCGATGAGGAGGGCAACGTGGAGGACGTTGAAATCATCGAGTCCAAGCCGAAGGAAATATTCGATCTGAAGGCAGATTCGACCGTGCGGCGCTGGAAATTTGAACCGGCCACCTATAACGGCCGCAAGGTCAAGGTGTGGGCCATGCAGAAGATCGTGTTCAGGCTGGATTGATGATGAAATTCGTGGCGGTGCTGGTACTTGCTGTTTTCGTCGGTCTGGTCCATGCCGATGGCCGTCAGGCCGATAAACAGGTTGATTATGTGAATCTGGGGGCGACCTTGATCAAGGACGGCTACCTGCAGCGCGCCAAAACCGTTCTCGACAAGGTTGATGTCAGCAAGCCGGATTTTGATTTCGCCCGGTTTTACACGCTAAAAGGCATCCTGCTGCATCGTCTGGGTTATCCACGCCTGTCAAACATATTTTTTGACGCGTCGTTCGATCGTGGTCAACAGAATGAATCGATATTTCTCTATGTCGCGCGGAACTACTGGCAGCTTAGTGATTATGCGGGTGTTGTCAGTGCGCTTGATCGCGCCGGTGATTCGGCCAGGGAAAGTGAGCAGATGTTTGTCATTAAAGCAGAGGCTTACAAGCAACTCGATCGCATTCAACAGGCCTGGCAGGTGCTGGATGAAGGCATTAGCCTGTTTCCCGAATACGCGCGTTTCTACAGTCAGAAATTCTACTACCTGCTAGAACTCGGATACTTCCAGCAGGCGCTTGAATACGCTGAAAAATATCTTTTGACACAAAACCATACGGCCAAGGACTACCTGGCGATCTCATTCGCCCTGCGCGAGAACGGACAGCACGATTCGGCCGCGGCCTTGCTAGAGGAGGCGGTGATCAAGAATGGCCAGGATACGAAACTGATCGAACTGCTGGGCCAGGTATACATCGATCAGCAGAAATATATCGCGGCCGCGCTGGTTTATGACTGGGCCTCGATCGAGCATCCGGAGTTTGCCACCAAGGCCGCCACCCTGTACCTGAAAGCCGGTTTGCCCATCAGGTCATTGCAGCTCAATCGACGAATCATCAAGCAGGATGAAAAATTTCGTCAGCGCCTTGGCATTGATATTCAACTCGATGATTATGAAACCCTGGTGGCCAAGAAACCCGCGCTCAAGCGATACGGTTTATTGGCAGAGGACGATATCAGGTATGCACTGGGTTATGCCTATTTTCGAAATGGTGATTTCGACAATGCCCGGACCTACCTGAAACAGATTGTCGATGACAAGCTGTTTCGCAAGGCCTCAATAATTTTTCAGCAGATAGAAAAGTGCCAGAATGAACCGCTTGAATGTATCTAGAATTCTGGTCCTGATGGTCATGAGTCTGTTCACGGCAACGCTGTGGGCGGAAGATAATCTCTATGTGTTCGTATTCAAGGATGGCTCGCCACAAAAGAATATCGAAATCTCGGTGGGCGAGGCGAGCCAAACGACCAGCGAGTTCGGTCTTGCTGCGTTTTCTTTACCCGCCGATGAGTACGAGATTGGTTATTACCAGCAGGGGCAATTATTCGCGCTGACCGAGATCAACCTCATCGAGGCTCAGCAAAGCCAGGTTTTTCTGACGTTGACCCGTTCGGGCGCCCAGATCGAACTGGATCTGCCGATTGAAGCCTATAACCAGGACTTTGAGCAGCAGGAAATAAAGCAGCAGGAAGGACCCAAAGGCCAATTAACGTTGCAGCTCAAGGACAGCAAGAGCAATGCGCCGGTTAAATCGGCCCGGCTTTTTTTCAAGGGTTACAGTGTTGAAGCCGTCACCGATGAGCAGGGCGTTGCAAGCGTGGAGCTATCGCAGGGCGTTTATGACATTTCAGTCGTACACCCGAAATATATTATGCGGGTTCTGAGGGATGTTGAGGTCGTGGCGGAGACGCTTCAGCAGCAGGATGTCGCGCTCGTGGCATCCGACATCGTTATGGATGAATTCGTGGTCACCGCGCCCGCTGTTGAAGGTAGTCTGGCGTCAAGCCTGACCGATCTCAAGGAGAGCGATGTGTTGGCGGATGCCCTGTCCAGTGAGCAATTTAGCAAGGCCGGAGACTCGTCTGCATCGAGTGCGTTGCGACGTGTAACCGGCATCACCATCGTTGATGGCAAGTTTGTATATATTCGTGGATTGGGCGAACGGTACAGTACGGTATTGTTGAACGATTTGCATATTCCGTCTCCGGAACCAACGAAGCGCGTTGTGCCGTTGGACATCTTTCCAACGGGGGTGATTCAGAGCATGAACATCCAGAAAACGCATAGCAGTAATCTGCCCGGTACCTTCGCCGGGGGTACTGTATTGATCACGACCCGTGATATACCACAGGAGGACAACTATATCAGCGCCAGCATCAGTACATCCTACAATCAGCATACGGGCAGCAGTGTGCTGGTCAATCCAGACAACAACAGGCCAATGCCTGGAATTATCATCGAAAAAAGTAATAACTTTGCGCCGCTTACCGCAGAGGTAAAACTTGGGGATCAGGTGCTGGCTGAAGGATTGACAGCCCAGGAAAAGACCCAAATCAATACGGCAATGGTGAACTATCGCCAGTATGGATTGACGCGTCGATCACTCGATCCTGGTGTTAGCCTGTCGCTGTCCGCAGGGCAGAGTTTCAAGAGCGCCAGCGGTATCAAATACGGCTTTGTTGGATCCATATACAGCACAACAGATTCTAAGAAATCGGAGGTGCAAAAAGACGAATATACCTACAACCAGGCAACGGACAGTAGTCTTCACCGTGAATCAGAAGCCTTTGAAGTTGTCGAACTGGAAGAAAAAACCGGTGGTCTGATCAGTTTTGGTATCGATAACCTCAATGGGCATAAAGGCAAGTACACGTTTCTGGCACTCGAAGATATCAGTGACATCACCAATTTCGGAATCAAGGACAGGCTGATCGAGAATCGTCAGAGTGAACGCACTTTTTTGCAATACACAGAGAAAGAAATGATTGTTCACCAGTTCAATGGCGAACACCAGATTGGCAGCGATCAGGGCAGATGGTTCGACGATGTTGTCGTGGGCTGGGGAATCGAAACGGCCGAGGCGACACGCCGGGAACCCGGCACATTTGAGTACGAATACAAATCTGGCGTAAGCGAAAATACCTTTGTTCTGGATGCGACCAAGATGTACTACCTGTATTCCGATCTGAATGACCAGGTCGATAACTTCCGGGTTGACTTTACGCTGCCATTCAAGTGGTTCGAGCGCGACAGCAAAACACGCTTTGGCTTTTTCGATTATGAAAAAACACGCAACCTGGACAACCGTCGCTTCAATATTCGTTACAGCGAGCCACAGGATATAAGCGCCATCGACGACGCTTTGACCGAACAGAATGTATTCAATGGTACGATCGATGTGGTCGATGCCTATCGCCCGGCGGATTTTTATACCGCCAGTCAGCAGGTCGATGCGTTTTATCTAAACCAGTTGTTTTCGCCGCTGGAGCAACTCGAACTGAGTATCGGCGTGCGCCAGGAGGCCTCGACTCAAAGCCTGCTCGTTGGCGCGGATGAACAGGAATTTACTCTCGAAACCGATGACCTGTTGCCATCAATGACGGGTACCTGGCGCTTCGATGAAGAGAATCAATTGCGCGTGGCCTACAGCAAAACGATCAGCAGACCCGATTTTCGCGAGTTCAGTCCAAACCGATACAAACACCCACTGACGGGCGATATCATCTTCGGCTTCGAGGAACTCAAGTCAACCACCATCGACAATTTCGAGGTCAAGTACGAGTGGTATCCCAGCTTCGATGAACTGGTGTCGGTCGCGCTGTTCAGCAAAACCTTTGAAAATCCGATAGAGACGGTGCGAAATTTTGGTGATATCGAGATCCAGACCTCCTATCGCAACGCCCAGAGTGCCGATAGTATCGGGCTGGAAGTCGGGTTTCGACTCAATCTTGAGCGTTACTGGCCAAAGCTGAAACATTATTTCGTCAGTGGCAACTATGCCTGGATCGATTCACAGATTCAGCTGGGCAAGAATGCCCCTGAAAATGCCAATGATCGATTCATTCCGTTTTTAACCACCGAGAACAGGCCGATGCAGGGACAGTCGCCGTATGTCTACAATCTGCAACTTGGCTACGATAATTTTTTTACCCGGCGTAGCGCCGTATTGTTATACAACGAATTCGGTGAGCGCATTGCCGCCCTGGGCATAGATGGCAATCCGGATATCTATGAACAGCCGCATAAGAAACTCGATTTCGTGGTGAAATGGGGCCTGAATGACACCTATGATGAGCAGGTTAAAAAAATCGGTTATACCCTGAGTTTCAAGGCCGGCAATCTGCTCGATAGCGATGTCATCATGACCCAGGGCAACGAGGTGTCATTGCGCTCGAGTCCAGGCGCCTCATACAGCCTTGGACTGTCGATGAAATTTTAGCCATGAAAACAGCTCAATACAGATTTTTCATGCCCCTGATATTGCTTGGCGGGTTGATATTGTCCTCTCCCGTGTATGCCGATACTCCATCGTCGGGACAGGTCGTGGGTCGAAACATATTCGGACTGGCGACCGACGTGAATGCAGACCCCTTATTAGATAATAATCGAGCCTTTATTTATGAGATGAATCCGGTCAGTGAAATGCTTGATATGGACAACAGTCGTTTCCTCATATCGGTATTCGACGCGCGGGTCGGCACCATCTACCTGACAAGCCTGGATGATGCCGGGCAGGCGATAGACACGGCGGCGCTGGATCTGTCGAGTGTTGGGGGAGTGAGCGCCCCCGGCGTTCTGAAAAAAACCCGCTGGGACACCTTGCTGTTGAGCGAGTCCGCCCGCGTCGATGGGCGAAATGCGGAGCGTTTCGAAGTCGAATTTTCAAGCTATTTCAAGAATAACCGTGAACTGGTAAATCCTTACCACTATGGCTGGCTGGCTGAAGTGATTCTGCTCAATGCACGGGGCGAAGCCAAGCTAATCAAAAATTTTGCGCCTGGCCGCCTGTCGGCGACGGATCTGCTGGTCATGCCCGATAACAGGACTTTTTATTTTCTCGATTCAGCCGGTTATGTTTACCTGTTTGTGGCGGATGAAGCGGGTAGCCTCGCTAATGGCGAATTGTATGCGGTGGATCGCCAGGGCCAACGCATTCGTAATGTACTGCTCGGCAAAGGCAGTGCGCTGCGGCTGAAGCTCAAGCTCAAGCGTATAAGTTTTAACGAACTTTTCGACAGCGCCGAAGTCGATGCTGGCCAGTGCCCTGCCGGGTTCAGCCTGGCCAGAAGTGCATTTGGTAGCGAGTGCCTGAAGCTCAAAAAGAAAAACAGGGCCTATGCCGGTATCTTCGAACCCCAGCGATATGCCGCTACCCGGGGAGTCAGGCCACTGGCCGGGAAAGCCGATGCACTGCATTTCGATTCGAACTTGAACCAGCTCCAGTTTGTGCACAAAGGCGTAACGCAACAGGTGTTTGCGCTGGGTTCGGGTGACAAGATTAACTCTCAGTTTTTACTCAGGTGAATACGATGAAATATTTTGCCCTGCTCTTGATATTGGCAACCCTGTCGCTGAGCGCGTATGCGCGAGACCAGTTGAAAATAGTCGGTAGTTCGACCGTTTATCCCTTTGCCAGTTATGTCGCGGAAGAGTTTGGCAGCATTTCCCGGTATCCGACACCGGTTGTCGAATCGACCGGTACCGGTGGTGGAATGAAACTGTTCTGCTCGGACAACAGCATGTCATCGCCCGATATCACCAATGCCAGTCGACGCATGAAGATCAAGGAGTTTCATCTGTGTGATCGTAACGGTGTCAGTAATGTGACCGAGGTGATGTTCGGCTATGATGGTATCGTGCTGGCGCAGTCGCGTGAAAATCCGCAGTTTTCGCTCACAAAAAAGGAACTGCTGCTTGCAGTGTCGAAGCTGGTGCCGAACGAGGATGGCAGCGAGCTGATCGAGAACCCCTATCAGTACTGGAATCAGATCAACCCGGCCTTTCCGCAACGCAAGATATCGATCTACGGCCCGCCTGTCAGTTCGGGTACCCGTGATGCTTTTGAAGAAATGGTGCTGCAGTATCAGACCGAGGAGATGAAAGTCTATCGCGATGCGGGATTAAAAGGATATCGAATCATTCGCAGTGACGGTGTTTACATTCCAAGCGGCGAAAATGACAATTTGATCGTGCAGAAACTGACGCGTGATACCAATGCATTGGGCGTCTTCGGATATAGTTTCCTGACCGAAAATCTAGATGTAATCACAGGTATTGCAATCGATGGGGTCATGCCGACCGTGAATAGTATCTCGAGTAAGCAGTATCCCATTTCCAGAAGCCTGTTCATTTATATCAAAAACGATCACGTTGATCAGATACCGGCAATGCGAGAGTTCACCGACATGTTCCTGAGTGAGGATCTGATCGGCGCAGATGGTTTGTTAACAGAGATTGGATTGATCCCCTTGACTGATGACCTTCTTCAAGCCTATCGCCAGCAACTACAGGAAGGTAAACGCCTGACTCTGGAAGAACTTGAAATGGG
>JGI11705J14877_10002101_pt1 | contig 10954 bp, 4 predicted proteins | sample Etolaghawater15m_FD_14877 | JGI IMG/M metagenome (IMG submission 14877) | reverse complement strand
CTTTTTCTTTCAACATAGTGTAGGCATCGAAGTCCATATTACCCATACCTGTCGGTGTGGTGTCGCCGATAAAGCCTCGTACACCTTTACGCCGTCTGAAGTTCTGCATAAATGAACGTTCTGGCATAGCGTCTAATGATAGATCGACGATCTCCTGCATCAATTTACGATAACCCTCGTTCGTCTCAAACAGTTTTTCGTTGAATTGTACTGTGTTAAGGATATCGCGTATGAACCCAGTGTTAGGTACTTTACTAAAGTTCATCGGACTGCTTGCATCGCTAAGTTCGATATCAGGGTCGATGTCTCCACCTAGACTAAGCACTTTGGCTCTAGCTTGCTCCGCTTTACGCAGGTTTGGGTAATACTCTACAAAACGCTCGCCAACTGGATTTTCTGGGTTTAAGGGGTCAAGCGCAACATAGGATAAACGGTAAGTACCCTTACGCATCAATGGGAAGTAAGGACGAATAACGCCCGTGTCTTTTTGTAGTAACTGACGTAGCTTCTCAAAAGCGTTTTTCTTAACTTCTGCGTCAGGAATTGTAGCATCTAAACGTGCATCCAATGCGCTGATGATATCGTCGTACGTATCTTGGAAGTAATTACGCATCTGACGATAGAATGCTTGACCTTCTTTGTTTAACTTATTGTACTCTGCCTGTAGCTGATCGTACTCGGCTGAACGCTGTTTATCGTCACGTATCTTTTTCATGTACTCTGGGTCAGTACGTGATGGGTCTACCTTCAAGAACGTAGAGCGTGGGATAATGTTGTTCAGTACCTTTGCTTGGTCTTTGTGCTTACGCTGCCATTTATGCAGGTTGTTCAGCATAGAGTCCAAAACTTCAGACTTCTGACGTAATGCACCACTCTGCTTGTTGATCAGCATGTTTAGCTCTTTGGCGAATGGTATTTTCTTTGACGCTATGTCTGTCAAGATGTTCACAGGTAGTGTGTTTAGCGTCCAGCTTTTGGCTGTTTTACCAAGGCTTTCATTTAACACAACACTGCTAAGGTCGGCGGCTGATTCTCTTGTCGCTTCAGGTACAACATTGGCTATGCTTTGAAGTAACCCTGCAGACGCTTTTTTGTTATCGGCTGCAAGAAGAAGTCTAGGTGCCGCACGTGTAGCAGGGGCGGGGGCCAACAGTCCTTCGACTAACCGATCTACTTCTGATAGCGCACTTGGTGAAGGTGACAGACCTAGCACTTTGCGTACGATACGTTTTACGGCATTGTAAAACTTCTCTATGCCCGTCATCTTACCGCCATCTACTTTGGTAAGAGCAAGCGCACTTTGGAACTCAGGGTTACTGAAGGCTTCTGCAACAAACTCGTCCAAGTTTGCTGTGCCGTATACTTCACCGAATTGTTCGCGTACCGCGTTAAACAACGATTGAAGCTGTTTTACCTCTGGCAGAGATGGGTTTGCCAAGGCCGCAGATGTCGCCGCGTGGGTCATCTCGTGCATGATAGTATGCACGTTCATGCCGTTGTTAGCATCGATTAGAATGGTGTTTGTTTCGGGATCAAACAAGCCAGCAGAATTGCGCCCCGTGATTTGTTCTAAGTTGTCTACTACACGTACTTGAGTGTTACCGACAACACCGCCTAGTTTAGCCGCGAGCTTGCTTATATTTTTGATGGGGTTCGTAACGACGATACCATCAATAGCAGATTGCAGATTACCGTTCATAAGCGCAGTACGAACACTTGGTGTTAAGGCAAGGTCTAGCCCGTGAACTGCGTCCGCATCCAAGAACATTTTTTGTTCAATCGAAAACAAAAACGCATCGTAATGATCGGCAAGTTCTTGATCTGGCAGTGCATCAAGTTCGGCTTGCGAATAGTTGAGTGCTTCTGGATCACGTAAATACTTATCGAACGCAACGTCTATTTGTTCTTCTGTGAGTTTTTCAAGATCAAGGGTAAGGTCTCTGTTAACCTTTTCAGGTAGTGCGGCGATTTGTTTAGGTATATACACCGCTAGTTTTTCTTCTTTGTTACGCGCGACTATCTGCTTAACCAACTGCCTATGGACTTCAGTTTGGAAGTTAGTGTTTTCTTCTTTAGCCTTACGCCCTGCTTCGATCTCAGCATCGGAAGGATTAAACTTGGCGGTATCTTTACGTGCTTGTCTACGCGCTGCTGCTACAATGTCTTTGGCATTCTTTGACAGGTTAGCATCGACCCATTTACGTGCAGCTAGTGCGTTCTTTTGGGTCATACCCGCGTAAAAAGCGTATTCGTCCGCGTTGTAGTTCTTTTCTGTGTACTGGGTCGGCCCAATAATCTCGAAGGCACCGATTTCTTGTAGTGCATCTACTGGTCTACGGAACCGATCAAAGAAAATTATCGCAGCTTTTTCTTCGTGAGTGCGCTTATTCTTTTGGATAGAAGGTAGCCGCAGAATGCTTAGTTTATCATTCGCTGATGTGGGATCATTTTGAGTGCTTTCAAGCTGCTGCTCTTGGTAATACTGCCGTGCAACTGCTGTAGCTCTACCCTCTTTAGTATCAGGAGGCGTCTGCTCAAAACTTTGATTTAGTCTTTCTTGGTATAGCGCACTAAGTTCGGATTCGTTGCCACGTCGTTGTGGCTGCTCTACGGCTACAGGCTCTACTTCGGGACGCGGTGCAGGTGGTACAGGCGCAGGGATTTGTTGTGCTGCGGCACCCGTTGTTTGTCCTGGGATCGCCGCTTGTTGCATAGCAGGTGTAGCAGGTGCTTGTGTGGCGGGTTGAGGCGCGACTGGTGTAGCCGTTGCTTGTTCTACGGCTTGTTGTAACTCTTGAACTTGTTCTTGCGGAACCTCTGGTGCAGCTTCGGGGGTTGTATCGCCGCGCTTCTGCACAAGCTCGTCGTAACGCGCTTGATTTTCTGGTAGTGGGAATTTTTCATGCAGCTCAACAAATGCTTTTTCTTCATCTGTCAGTGTATCTCGCTGTACTCCTGTTGGAGCGTCAACTCCGTCAGTATCCAGCATATCTGTTCCCACTGGTCCTGCGTCAGGTGCTGCAGGTTCGGCGGTATCGATAACTCCACTGTCTCGCCCTCGGCTTCCAACCACGCTTGGTTGACTATCTGGAACGCTTGTTCCAACTCCTTCGGACTCAGGTCTAACGAATTGCTTTCCGTCATGCTCATAACCTCGTTCTTTCATTGAGGTTAGCACAGCGTTTGATTCAGCTCCACGATTACTTACATAATTAGCAAGACGGTTTACTACGGCTGGATCATCAAGAGATTTACCACTTAAATCACCTTTTGTTGCGGCAAGCAGTAGCGGCGCTCTCGGACGCTGTATGCCAAGTACATTCTTTACATACTCAGGTGTAAACTTATCCTCAGTTACTTCTGATGTTGCAGTTTCTACAGTTTCTGTAGTCTTAGGTGTCTGATCTACTTCGATCTGCTTGCCAGTCTGCTCGCTTTCTAATGCAGCGGCTCTGTCTTCAGCTTCAACCTGAACACCTGCGGGTTTTGATTTGTTGATGACATCCTGCGTCTTTTTAGCGGCAGACTTTAACTTGTTTTCAGATTCTTTTGCGATAGCAGCTTGTTGGTTTGTAGTCGTATCTACAGTTTCAGCCGTTTCTAATGCACGTTCTTCCTCGGTGCGCTCTGCTTTACCTGCAAGCGGTGTCGGGTCTGCGGCGTTGTCAGCTTCTCGTTGTTGTGCAGGAGAAGGTGTAGCCAATCTTTTTGCCGCTATAATCCCTTCAAGGACTTCAGGAGAATACTCTTGATCTAGTTCTTCTCGTATAAAATCTTCGTTTATTTCTGGGTCTGTTAAGCGTGAGTCTGAAGCTAAGGCTCTATTTACCTGCTCTTCTATCGTTACTTCATCATCCGCGTCTTGTTTCGGCGGAGTTACATCATCATCCGCGTCTTGTTTCGGCGGAGTTACATCATCGGGTCCGCTTTCGAAGGCACCTAGAGTGACACGTGCACCGCCACCGATTAGGAAACCTGCAATAGCGGCTTCACGGTATTCTGCGATGGCTTCGTCATTATCGATGGGCAGACCTGCCTGTGCCCGTTCCATCATCTGTTGTCCGACTTCAGTCAGGGACTCAGTGGTTCCACCGCCCGCCGCACGTGATCCAACACGTGTGAACAACTTTTTACCTGTTGTTCGTAGCCCTTTTGGAAGCCCCAACAAAATCCTGTCAGAGATACCTTCTAACGTAGCTTGTCCAAAGGTAGCTACGAGAGCGGCGTTTAGATCGACCTCTTGTTTCTTACCTGCGGCAACCTCATCTTCTTGGCGTTGTACGTTATTACCAAACAAGATAGGCGCACTAGCACCTGCTGCTGTGGCTGCACCTGCGATAAACGGAGAAGCAGGGGCGAGAACTGAACCGATTGCGGCGGCACCAAGGCCAAGGCCAAGTTGTGGAAGCTGCTCGCCAGCAAGTTCACCTAAATATGTTAACGTGGAACCGACATCTTCTACATCAGTAGATTGCATCCGATCTGGCTGTTCGATCATGAGTTCGCCAAGCCGCTGCCCAGCTTTTTCTTCAGTGTCTTGACCGTAGTTAGCTAGAAATCCAAGCCCTGATTCTTCGCCGATAGTCCCGACAGTCTCACCAACCGCTTGTTTAATCTGCTGATAACCACGGCGTAATCCACGGCGCACCGCGCTTTCTTGGTCAACTTCTAGCTCTTGACCTGTAAACTGTTGGAACTGCTGTTCGTAAGCTGCGCGATCCCCTTTTATTAGTTGGGATATTCTCGCAAATTCTGTGTCGCTAGGGGCATCACCTTTGATGGTAAAGTCGTAACCTTTACCCGTAATTGGATCGTCGTATTGGTAAATGCCCATATCAACCTCTTAGTCAGATACGTTACTTGCTGTTCGTCCAGATGACGCAGTAGCAGGCATAGAGAAGCCTTGTTGTGCAGAGAATAGAGCCAGTGCCTTATCTGCTAATGTTTTTGCAGCTTTTACAGCGTCTATGTTTTCGGAGGATGGGTTCTCTCGCGCTGCCTCTACGGCTAGTTTGTATCTATCTTGGAACACGTTTACGTCCGCTGCGGACATTGTATCCACTTTCTTTCCAGACGCTGCCGCTGCAATACGCGCTTTATAAGCGTCGATCCGCTGCTGTAGACCTAACATATCTGCGTCGAACTTGTCTTTCTGCGCACGTGCAGTTGTTAGTGCTTTCAACCCTGCCTGCCCTGCTTTTGACAAGTCTGCTGGATCGCCAGAAGCCATCATTAGACCTGTCTGTGCAAGTGCTAACCACTTATCAGATTCGGCGCGTTTTTCACGGTCCGCGATAGCTTTAGCAATACGAGACTCAAGCGACCCTGTACCTGCTGCACCTGCAGTGGTCGTAGACTTTTTAATCGTCGTAGACGGTTTGATCGTTGTACCACCGATATTTACTGGGATGTTTTGCGCTCTAGCCGCTGTCGCCGCCGCTTCTGCACCTAAGCTAAGTGGTAGGTTTCCTGCTCCTGCAGTCCCTGCACCAAAGGAAAGTTCTGGTATATTGGAAGCAGCAGTTTTAGTCTCAGGCGTAGTATCAATTGCGCCAAAACCAAGTAGACGGCGTGTAGCCTCTCTAGGGTTGGCAATCTTTTCGTCGAGTGTCATTCCAGAGATAGCTCCCCTACCCAAACCAAATAGACGGCGTGTAGCCTCTATAGGGTCGGCAATCTTTTCTTCGATTGTCATCCCACTGACATACCCTTCACCTGTTTTGGGGCGAGCTAAATATTCACCGAAATCATTGATGGCCCCAATGCTTTGCGCTATTTCTCGTTCTTCCGCTGTTGGGAAACGAGTAGGGTCAATATCTCCACCAGTAAAACCTCTAGCAATCATCTGATCGCCGATTGATTGTGGGCTAGACGCCTCCTCATACGCGGCTTGGTTTTCTCTCATTAGTTGTGATACGATTTCACGTTGAGCGTCTTCTTCGGCGGCTCGCCGATCAATACCAGCCTGCCTACGCAGCAAATCACTTTCAGTAAGATCGTTAAACCCAAACCCAACCGTACCTACCGCTCTGGTAGCGGGTTCACTAGGCGTACCGCGATCTATCTCAAGAGCATTCTCTGGACCAGCGTACCGCTCTGTCCTGTCAATAAGTGCGTCCATAGAACGAAGCGTTGGGTCTGTTAGTTGATTGGCGTCATCCAAACCAGCAATGCCAGGATCACTAGCCGCTCCAACAGATGCCGTGCCACGACTACGAAGTAGTTCGTTGTTACGAATAACTTCAGGAAGGGTGTCCCGAATTGCAGGTTCGTTTCCAGACCCGATACTTGCTGTTCCCATAAGTGCTTCAAGATTAGAAGCGGAAATCCCAGTAAATGGAGCATCGTCTGTAACCGCGCCTAGCTGAGGAACTATATCGGAAATAGTTGGGTCATTTACTGCGTTTAGTGCGGCTGATCCACGACTACGTAACAACTCGTCGCCACGTATAACTCCAGGCAATGTATCTCTGATAGCCTGTTCATTACCAGAACCTATACTACCTAACTCCATAAGGGCATCGATGTTAGATTTTGATATATCTGGTGCAATATCATCCATGCCAATATCAGGCTGTGGTGGTTGACTACGTGGTACATCTCGGTCAGCCCCTTGCGCAGCATAAAGCGCGGCTTGCGTCTGCGTTGCAATGTCTGGAGCTTGATTGTCTGATTCTGGTGCACGTAAACTTGCAATGCCTTTAGAGTCAGCAAGATTAGGGTCTGTGAATTTAGGCGTACCGTCCAGATTGTGAGTATCTTTGTACTTTGACATCCACAAACCACGGGCGCGTGGGTTAGGGTCGTTAATAGGAAACGGCTCTACAGGCTCAAATGCACTTTCAATATCTTCAAAGCGTTCGCCTGAACCGAACCCCATAGCATTAAATGGGAATTTATCACCAAGACGTGTATCGCCTACAAGCCCTCTACGATCCATAAGATTTTGCATAAAGCCACCTTGGTTCATCCCCATGACAGGCTGTTTCGGCATCATATCTGCCATGCCTGTGTTCTGGCCCATATTTGTTTTAGGGGCCATCGCTTTAGACATCTGCATGATGCCTTCTTGGGGTATACCTGCCGCTGTAACTGCTTCTTCAGCTACGGTAGGTACGTCCTGTGCTTGTCGTCTTTGAAAGTCGTCGCGGATACGTTTACGGCGTTTGATTTCAGTCAACACAAGATACTGCGGGAACGACCCACTAGGCATCTGCATTTCTTTCATCAGAACTTGTTCAGGGATATCTTTAAGCGTTTCAGATTGCTCTAAGATGTTCATTGCATTCCTCCGCCGTAACCGCCACCGTAGCCGCCGCCTAGACCTCTATATAGTCCAAGTGCTGATAGGCCCGTCCCCAACGCAGCCTGAATTGGGTTAAATGCCCCATAAGTAGTTCTGGATACATCCAGATTTCCTGTAGGAGTACCTGTAAGTATACCCGCAAAGCGTTCGTATTGACTCATGGGGTAGTCTTGTTGTCTCAAGAAGTCCTGATACGCAAGGTCAAGTTTAGCCTGATCTTCGGCGCGTATGCTTCCACCAAGAGTTTCAAGTAGCTGTGCGTCTTGGATATCTGTAGCACGAGCTAGTTCACCAAGTCCAAGCAGGCCACGACCTGCGCCCATCAAGTCTCCATATAGACCTGCAGTTCCATAACGCTGCGCTTCCAACGCCGCTTGTATCCTAGCTTGTTCTGCTGCATCTGCCGCCTGAACACGAGCTTGCTCTGAGACATCGATACCCTGAGTTCTGGCAAGTTCCGCAGCCTGAGCCGCTTGGATGCGAGCAGCTTCATCAAGACCAATACCTTGTGTACGAGCAAGTTCAGCGGCCTCAGACTCCTGAATCCTGCGAGCCTCGTCAATACTAATGCCCTGCGTTCTTGCCATCTCTGCGGCTCTTGCAGCCTGTGTACGAGCCATCTCTGCGGCTGCACCTGTCTGAGTACGGCCTGTCTCACCAACATCAATACCCTGAACTCGCGCTGCTTCCTGCGCACGACGAGCATCGACATCCATTTGTGCCGCACGATCAGACTCAAACATCTGCATTGCACGGTCAAATGCTGCTTGACTACCTACCTGCTGAATATCACCAAGTCTTTGCTGTAGATTTTGATCTGCCATGCTCTGAGCTACGGCTTGACGAGAACCTCCAAATGCACCCGCTTGAACTGCAGCCGCATCTCTACCTGCTTGCTGACGATCAAAGTCTTTAATCGCTTCGCGTTTCTGCAGATCGACCACATTCTGCATATATGGGTCCATGTAATCAGATACAGCCTGACCCGTGAACTGGCGAGCGGGGTCAAATTGAAACTCTTGACCTTGAGCTTTTTGGAATTGAGCTTGCTGGAAATCACTAAATGGATCAGCCTGACCCGCTTGAAACCCTGCATATGGATCGGCTGAACCCGCTTGGAACCCTGCATATGGAGATACATTTGCTGCAGAGAAACGAGAAGCAGTAAAGTCCGTTGGCCTTTGGGCTAGTCCACGGATACCCGCGATACCTTCCATCTGTGTGCCTACAGCCTCTGTCATTCCTGGGATACCTGACCCTGCAGTTCGGCGCAGCATATCTCGTGATGCTGTAATGTCAGCGTAGTCGGCACCGCTGGTTAGGCGTTCTTGACCGTAAGGTGTATAAGTAGACTCCCCAGTTTCGGGGTCAAAAGGCATAGTGGCTTCTTCGGCACCTTTTAAGAGCCGCTTGTAGTACGGATCAACATAGTCTGGTAGTCCTGTATTCTGTACTACCTGCTGTGGCTGTCTACCTTTGCCCATCTTCTATCTCCATGCGATACGCAATGTATTCTGGGTAAAACCCATTTTTCTTTAGTGTGCGGCCCCAAGCCTTACGTCCGTAGCCTTCTAGGTGTTGGCAATTATTCAAAGCCGCAAACTCTGAAATTTTATTTATTGCCATATTCTGCCACTCTTTCATCCTACTTCCACCAACCCAGTCAAGTGCCATGCCTCTTCGTTGTGGGTATTCGATTATTCTCGTAGTTATTGCAGCGATAATCTCCTCGCCTTCAAATACTACCCAGAGAACGTAAGTGTCGTCTAATACTCCCTTTAGAACATCGATCAGCCTTACTTTACCTTCGGCTGTATCAACACTTTTCTCTAGTACCCTTTCAACGTCCTTCCATACATACTTGACTGTCTCTTTCGGAACAGCACTTATTCTCACTTATCCCACCATTTTCTCCAGCACTTTTGGTGCATCTTCTTCGGCTTCGTTGATCTTATCTAAAAAGCCACCACCATACGCTTTTGTAAGTGCATCAGTGGTCGGTTTGCGAATAACAAATTCGCCTTCAGTCAGCAAAACATCTTGCTGATTATCTAGTGTAGCAGGTACTTTATCATCTCCACCAGACCCATCGCTAGGCCCACGAACCATACCTTTTTCACCCTCTGCAAAACGTGCAACGGTGTCATCATACTCACCAGACTGCACGGATTCTACTAAATCACGTAACGCTTCTTCGCCGTATTCTTTTAGAAACGCGCCTAAAACCATCTGCGCTTCTGCTTCACCCTTCATGCCTTTGATAGCCATGATAGACTCTAAGATGATGTCTTTCTCATTCATGGATTCGACTTCGCCGCCCTCAGCAAAGCCTAGCGCACTCTGGAACATGCTGCCTGGTCTCAAGCCGTGACCTTTACCACCACGAGACGTTATTGGCCCAATCTCAACAGGCTGCGGTCCCCCATTTACAGCGTTCGCTGCTTGAAGCTCTGCAAGAAGAGTATACTCTTCTTGTGGAAGACGCTTGGGTCGGCTTAGGTCCATTTCAGGAATGCGAGCGAAGTCAATCGCAGGCTTTGCTAACTCAAAAAATGGCTGCTGTTGTAAACCTAAATATCCAGCTTGAGGCTGGAAGATAGCATCTCCGAACTCAGCACGAGCATCCTGTTCTACCTTCTGTATGAAGGGGCCAACCTTTTGTCGTGCATCTTGCTGCAAAGCCTGAGTCATGCTGCTCTGTAGTCCAGAGAACATAGGGTGCGTAGCCGCTTGAAATGGTCCGCCAAGACTCATCAATCCGCCACCACGTCTACGCTGAACCTGACCACGATTACGGTAGTTTTGTTGTGCTGTACCGTAGTCAATGTACGGGTCTTCTAAGTCAGGTTGTGGAGCAAACGAGTAGTCGAAGTAGTCTATTTCCTTACTACTTGCTAATGGGTCACCAAAAGTAGCTGTGCGTTTCGGCGGGTTCGGCATAGGTGGGATGAATTTATCATCGTCTTCATCCTCACGACCATCGCCTTGATCCATTGCACCTGCTGCAGAACCTATAGTGGCAGCGGTCATGACCCCAGGCTGTAGAATTGCAGATGCTGCTTCGTTTCCGATCATACCCGACATTGGGGCTGTAACCCCAGCATTTGTAACCGCCTCTAAAAACTGCGGTTGTGCCATAGCTGCTTGCGCCTGACCTGATAGCACGGCGTTTTGTGCTGCAGAGTTTTGTAATCCTGCTACACCGCCACCCATACCGCCAAGAACTTTACCGCCAAGGAACGAAAGCAAACCTGTTTTGATGCCTTTACCAACATCACCTGTTTCCATAAACGAACCAAGCCCTGCGCCAAGACCAGCGAGAGCCGCACCTGACATACCTGTAATGCCAAGAGTTGGTGCAAGAGCGGGTAATCCTAAACTAAATAGAAACGGGAGCATATTTACCTCAGTATTTCTCTCACTGTATCATCAAACGATCAGCCTATCAATTCAAAGTGTGGACCATCAATAAATGGTCTGCGACCTTGAGATCGACGTAGGTCAATGTAGGCATTCATAGCTTCTTCCATCGTGCCTTCCCACTTACGGATGTCCATAGGATACGGCATATCAGGTGTACCCCACGCTGCGCCCCAACAAATCGGTACGCCAAGCACGGTAGCAGCTTCTTTGATCGCATCGGCTAGG
>JGI11705J14877_10002100_pt1 | contig 10954 bp, 12 predicted proteins | sample Etolaghawater15m_FD_14877 | JGI IMG/M metagenome (IMG submission 14877) | reverse complement strand
CCAGCCACACGCACCTGAAAGACCTGCGCAGCCCCGCATTCGATTGTGGATTATAAGCCGGTTACCCTCAGACCCTTTTGTTCTCATTAGACCATGAGAAATGCGGCCATCTTTGCCTTCGGTTTCCAGAGGTTAATTCCGGGGACACAATACCAAATTATTGGGTTTCCCTGTTTTTCAACAGGCTTATCGGGCCGATCTTTTTCTTTCGAAGTTTCATCTCTAAACCCTTGTTCTATTCGAAAATCTCCCGCACGCTCTCAGCGGTTAGAACCTTTTCACTCCATTTCAGTAGTGTCTCACTGTCCGCTGTTTCAATCCTTTCAAGATCTTTCGAATTCAGCGTTCCAAATTTCAATTCCATCTGCTTCAGAAGGATACTCGCTCCCCACTGTTTCCGTCCTTCCTCACGTCCTTCCTCACGTCCTTCCATCAGACCTTGCCGCTTCCATAGCAGTCGTCTGCGAAGACAATCAGTTTGTTCTGTATGAACGGGTCTTTCACATCAATGTTTGTTATAAACACAACCTGTTTATCAGGCGGAGGAACCTGGTTGTCCCACTTTTTGACAACCACTGCATTGAGAGGGATAGGCTCATAATCTTTTTTAGCGGTATTGGCTTTGGAACCTTTCGGATTGAACCAGCCGCATGTCATAAGATCCGGTACAGCCGCCAAAGAGGTGAGTACTTTTTTGACTATCTCAGAATGACAAGAAATTCGATGGCAACGCCTGATGCCTGTTAGAACAAATTTACCGTGGGGATATGCTATTTCGTTGTTGACTTCCAGATTATAAGTGTTTATAAAAGTGTCATAAAGGCATAACACTGTATGACTGAAATCGAAAGAAGATGGGATGGGATTTGACCAGCAGATTTCTGCTTTAAGACGACGCTATGGCCTTTCCCTGGCACAGATGGGATCCCTGGTGGGTGCACCGGCCATATCGGTTAAGCGATGGGAGCAGGGTGCGAGCCCCCGTGAACCGTTTGCTTTCCAGCTTCATTTGGTGCGGGGGTTGATCGAGAGTCCCAACGACGTCTTCTATGACTTGGCGCGTCAGGGGATTCAGTTAAACAAAGACCACTGGGACGGGTTTGCGCATCTGGTAGAAGCAGTGGACGGCTGTATCCACGTGGCGAAGGAAGCCGGTTTCGAATCACCGAACGTTTCCGAGGCGTTGGTTTCAGGCGTTAAAGGGCTGTTGCGACTCATTGCACGGTCTTTTGCGGCCGGTGACGAATTGGGTGAAAAAGCAAGTATGATCCTCTCTACCCGTATTGCCAGTATCCTGAAATGAGGAGAGAATGTCTGAAATCAAACTGAGAGAACCGGATGATGATCTGATTCCGCTCCTCCGCGAGTGCGGCAACGATGAACTGGATAATCTGGTGGGATATGTCACGCAAAGGGGGGGGGTATTTTCCCAGTTGAAAAACACCCGTGTCTACAAGGCCCATTGCCCCGATCATGCCCGATATGCGGATGAGATTGCGGCGGAAATTCAGAAATTCGGCGGTAATACAATTTTGAATATCATGCGGGGGGGGCGTGGCCCGGCCTATCGGGATATTGTCTGTCAGGTGGCGTCTCGGCTGAAGGTCCATTTTGACAAAAAAAGCAGTATTGAGGAAATTGAACGGAATATTCTGATCAAAGTTCTGGAAGCATCCTGGGAAAAAATGACTGATGCGGAAAAACAGGCCTTCATAGAAGGGATTATGCCTGAGACGGGTGCATCAAATCTGCCAAGCGAGTTTCCAACGGCCTTGTTGCAGTCTGCCATTCTGGGCGGGAGTGCCGTGGTGGTGTACCGGATTAGCCTGATCGTCGCGGGTGCCATCGCCAAGACGACCCTTCAGCAGGGGCTTGCCTTTCTGGGCGGGAGCGCCGTGGGCCGATGGGCGGCTGTTTTTTCGGGTCCCGTCGGGTTTGGCATTGCGGGGCTCTGGACCCTGTTTGACGTTATGGGACCTGCGTATCGCGTGTTGATTCCCTGTGTCTTGCATATTGCCATGCTGAGGCAACTGCATCTGTTGCGCCGTAAAGGCATTGATGCGGGCAGTCTTCAGGAAGCGAAAACGTGATTTCAGACTGTTTATGAACCGCAGGTATTCATGGAAGGGGGAAATGGAATGATGAAAAACATTTTGATTTTTTTGGCCGGGGCATTGACGGTCGGGGCAATCCTGGAAAGCGGAAGCGTCCGGAAATTCAGGGCGGTCGCCAGGAGGAAAGCCGCCGCCATGAAGGGGGACGCATCCGAAGTTTCAAATGATGCCGAAAAAGACCGTCAAGGGGGTAAATGAAAACACCAAAGGGGTCGAAAGGAGGTGATCATATGAACATGCCTTTGATCATGCAACCCGTGGGATGTTTCGTGGTTAACCCTCTGGGGTGGCTTGTTCTGGGCGCTACCGGATACCTGATTTATCAGGCCGGAAAAAAGGCCGGCAACAGGCCATCGGAACGGAGCACGGAGAAACTTCCAAAAGCTAAAACGCAACCCTAACAATGTGAACCATTAACTTCAAAAGGCAAAAAGGAGGAAATCATGAACTTTGCAGGTGTTAAACTGGGATGGAATCTGGGATCAGTGGCTTTGGGCGCAGGGGCGATACTACTGGGTCCTACGCTGCTGACTGTCGCGGGCGGTCTCGCTAAATCGATCGTCAAGACGGGAATAAAGGGCGGCATAATGCTTTATGACAAAGGAGTAGAGATTGCCGCGGGGGCCAAAGAGACGATGGAAGAACTGACCTCGGAAGCCAAATCCGAAATCAGGCCTGCCGGGAAGGCGAAGTAAAGGCCTGAATCGGATTTCTCACGAAGGCAGCCTAATCAGATATTTGTGGTGTATAATCTAATTTTGGTTCCTATGGCCGAGAGTGGTTAGGTTCGTGCGCTGGGCCATCAACCTGGCCACTCGGTCATACCCGAGAGTCGGTTCAACATGATTTCACCGTCAGGTGCCTGTATGATAAGGGGAGAGGATGACTGAGAAAAGCGTTATTCAGCATGACCGGCAGAGTATCCTGACGGATCATTTCTTCTATTTTTTCCTGAGGATGCGCAAGGGTCAAGTTCGCAAGGAAGTCGAAGCCCTGAACGCCCGGTATCCGCAAGAGTCCAAAGAACAGCGCGCTCGGCGCCTAATCGCCGCTCAGACGCCGCTTTCTTTTCTCGGGGGCCTTCTAATGAATGTACCCATGCTGGTTCCCGGCCTGGGCCAAGCCATGAAACTCCTGGGCGTGGTGGGTGGTGCCTCCACCCTCACCCGCATGCACCTCTATCTTATCATGGAAATCGCCCATTTATACGGCAAAGATATCGAAGATCAGGCGCGTGTGCCGGAGATGGCGGCAGTGGTTCTGGCTTCGGGCCTCGGGGCGGGTGCGCCCCTGTTGTTACAGGCTTTGAAGTTGAACCCCTTGTGGGCCTTACCGGTAGGGGGACTGAGCTCCGCCTCAGTGGTAAAGGCGATCGGAGGCAGCGCCATACGGTTCTATAGTCGGGAGGCGGCAGATCCTTTGGCTGCCACTTAGAGGCCTTAAATCTACAGATTCAATGCATGGCCAACAGAAAAAAGTGTCTCAATGACCTGGCCGGCTGCCAAAGAGGGAGCGGGGGGCACATTCATAATTGAGAGTCAAAACCAATTTATTCTTGGCTTTCTTCCCACCTTCTTCGGTTTCAGCGGCCGCGCCCTATGTGACCGTTATCGGTACCGGTGTTTCACGGGTGTGCGGCACGGCAAAGCTTACAAAAATGGTTTTTGGGCGCCGAGATCGTGGCAAAGGCCCAGCCACACGCACCTGAAAGACCTGCGCAGCCCCCATTCGATTGTGAATTATAAGCCGATTACCCTCGGACCCTTTCGTTCTCATTTCTGAAGACCTTGGCAAATCCTTTGCATTTCGGATACTTCGCACAACGATACCGAATGACTTTCGGCGATGTGGCATAAACATGCATCTTGCCGCTGCAAAGGGGACACTTGGGGCGATTGCCGAAATCCGGGACGTCGCGGGAGTTTTCCATAAACTGCCGGTTGCAGATGAGACAGATGTACCGCTGTTTGCCCGAGGGGGTTTTACCGTTCTTGTAAAACGCCCTAATTCCGCATCTGGGACATTTGATGAGAGGGGGCCTAGCAGTTACCGGGATCATTTTCCTTGTATTAGCGCCTCCATAAGACAACCTGGGAAAACCTAGTGCATGGCCGAAAACACAATGGCCGTCAGGAACCCCAGAAGCGTGGATACACCCACAATGGATCCGCCCTTGTAATAGGCTTCCGGCAGCATGGTCTGGGCGATCATGGTCAACATGGACCCCGCGGCGATGCCGCCGGTAAAGGAGTAAATGGTGGGCGGGACCCCCTGAAAGTAGATCCGTCCCAGTGCAGAGCAAATGCCGGTCAGGAGCATCAATATGGTCCACAGCCACACCACGTTGGCGCCGGACATGCCCTGCTGGCGCATGCCCACGGAACTGGAGAGGGCTTCGGGATAGTTGGACATAAAAAGGCCCGCAATCAGCGCAATGCTCACATTGCCATGGGTGATGCTGGCGCCGATGACCAGGGCTTCCGGTATGCCGTCCAGCATCATGCCCAGCCAAATGGCCATGGGCGCGCCGTTGTCCTTCCTGAGAGTCTGGCCGAAATCCGCCGCGGCGGGAATCAAATCGCCCATGCCGACAGCCTTTTCCGCGTTTTCCGCCCAACGGATGGCCTTGCGATGGTCAAATTTATGTCGCACTTCCAGGTAGTCGGAAATCCGGCCGGAGGTCAGACTGTTTGATACGGCCCGGCGAAGGTTGGGCAGTTCCTGAAGCAGTTTTTCAAAATCCTTCTTTCTGAGTACCCAGGCTTGCGTCTCCTGCCGGGCCACCGCCGTGAAACCGTGCACCGCGCCGGTCAAAAAGGCCCGTACGCCGAATGCATCCCCGGCGTTTCGCACGGCGGGCTGCCGGCCGATGCCCTTCAAATCGATCAGAAATACATGGCCGGTTTCCAGGAGGTACAGCCGATCGCAGGGCTGGCCCCTTCGAAAAAAGTGATGACCTTCCCGGTAATGGACACCGAAGAACTTTGCGCTCACCCGTGACAGTTCCTCTGAAGGCAGGTTTTGAAAGAAAGGAAGTTGCCGGCATTGCTTGAGATAGTCCTGAACCTTTTCCGGTGCCACCGGAAAATCCATGGCTGGACAGACCGTGTGACGCCCGCAGATGGCGGTTTCGACACGGGCCATCCACTGGTTAATGGCATCATCGGACATTTGGTGGCGCTGGGACAGGTATTCGCGGGTCTTGTGGCTTTGCAGCAGTGCGCACAGGGCTTCGCACAATTGGGAGGACCGGGCCAGGCCGGTTTCAAAATCCTCTCTGAAAAGCACCCAAAGGGTGCTGTCCGCCTGCGTGACAGCCTCGGTCGTGGATGGCGAATTGGTCAAAAAGGCCAATGTGCCAAAAGCCTCGTTCTTTACAAAGATGCGTTTGGTACGGTTGCCCGACTCCCGGTCCACCTGGGCCACCTCACCGGACTGCACCATGAACAGACGGTCCGAGGGATCTCCCTCCTGAAAAAGGACGGTGCCTTTGGCCACTTCCTGAGTTTTGAGCCTGCGCGCCAGCTCGTGAAGGTCCTCTGATGGCAGATTCGAAAACAGCGGTATCCGCTGAATGTGGCCCAGTGCCCTTTCCAGCCGCTCCAGGCGTCTTTTGCGAATAAAATGGATGGTGGTGGAGGTCTTTCGCAGAAACCCGCCTTTATTTTCAATGAGCTGATTGAGTGCAATAAACAGAAGGCCCCCCAGAACACATCCGATGGACAATTGCAGGATGTGACCTTTGTCCAGGGCCTCATCCACCAGTTCGATGGTCAGGGCCGCCAGCAGGGCGCCGCTCCCAAAGGCCATGAGAAATGCGGCCATCTTTGCCTTCGGTTTCCAGAAAAGGGCTGTGATGGCGCCAATGGGCAGTGAACAGGCACTGATGATACCGGCCAGAAAGGCCGCAGGCAGAAATGATTCGGTCATAAATTTCACCGTCTGTTTTGCAAAAGCGGATTGAAACTATCTACAGCCAACCATATGCGCAAAGTGTTAGCAAAGTGTTAAATGGCAGCGTCAGCGGCGCACAAAATTAAAAGAAATGCATTTAATCGGGGAACAAGTGCGTTTCCTATTGACCCCGATGGTTCATTGACCTATACTTGAAAACCAGTTGAATTCATAATTCGGGCCACCTCGTGTGGGTAGATGGTTTTTAAATGCGCTTTAGCGGGAGGGAAGGATGGACAGGATGTTTTTTATTGTGGGTTTAATTGCCACGACCATCGCACTGTCGGTGATCGGCATTGCCCGGTTTCTCACGGTCAAGGTGCGTCAGTTGAGGGAACAGCACTGACTGACGGGTTTCACCACAGCCAGCATGCTCAGGAAATGTGACCCATGTGACATTTCCGTGGGCAATAGAAAAGCTGCCCGTACCCTTTACTTCAGATACGCGGCAGCTTCTTTTATGCATTTATCGCTGCTTGATGCTGCTCGAACCTTTTCGCATGATGCGGAATCTGATTTTCACTTGGGGTGTGGGTTTCCGATTTCAACCTTGGTTTCATTTGAAGTGACGGCGTTTTGCCCAACCGCGGTGCGGTAGCCATGTCCACACGCTTTCGGGATTTGCTCAGTTTCATTCGCATGATCGGTTTCATGCCGTTTAAGCAGGCAATCACCGAGGAACCGTTGCTGATGAGCGTGGTGAGGACCGGTGTCGCCAGTCCGACGGCCGCAAGCGCATAGGCCATGGCGTTAAAGCCCCCCACGATCCAGTAGCTTTCCTTGATGAGCCCCATGGTTTCGCGGCTGATTTCAAAAGCCCTGGGAATGTTCATGAGGTTTTCGTTTAACAGAATGACCCCGGCGCTTTCCTTGGCAATATCCGCTCCGCCCTTGACCGAGAAACCGATATCCGCGTAAGAGAGGGCCACGGAATCGTTGATGCCGTCCCCCACAAACGCCACCGTGTGGCCCTGCTCTTTGATCTCTTTAACCACTTCCGCCTTTTGTTCCGGCAGCATTTCCGCCACACACCGGTCGATCCCCAGGGATTCGGCCACGGGACGGGCCACCTGTTCCACATCACCGGTGAGCATGACCACCTGTTTGACCCCCACCCGGTGAAGGGCATCAATCATTTGACGGGACTCTTTTCGCACCTGATCCCTGAAAGAAACCATTCCCGTGAACTGGTTGTCAATGGCCACGTAAAGACAGGCCTTACCGTCAAGGACCATTTTGTCTTTGGTTTCCAGTACCCTGGAACCCACGTCAATACCGTTCTCACGCATGAGCCGAAGGCTTCCCACAAGTGTTTTTTTCCCGTGAATCTCAGCGCGCACGCCCCGACCCACCACGTACTTGACGCTGCTGCGGCCTTTCAGCGGAATATCCAGGTTTTCAGCGTGGCGGACCACAGCCGCCGCAATGGGATGGGTCATCTGCATTTCAGCGGTAGCGGCATAGCTGAGCATTTCCGATTCACCATAGCCATTAAAGGAAATAAGGTCCTCCACGTGAATCACACCGGTGGTGAGGGTTCCGGTTTTGTCAAAAATGATGGTATCGGTCCATGAGAGCTTTTCCAGAAAGCCGCCCCCCTTGATCAATATGCCGTCTGCCGCCGAGGTAATCATGGACGACAAAACGGCGGTAGGCGCCGCCACGCGAACACCTGTCCCCGCGTCGATACCCAGAAGCCCGGCCAGCTGAGTGGTATTCCGGCTCACCGCAAAAAGTGCGCCGGTCATCAGCAGGGACGGCACCACGAGCCGGTCCGCAAAAAGCTCGGCGTGGTTTTGAATTTTGGTTTCATACAGGGGGGCCTCTTCCACCAGGCGAACCACCTGGGCCACTTTGGTGGCATCTCCGGTTTTAACGGCTTTCAGTTGGGCACTGCCGTCTATGATGACCGTTGACGCAAATGCGTCGTCCCCCACTTCCTTGTGAACGGGCATGGATTCTCCGGTCAGCACCTGCTGATCCACAATCAGTTCACCTTTGATCAATTGGCCGTCCACCGGGATCAGATCCCCGGTGTTCAGGACCACCACATCCCCTTCCTGAATATCCCTCACCTTGGTCTGTACTTCTACCCCGTCACAAAGCACCCATGCATCGTTTTCCTGAAAGTCCAGAAGCTGGTGAATGGTGCGCCGACTTCTGGCGGCGGTCAAATCCCGAATATAATCGCCCATATGAACGAGCATGCTCATGAGAGACGCATTGATGACATCACCGGTCATGAGGCCCACGGTTATGGCACACGCATCCAGAAAATCGCAGTTGAGCCGGTGTTCATTCCTGATGCAGCGGTAGGCCCGGGCATAAATGGGAAGCGCAATGAGGGCCACCAGGGGATACACCACCCCAAAGGCCAGAAGCGGAAAACCGCCCAGCAGCAGGCTCAGTCCCACGGTGCCGGTGGCGATTTTGAGGTAGCGTAAGGAGACTTGGTGATCTTCACGCCGGGAGGCCGTTTCTCGCGGCATTTGCCACAGGTCCTGAAAGGTCAGTCGCGCCACCTGGTTGAGCAGCTCCTCCCTTTGCATCTGCGAGGCATCATACCGGACGGTCATGCTGGCGGCCCAGTACCCGGCTTTCACGCTCAAGACCCCTGGGAAACTGGATAGATGGATTTTCAGCGCATCCATCAGGTTTTTCCGTCGAAGGAGGGCCGGGAGGGAAATACGGACCCGGCCCCAGGTAACATGACGGATTTTAAACGATATTTTGGCATTCAAGTCATTGGCGGTATACTTCTGATCAATTGCAAGCAAATTCTTCTCCTTTCGTTTCACTGGACGGCATTGTCTGCTACTTGAGTGTGGCTTCTTTCATGGCAAAAGCGGCGATGTCATCACCGGATAGAATTCCGCTGACGGCCTTTGGGTTATTGGTTCCAGCATCCCCGGTCACCAGCGCAAATTTGGCGCCTTCAGACCGCATTTGCCGGTAGAGGTCGTTTATGGGACGATCCTTGGCTGTGAAAACACAGCTCTTTTGAACCAGGGATCGAGCGGGACTTCCAGAAACGTGCGGAGCAACAACCCCGAAAATGGATGTGTGTGATACCACCACAGTGGGCATGGGTGACGGTTTTACAGTCGCTTCAGGCCCGACGGTGGCGAAATCCGGATTCATAATGTCCCCCACTGTCACGGATTCAGACACGGCCGCCTGAAGTCCTTCAGGCACTGCATGGCCCCGCCGGATCAGTTTAAGCGTGTAGATGCTGCCGGGTGAAAGCCATTTGCGAACGCCATAGGCGAAAGCAGCGGTGATCATGATGGGAAGCACCACATTGTGGTCCTGTGTCATTTCAAGAATCATGACGGACCCGGTGATGATGGCACCGGTTGCGGCGCCTACAGCCGCCGCCATGCCGGCAATGGCAAAGGTGACCGGATGCGCTTCCAGTTCCGGAAAAAGCATGTTGATGGCATGACCTGTCAGAGCGCCCATGGTGGCACCCATAAAAAGAGAGGGTGAGAAAACCCCACCGGAACCCCCGGACCCCAGGGTGAGGCAGGTGGCCACAAATTTCAAGAAAAACAGGAGCAGCAGAAGCCAGGGATTCAAGAGTGTGGACTTCAGAATATCCATGATAGTGGCGTACCCGACCCCTTGAACATAATAATAGCCCGTGTAGTGCATCATGAGCCAAATCATCACACCCACCAGACACATGGCCGACACATGGCGGGTGTAGGCGTTGCCCGGCATGGCATCAAATCGGTCTTCGGCCCAGTAAATCCCCCGCACAAAAATGATGGCGACAAACCCCATAATGATGCCAAAGGGCACAAAGAGCAGCAGGCTCCATATGGAGCTGAGATGCAGATCAAGATGGGTCAGAGGGGAAAAATAGAAAGAGGGTTCCACTCCCAGAAGTGCCTGACCGATATAGGTGGCGGTAACCGTGGCAATCGTGACCGGCAGAATATTGGCCGCATTCACCGAGACCAGGAGCAATTCAATCCCAAAGGCCAGACCGCCGAGGGGCGCGTTGAAGGTGGCGGCAATGCCGCCCCCGGCGCCCGCCGCAATCAGAGTCACCATTTGTCTGGGCGGCATTTTGAGGACTTGACCCAGCGTGGACCCGAAAGAGGCGCCGATCTGAATGATGGGGCCTTCACGGCCCACGGACCCCCCGCTGCCGATACAAAGAGCCGACGCAACGGCCTTGATGAGCCCCACCACGGGCCGGATTTTTGCGTCGTTGTAATACACAGCGTCCATTACCTCGGGGACACCGTGTCCCTTGGCTTCGGGTGCAAAGGTTTTGACCATCCAGGCCACGATAAACGCACCAATGACCGGTACCAGGATAACGGCCGGACCCCATGGGTTTGCCGGTGTATGGACATTGGCGTCGTAGTGGAATTGAAACTCACCCAGAAAAAGGAGGTTGTGGAACAGCCCGATCAGCATTCGAAAGGCCCATGCGCCAAGACCGGCGATAATGCCCACGGAAAGGGACAACAGGCACATGAACGGCAGATTTCGCGGTTTGTAAAGCGGTTCCTCCATGGATTGTCTCAATGAGGGCCTTTCAAAACTGTCATTATGGCCCATAAGCCTCTGGATGTAAAAGCAAAAGCAATTCAAATGGTAGAAATAAAGTCATACTTTGCCTAATCTGTGAAAATCAGTTCTCTTTCCTTTCAGTGCAGGGCACCCATTTCAGGCGCAAAGAAGAACAGTACGGCGATAATCGTATACAAAACAAGCATTTGGAGCCCATTGAGCCAGTTGGATTTTCCATCCTGGCAGATTTGTGTGGTCAGGAGCACCGCACCGGCCACGGCCACAATTTCGTGGTATCCAAAATGGAGGTTGATGGGATGGCCGAAGATATAGGAAGCGAAGACCAGCAGGGGGACCAC
>JGI11705J14877_10002097_pt1 | contig 10969 bp, 13 predicted proteins | sample Etolaghawater15m_FD_14877 | JGI IMG/M metagenome (IMG submission 14877) | reverse complement strand
GATGTGCGTGGAGTGGCGCAACGGCTGATGGCGTTAGAGGACCAAGAACGATTTGGGGCAAGCACGACGTTCCCACAGGACCGCATGTTCCGCAAGCATAACGCTGGCGGTCAGATTCCGCCGGCTTCCGGCGGTAATCTGGACCGCCTTGTTGGGGGTTCTTGATATGGGCAAGATCACATGCGAAACACCGGACGACCTATTCGACACGTTGCACACGGAGTTCCGCTTCGACGTGGACGTGTGCGCGTTGCCTGGCAACGCGAAGCTGCCGCGATTCTTCACCCCGGAACAGGATGGGCTTGCCCAACCGTGGGCCGGGGTGTGCTGGTGCAACCCGCCATTCGACAATACGCTGGGCCTGTGGCTGCGCAAGGCATGGGAGACCGCACAGAAGGGCGGTACCGTAGTGACCCTGTTTCAGGGGCACTACACCGACAACGACTGGTGGCACAACTACGTCATCCGGTCGAGCGAGATCCGCTACGTGAGAGGGCGGCCAGTCTTCCGCACGTTGGAAGGCGACACGGTGGCGACACGGACGCTGATCGTGGTGTTCCGCCCGGAATGCAAGGGGCCGCCCGTGGTGAAGAGCATCGCACGGGACGGTACCCCCAACAAGTAGATATGCAACAAGTAGACCTGTAGAAAAATGCCGAACGTAACCACATACAACGCAGCAAACGAATGGCTCAGCCGCCGGCGCAATCTGCCGGCGGCTTTGGGAAGTCGTGCGCTGGCGCTGGCGCCGGAGTTTCCGGCGGGTGCGAAGATGCAGGCGTTTTTCTCGGCTCGGGTGACGTCGGCGAGCATCCTGGAGGCGCTGCGGGAACAGGTGCAGCGACTGGCAGAGGGCGAAATCAATCTGGCCACCGCCAGGATGGAGATGAAAACGTTTCTGGCCAGCCAGGGGATCCCCAGCGATGACGTGGGCATGACCGACGAGCCGCCCGCAGGGGTAAGTGAGGACGAATGGCAGGAGCGCAAAAAGATCACCAACATTGCCAGCACGCGCAGGCTCGACCTCATATTTCGGCAGAACGCTGCTATGGCGCACGCCGTTGGCCGTCACCAGGTGGCCACGGATCCGGACATTGTGGAGCGCTGGCCGTACTATCGGTACATCGCCCGGGACGACAGGGCCACCCGCCCGACGCACGCCGCCCTGGACAACTTGGTGCTGCCGAAGACCGATCCGTTTTGGGCCAGCCACGTACCGCCGTGGGAGTTTAATTGCCGATGCGATGTGGAGGACACGGACCAGGCGGAGGCGGACGACCTCGGCGGCGTCGGTCAGGTGGCCGAGCTGCAGGAGCTTCCCGAGGGTGCGCAGAATGCACGGGTGTTGAATCAGCGCACGGGCGAGCTGGTGGAGATCCCGCCGTCGCCCTCCGGGTACGTGTTCAGGATCGACGCCGCGTACTCCGCAGATCCTGGGAACTATGACTGGGGATCGATCTCGAACGTGCTGATGCGCGACGAGGGCGACGAGGGCGACGCATGAAGAAACTGTTCACTACATCGATGCAGGGACTTGGCAACGTGGTTGCAGCCGGGCTGCAGGCCGTTCGCACGCACGAGGACCGCGAGGTCAGCGTGGTGGACGAAAACGGCGTGCCTGTCGCTTGGAGGCTGTTTGGGTTCGGTCCGTTTTCGATCACTCGGGACGGGGTGAGCGTGGGCGGTGAATTCCTGCGCGAGCACGCGGAGCAGATCCTGTCGTACTACGAGACGAAGGGCACGCGGATCCCCATCGACAGCGAGCACTACATCTACCAGCTGGCGCAGAAGCTGGGCGTCGATGAGGCGGACATTGTGGCGGTGTTGCGCGACCGCCGGGCGGCGATGGGATTCGGGCGGTTGGAGATCCGCGAGGACGGGCTGTGGCTGGTCGATGTCACGTGGAGCGACACGGCATACCAGCTGATGAGCGAGCACATTTTTCGGTTCTTTTCGCCAGTGATCAGGGGCTTGCGAGACGGGCGGCTGCGCATCACGAGCGTGGCGATGACAAACACGCCGGCCATTGACCAGTTGGCAGAGATTGCGGCCTCCGCAGAGGCGGCCGAGACGGATGCACGGGAGTGGGCTACGGTGGCTCTCTCCGACCTAAACAGGGCAGATACGCCCAAGCAGAAAGGAGAGCAGCCAATGAAGAAACTGCTCGCACTCATGGGGGCAATTGTCGGAATCGACAGCATTGCCCTGTCCGACGACGGGGAGGTCCCCGCCGAAATCACGGCAGCCCTTGAGGGGCTGAAAACCGAACTGCCGGGTCTGCGGGCCACGGCGACCGCTCAGACGGAGTTTCTGGCCGGTGTGACGGATGCCCTGGCACTCGGCGCGGAAGCGACGCTGAACGACGTGCAGGGGGCGATTCTGGGCCTTGTGGAGCGCGCCAAGGGCGCGGACGAGCTGAAGGCGCGGGTGGATGCGCTGGAGCTCTCGGCCGAAACGTCGCGGCTGGCTGAGGTCATCGACAAGGGCATGGCCGCCGGCAAGCTCACGAAGGCGATGATCGAAAGCGCGTGGGGTAAGAAGCAGGACAGCGTGAGTCTGTCCGCATTTCTGGATGCCGCGCCCGTGATCGCCGCCCCCGGCAAGACGCTGGACACGCACACGCTGCCGACGGACACGATCGCGCTCACGGCCGAGGAGCGGGAGATGTGCCGCAACATGGGACTGAGTGAGGAGAAATACCTGGAACAGAAAAAGGAAGACGCCGCCGCCTGAATGAAAGGGGCTTCCGGTGGGCGCAAGACCGCGAATCTGACCCGCCGGAAGCCATGCCCCGAACAGTCTGGAAACCATAAGGAGCACTGACAATATGACCGCATTGACCGCTGCCCGCAACTGTCCCGAGCTCGCAGGCGAGGAGCTCATGTCCTCGCTGACGATCACCGACGCCGAGAAGATGTATTTCGGCGGCATGATGGCCATCGACTACACCGACGAGGTGCAGATGGCCGCCAACACCCAGGGCCTGAAGGTGATCGGGCGCTGCCCCGACACGGTCGACAACACCGACGACGGCGAGGTCGTCGAAGTGGCCGGGTCCCCTGTGGTTCGCGGGATTTTCCGCTATGCCAATAGCAGCACGTACGCCATCCCCCGCAGCGCGATCGGCTGCATCTGCTACGTCGAGGACGACAACACGGTCGCCGGCTACGCATCCGCCCTGGTTCCCGCCGGCATCGTCCACGACGTGGACAGCGACGGCGTCTGGGTCGACCAGCGCGCCTGGGCGCTTGAAGCCGCCTGGAGAGGCAAGCCGGACGCGCTTGTCGCCAAGACGGACGACTACACCGTCACCGCCGCCATCGCCTTCGAGGGGCGCACGGCGTTCCGCATGACCAAGAGCGGCGGCCTCACGCTCACGCTGCCCTCGGCCGTGGCCGGGTACCGTGTCGGTGTGCAGCGCGGAAGCGCAAGCGCCACGGATGACGTGACGGTGCAGACCGCCACGGGCGACAAGATCCAGGGCTTTGACGCGATCTCCGCAGCCGCGAAGGCCGCAACCAACGACACGGATGCCATTTCCGGAATCGTCTGGTGGCGGTGCGACGACGATCTGCTGTGGAAGCTCGACAACCCGCTGCCCGCAGACGTGGACGTCTGGAGCAAGAACGACGCCTAAGCGTGTGCCGCTGACGGCATCCGCGTGAGTGAGTGAAAACNCCCCCCGCCACACGTTGTGGCGGGGNCAACCAAACAGAAAAGGAAGCGAGACCACACATGGAAATCAATCGAGGATCATTGGACGCCCTCTTCACCGCCTTCAAGACGGCGCTGAAAGACGGTCTCGGCATGGCGACCCTGCCTGTCGAGCAAATCGCGACGGTCGTCAACAGCACGACCGCCATCGAGAAGTACCCGTTCACCGCGTTTCTGAGCCAGATGCGCAAGTGGGTCGGGCCGCGCGTGCTGCAGAACATTCAGACTCAGGTCCTGCAGCTCGTGAACGCGGACTACGAGCACACCGTCGCGGTCAACCGAAACGACCTGGAGGATGACAGCTACGGTCTGTACACCGCCATGGTGCAGCAGATGGGCCAGAATGCGGCCAACCTCTGGGGTCGGCTGATTAAAGACGCGCTGGTCGGCAACGCCAACTGGCTCGATGGCTCGCCCTTCTTCGGCACCACCCGAACGTACGGCGACAACACGATCAGCAACTACGTCACCACCGCGCTCAGCGAGACGACCTTCAACACCGCTTACCAGACGATGATGGAGTACGTCGGCTACGATGACGAGCCGTTGGGAGTCGTGCCGGACACGCTGATCGTCGGGCCTGCGAACCGGACGGTCGCGCACGGCATCGTGAACCAGGGACCCGGAGCCACCGCCGCCAACCCGAACGCGGGAGTCGTCGACGTGGTGGTGCATCCGCTGCTGGTCAGCACGTATGATGACTACTGGTTCCTCGGGCAGTTCAAGGGCGTGCTCAAGCCGGTCATCCTGCAGAAGCGCAAGGAAGGCGCGCTGACGCGTCTCGACAAGGACACGGACACGTGCGTGTTCGAGAAGAACGAGAATCAGTACGGCATCCACTACCGTGGCGCCGCCGCGCTGAGCATGCCGCACTTGATCTACGCCGGCTACAAGTCCTAAACCCCCAACCCTGACCGGGGATTGAGCTCATGGGCAACTACATCAGCCGAACAAACGTGCAGAACCGCATGATTCACAGTTACGACAGCTGCTTTACGCCGCAGGGCGAAAGCACGGTCGACACAGATGTGGTGGATGCGGTGATCGACAACGCAGAGGGCGAGGTCGACAGCTACATTTCCGCACGTTACGACATCCCGGTGACGGACACTGAGGCGCTGCGCGTCATCCGTTCCTGGGCGTTGACGCTGGTGGAGGAAATCGCCTACGGGCTCATCCCCGGTCGGGAGATTCCGGACGGAGTCAAAACTCGCGCAAAGATCACTCGGACGCAGCTGGAGATGGTGGCCGAGGGCAAGCGCGGCCTGGGCGCATCAATCACGCCGACGGAGCGCGCCGACGGCGCGAGCGCAATCATTGTCGACGGCCCGGCGGCCGTCATGGGCAGAACCAACCTGGAGGGATTCTGACCGCATGCTCACTGTGACTACAGGACTGGATCGGCTGGATGACGCGCTCGCTCAGTTTGTGCGCGGGATGGATCGGCCACAGGCGTTTCTGAAGCGCTGGGGGCAATCCACTGCCAAGACCGCACGCGAAAGCGCACGGGCAAAGGGCGGGCGCAGGTTCTGGTCGGACATTGCCAGGTCGGTGCAGATGCAGTCGGTGAGCGACGATGCGGTGAGCGTGCACACGAAACACGTGGCAGCTGCGCAGAAGCAGTTCGGCGGAGTGATCAAGCCGAAAAACAGAAAGGCGCTGACGATCCCCATCGCCGACGAAGCCAGAGGCAAGCGCGCCAGCGATTTTGAGAGGGGCGGCCGAGAGCTGTTTGTGCTGCCGAGCGACAAGGCGGACACGACGGGAGTTCTTGGCTACACCGACGGCAATGACATGTTTCACGCGCTGTTTGTGCTGCGGACCAAGGTCACTCAGGACGCCGAACCGTGGTGGCCGACGGACGACCAGGTGCTGCAGCTGGGCGTGACCGAAGCGGCTCGGTTTATCCAGGAGGCCCTGGACTGATGACACTGCGACACGTCAACCTGGTGGATCTGGCCGAGGCGTTGGAAACGCGCCTGAGCGATCATTGCGATCTGCTGGCGGCAACGGGCCAGGCGCAGGCAACCAACTATGCGCAGATTCTCAAGATTGCGACATCCGCACGCCAGTTGCCCTGTGGCATCGTGGTTTTCGGCGGAGCCAAGACGGACGACGATATCCGCATGCCTGCCATGCGCAACCGATATCTGAATTTTGGCCTGCTGCTGGTAAGCGCGTTCGATGCGCAGTTTGACGCGGGCGGCATTGACCTCTGGGCGGTGATCGACCAAATCGACGCCGCATTCATGCCCGACACGGCAAAGGGCGAAAGCACGGCGTATCCGGTCGCGGTGCTGGGCGATCAGGCACCTTCGGCGGACACGCCGGGCACGTGGCTGATTCCATCCGGGACCGAGCCGGTGAATGCCGGAGATCATAGGTCGGCAGTGGTCTACAATCTGATTGCCGTCGACGTGGTGAGAGACAGAACGTAGGAGGAGTGACCTGTGAAAGAGAAATCCCTGATGCGAATACGGAACGCGCTCGCGATCGGCATGCTGATCGAGCTCGCATTTCTGGCCATCGCGAACATCGCGGAAAACGGCTTGCCGCCCCCGTTCACTGCAGCGGCAGTGATACTGGCAACGATCACGGTCGTGGCCCATATCATCGCTCGCGACGCGCAGGACGCCGCCGATGTGATGGCGGACGAGGAACGGGAATCGCCGTTGCCAGGCCCCCGTGTCTTCGATCCGAACCCGGAAAGCGTGTACATGCCCAACCGCAAGGATGGTGACAAATGAACATCAGCCAGAACAAATTCTTCCAACTGTTCGGCTCCGGCCAGCCTACCGTGGACGTGGACCTTGAAGGCATGGACTACGGCAGCACGCAGGATCGGCTGGCGCTGCTGGCGCTGGCGCGCCACGTGCAGCCGAAAACCGTCATCGAGTTCGGGCTTCAGCGCGGCATGACCGCCAGGATGCTGATCGACGAGCTGCCGTGCATCCGCAAATACGTCGGCATCGATCTGTCCGCAAGCCAAGTCCCGGCGCTGGACGGGCAGCTGTCCGAAAAGCCCGCCATTCCAGGGGAGCTGGTGCAGGACGAAGCGGCCGTCAGAATCATCTGCCGCGACAGCCGCAAGCTTGCCGCCAAGGATCTGCCGAATGCCGATTTCATCTACATCGACGGCGGCCACGACGAAGAGACCGTCATGCACGACAGCCTGCTGGCCATCGAGCGCATTAAGCTCGGTGGAGCCATAGTCTGGCACGACTACAACAATCGCACAGTGGAGGTCAATCGCGTGATCGACCGCCTGAACCACGAGCGAGGCGACCACATCTGCCTGGTGGATGGCACGTGGGTCTGTTTCGCGTTTGCGGCCACTTTGAGGGCGAGTGCATGAAGATCATCACCAGCCCAATGACGTGGCTCTACAACGACCGGGAGGACATTCAGATTCCGCCCGAGACGCCTGTAGTGGTTCCGGACTGGAACGTGGCCTCGCTGGCCGCCGCTCTCAGACCGCACAGCAACCACCCACGGGTCAGCGGCATGGGCCATTACACCCGGCCGTATTTCGGCCAGGACCTGAACGGCAAACGTCTGTACGCCAAACGCGGCTGCGGAGTGGGCGACCAGATGATCTTCGCCGGCATGCTGCAGATACTCAAACAGCGGTACCCGGATGCTGAAATCGACTTTTGCGTGGCCCCTCAGCTCTGGGAAGCGTTGTGGAGCGACATGGATCCAGACGCGCTCGGGTTTCGGTTTATTGCCGAGCCTACGCTGTTCAGCGATTTTCGCGAATACGACTACCACCTGATCGGCGAATTTCTGTGCGAGGCGGACGCCGAACCGGACCAGCCGGACATCTGGACCGGACACTTGCAGTTTGCCGGCATCGACCCTGCAAGCGTCCCGCAGGAGCGCCGCAAGCCCGTTGTGCCGCGCTCGCACGCAGGGGACATGCAGGCTGCGGCTCTAATGCGTGATGTGCGCGTCCGGCACGGGTTCAGCGCGCCAGTCATCCTCTGGCAGCTGGCCGCCAGCAGCAGGATCCGCAGCTATCGGCCGGACCTGACCCGGCGGGCGCTGGATCTGATCCGGACGGAGATTCCCGAGGCGGTCATCATCATCACCGGGACCGACGAGCAGATAACCCGCTACGAGATTGACCTCGACGGCAACATGCTCACCACCGCAGGCTGCGACCTGCGCGCGGTGTGCGCGCTGATCGCCAACCGAGTCGATGTGGTCGTCTGCCCGGACTCGTGCCTCGGCCATGTCTGCGGGCGTTACGACACGCCCTGCGTGAGTTTGTGGAGTTCGTTTCTGCCGACCGATCGGGTCGGATCATATAGCTCGCACCGTCCGGTGACGGGCGAGATCGAGTGCAGCCCCTGCCGTTGCCACCAGCGTGGCCGGATCGATCAGGGATGCCCCCTAACCGGCGAGGATCCGCACGCCAATCCCTATTGTGCGGGCCTGGCAAACATCACCCCGGAAGAAATTGTCAGCAACGTAATGGAGGCCCTGTCATGAGTCTTGGAGCAGTGGAATTTGCAAATGTGAGCGACCCGCTTTCGCTGGCCGCAACCCTGGTGAAGTGCATTGACGAGGGCGGCCTCGGAGGAGGCGAAATCAGCCCGACGGACATCAACGACGCCACGGGCGGGTTTCTCCAGGGAAATGCCCGCGTGCTGGTCGACGAAGGCACCGTGCGCTACTACCCGCACGGGCCGCTCACCTTTGCCTCTGCGGCCACCGCAGACGTGGACGGCACGGCAGCCGTCGCCGTGGGCGACACGAAAGGCGGATACTACATCACCAGCGTGAAAGCGGGCAAGACCAACGACGCGCACAGCACGCTCGACGTGACCGCGCGCAAGCACATCAACGGCGACTACGTCGATCAGGCAGTGACCTAAGCGCCGAGGGGGCAGATGACGCTGACCGTTGACATTGCCGAGGTGACCGAGGGGCTGCAGGCCGATCTGGATGCAGTCGCCTCGGAGCGCGGACGCCCGATCACGCTGGACGAACTGACCCGGATGGTGACGCGCCATCGGGCGGTTCGCCGGGCGTGGCAGGGCGACGGGGAGGAGATCGACCGCGACGGCGCGCTCGATCGCTCCGTCCGCGTGGGGGACGTGACAATGCGCAGCCAATCCCTGGCCGGGCGCATGATGGTCCGCCGCCTGCTGCGCTGGAACGCCGAAGATCCGACGCTGTTCGATCAGGATGCCTTCGACGTGCTGCGGGTGTGGATCTACGCGCACAACCGCGAGGCGGACATGCTTGGTCAGCTGGTAGACGTGGAAGCCGCCGCGCAGATCGTGGAGGCGTTTGCCCATCGGCTCACTGCGCCCTTGGTCGAGTATGTCGATGCCATCGATGTGCTGGAAGGCGCACGGTATCCCGATCCGGACGGCGGCGACCGGGCCAACCCGGACGAAATCGATACCGCCAGGGCGCTGACGAAATACGCCGGCGGCACAGTGAGGCACTGGCTATACGAGGTCTGCGAGTCCTTCGCCGCCCATGTCATGCACGCAGTTAACCGCGCGCTGCGGCGCGATGCTGCGGAGTCCGCCAAGGCCGCAGGCAAGCTGCCCCCTCCGGAGTTTGACCCAAAAGTCACTGCGATGTCCGCATACGACACCGAACTGGATAGGCTCAAAGCCGATGGCTGACGCACAGAAGACACTCGAAATCCTGATCCGCTCCCGGAACCTCACGGGGAGCGGCACCCGTGCGGTGTCCGCAGGCATGCGGGCGATGGTCGACGAGAGCATCGGCAACGTCGGCAGACTGACCCGAAGCGTGCTAAATCTCCAGAACGTGCTGCTTGCAGGCGGGGCCGCAATGGCCGCGAAGTCGCTGTTCAGCGAGTCAATTGGCCTTGAACGCGCCGAGACGGAATTTGCCGTGCTCACGGGCAGCATGGACACGGCCAAAGCGCACCTTGGGGACCTGATCGAGATGGCGGCAAAGACGCCGCTGCAGTTTGAGCGCCTTCGGGACAGCGCGAAGCAGTTGCTCGCCTCCGGCGTGGCGATCGAGGACATTGTGCCTTCGCTGCGGATGATCGGTGACGCCGCAGGCGGCGAAGCGGAGAAGATGGGCCGGCTCACTAATGCGTTTGCACGAGTCAAGACCACGGGCAGGGCGAGCATGGAGGAGTTGCGCATGTTCTTGGAGGCTGGCGTGCCTGTCCTCGATGCGCTGGCCAAGCGTGCAGGCGTGGCAAAGTCCGCAATGGCCAAGATGGTGAGCGAAGGCGCGGTGGGGTTCCCCGAGCTGGAGCAGGCGCTCAAGGACTTGACCGGGGCGGGCGGGCTGTACGAAAACATGATGGAGAAAGTCAGCCAGACCACAGCAGGCAGGTTGACGACGCTGTCCGACACGTGGAAGATGCTCAAGCGCGATGTGGCCGACCAGGCGGTTCCGGAGCTAAATGCCGCCATTGACGGGCTGATCGCCACGATTGAAAACCTGCGCAGCGGCGACAGCCTCCAGCGCATGGGTGAGCAGGTGGCAGGCGCGCTCAACTCAATGCACGCTGCCGCCAAGGAGATGGTCGAGTTCATCGCCAAACACGGAGATACGCTCAAGACGCTTGGCATGACGTACGCGGGATATCGTCTGCTGCGTGGGCTGACCGCCGGGATCGTCACGCTGCGGGCAGGCGTGCGTGCGCTGATGATTGAAACCGCTGCGGAGACCGCAGCCGAGCTTCAAAACGCCGCCGCCAGAACTCAGAACACGTCCACGATGAATCAGGCCACGGCCGCCGCAGGGCGTCTAAGCGCGTCCATGACTCTCATGAAGGGCGTAATGATGACCCTTGGCGTGCAGGCGGCAGCGATGGGCATCAGTTTCCTGGCGGTCAAATTCTACGAGCTCACGGGCGCGGTGGAAGAGGCAAACAAGGCGCTCGATGCCCTGGGCGAAGGCGTCAGCGGCAAGATGGCCGAGCGCAGCGGCCGCATCATCGAGTCGCTCAAGGGCGTTGGGCGGGAAATGCTCCGGAGCATGACCGATCCGACGTACCTGCTGCGGCAGAATTTTGGCGACGGCGACGCCTCGCATTGGCTCGACAAGTACACCGATGACGAGGGGGAGGTCCTCAGCATCGATGCGCCGAAGCAAAAGGAAATCGACGCGGCGGCAAAGAAGCGGGAAGACGCCCGCGCGGAAGTCGCAGGCAGGGAGGCGAAGGCGGCCGAAGAGGCGCAGCGGCAGGTGACCGCGCAGAGCGCGCGCGCCATGCAGACTGCCGCCGAGCAGGAAATGCGCAGGC
>JGI11705J14877_10002096_pt1 | contig 10974 bp, 9 predicted proteins | sample Etolaghawater15m_FD_14877 | JGI IMG/M metagenome (IMG submission 14877) | reverse complement strand
TAATCTGTATTGCTCATAACTTAAAACGAGCAATCAATATACAAAGGTCTTGTGCCTAAGACCTAGGGGTTGGTGTGTCCAAAGTCTGGAAATACCAACAAAAATGAACTAAAAAGCCAAAATATTGGCCAAAAACAGACCACTTTTGCAGAATTAATTCAAAAATTCGCCGATTCACGAAATTGGCGGGAAATCAGGTTAATCGTGCAAAGGTCTCAACCTGCTTTTTGATTTGCGCTAATTGCATTGTCATCACCACGAAGGTAAGCATCAATAGGCGCAGGCGTTACTAGGCTGCGCTCAAATTCAGCAATGGCATCAGTAATAGTAAATTTAGTGATACCTTCTTGAGGATAAAGTTCAGAAAACAACTTTTGATAAGTAGCAACAGATTGAATTTTAGGCACAACCTCCACCCACTTAGCACCCATCTCAATAGGATTTTCTACCGGTCCTTCTGCCTGATCACGTAAGTTACGAGCTCTACCATCCCAAAACTGCTTAAAGTTAAAACCACTGTTCAATACTGTAGGGGAGTTAATAGGCCCTTGTTGCCCATCAATACCGGTAGCAACCGCCATATTGTCATCACCACCAATAGCTAAACCATGGCAACTTGCACAAGATAATTTGCCATTACCAGAAAGGCGAGTATCGTGTTACAGACGGTTACCTAAGTCTACTTTAGCTTTATCTAACTGCAGGTCTTCGATATTAGGTAAAGGTTGGTTGTATTTAGTGCGGGAGCTTTCAATAGCATTACTTAGAATTGTAGGTTCATAAGCGGTTTTTTCAAAGTTTAATTGGCTAGAAGAGTTTTCTTCACACCCCATTAAACTCAGGGCTAATGAACTTGCTAGCAGTGTATTAAGAACGGATTTTTTCATATTAATATCCAATGCATTAACGAATAAAAGTCAGTATTGATTGTTAAATACTATTCATGGTTATCTATTGGATAAAAATTTATTTAATCTTCTATCTCAGATAAAACATTACCCAAAAGCTCCGTTAGACGATCATTTTCAGAATAGTCTACTGGGCAATCAATAACAGTTACAGTAGGTGTTTTAAGTGCTTTTTCTAGAGCTGGCAGTAAATCCACTGCCGATTCTATACGCACCCCTGTTGCCCCAAACGATTTTGCATAATCAACAAAGTTAGGGTTTTTAAAATCAATATAGGCTGAACGTCCAAAACGACGCTTTTGCTTCCATTCAATCAATCCATACTGACTGTCATTCCAAATAAGAATAACAATAGGCGTTTTACAGCGTAAAGCTGTTTCTATTTCTTGTGAGTTCATCATGAACCCAGCATCACCTGTTACAGCAACAATACCCTTTTCTGGATAAGCCAGTTTTGCCGCTATAGCTCCAGGTACAGCAATGCCCATGCCAGCAAAACCATTTGAGATAATACAGGTATTGGGTTCATCGCAACGGAACATACGAGCCATCCACATCTTGTGTGCTCCAACATCACTTATCGCAATATCGTCAGATTCCATGGCTGTTCGTAAATCCCAAATAATTTTTTGCGGTAGCATTGGCCAGGCATCACTTTTTCGGCAACGATTCATCTCTTTAATCATTGCGTCACGTAAATGGAATTCAATATTGGTTGATGTAATGGAGTTTTCTAGAATTTCCGACAACGCTTCACCTAAAGCGGCAAGATTTGGTCCAATATTGCCGATAAGTTCAATCTCAGGGATATAACGATTATCCACTTCCGCTTTTTTAGTATCGATGTGAATGATTGTGTGTTGACGATTTGGATTCCAAAGGTGAGGATGATATTCGACCATATCAAAACCAACGCAGATTATTAAATCGGCTTTTTCAAAACCTGCATTTTCATAATCGCCTTTTTGTAAACCTGCTGTTCCCATAGCCATATCAGAATAAAAAGGAATTATTCCTTTTGCCATAAAGGTGTTTACCACTGGAATCTTATGGGTTTCAACAAATTGCTCTACATATTTTCCTGCACGAGAACGTACCGCACCATTACCGACTAATATTAAAGGGTTTTGTGCGGTTTTTACCAGTTCAGCAGCTTGTTTAAGTAAGTTTCTATCAGCATAAGTTAAGCGGTTAGAACTTACTGGTAAAGGCAACTCATCGGTATACATTTCAGGAATGTTTTCTGGTAAATCAATAAAAGTAGCGCCAGGTTTTTCTGCTTGAGCAAGTTTAAATGCCTTACGGACAACTTCTGGTATCGTTTCTGGTTCCAATACTTGAGTGGCGTATTTAGTAATTGGTTTAAACATACTGACCAAATCAACAACCTGATGAGACTCTTTGTGTAGACGAGTTGTACCAGCCTGGCCTGCAATTGCGACTAAAGGTGCATTATCCATATTAGCGTCTGCAACGCCTGTGACTAGATTTGTAGCACCTGGCCCTAAGGTTGATAAGCAAACCCCCGGTTTACCTGTTAGACGACCATAGACATCGGCCATATAAGCCGCACCTTGTTCATGACGAGTGGTAATGAAATTGATATTGGAATCGAGCAGGGCATCCATAATATCTAGATTTTCTTCACCAGGAATACCAAAAATGTATTCTACTTCTTCGTTTTCTAGACATTTTATAAATAGATTGGCCGCTTTCATTGCGCACTCGCTTTTAAGTTTTATTTATGGGATGAGGGTTATTATGAAGTCTAAAAAACTAAATAACCAGGCCTGGTAACTTAAATTTAGATTCGAATTTGGATAATTAAAGAAGATATAAGATGGGGAGTTAATATATGTGAGGTTAAGTTTAACCTCACATATAGTTAGTCGACTAAATAGAATAGAGTGTTATTTATTGCTGAGCGTATTAACAGTAGACCACATTTTATCGCGGCTACCATTCATTCCTACATCCGTTAAATATTTACCATTTACGACAATAGCAGGTACACCTTCTACGCCATAAGCTCGCGTCATTCTTGAAGCTTTACGAACGAGTTGATCTACTTTGAAGCTTTTAAAAGTAGCCATAAATTTAGACTCTTCAACGCCAAACTGGGTAAAAAATTTAGCAATTGCTTCAGGTGTAAAAAGCTCTTTTTTGTCTTTGTGTAGTGCATCAAAGAAAGCCATATGAGATTTATCTAAAACACCTAGTTCTTGAGCAGTATAGAAAACACGCCCCATAAAGATCCAGTTAGGGTGGTTAAACACTACTGGCATACGTTCAAAGTGAACATCCTTAGGTTTGGTTTCTAACCATTCATGTAGACTTGGCTCCAAATGGTAGCAATGCGGGCAGGTATAACCAAATATCTCAACCACTTTTTTAGGATGAGGAGCGGTTTGTTGAGGTTGAGGAACAATCTTATATTCAACCCCTTGTTCTAAACCAAATCCATCTTTTGCAAAAGCGGAAAAGCTATTTAATGCTAATAGGCTAGTTAACCCAGTTAAAAACGCTCTACGTTGCATAGTTAAATCCTTATTCGTGTTTATAGTTCGCCGTAAGAATGTAAACCAGATAAGAACATGTTTACACCTAAGAATGCGAATGTTGTTATCAATAGACCAATCAATGCCCACCAAGCCATTGGTGTTCCGCGCCAGCCTTTAGACATACGAATATGTAACCAAGCAGCGTAGTTAAGCCAAACAATTAAAGCCCATGTCTCTTTTGGATCCCAAGACCAGTAACCACCCCAAGCTTCAGCAGCCCACATAGCGCCAAGAACTGTAGCGATTGTGAAGAATGCAAAACCTAATGCAATATTTTTATACATTAAGTCATCCATTACTTCTAAAGAAGGCATACGTTTTACAAACGTACTGTCGGGATTCTTTGCAGCAACTTTGGCAGTGATTAAATACGCTAGACCAACCATTGCAGCAATAGAGAAGGTTCCGTAACCAACAAAGTTTGCAGGTACGTGAATCTTCATCCACCAGCTTTTTAGAGCTGGAACTAATGGCTGAATGACGTGTGCATCTTTATCAAATATATACCAAAGGATAAAAACAACGGCAGCAGTAAGCACCATCATTACAAAACCACCTAAGGTACGAGTTTTATATTTTTGTTCGTAATATAGATAAATAAGAGCAGTCATTACTACAAACAGAATAAATACTTCATATAAGCTACTGACAGGAATGTGGCCATAGTCATAGCTGATTAGGTAAGACTCGCGCCAGCGAACCATCATACCAATAAGGCCAAATACAGCAGCAGACCAGACCATTCCACTAGCGACCTTTCCTGTATATTCAGACTTTTGGTATAGAGCCAAAAAGTATGTAACCATTGCCAAAATAATCAGCGCATTCATCCACATAATTGCAGATTGACTGGAGATTAAATACTTTAAGAAGAAGGCTTGTTCATTGGCTTCAAAAGCATTACCGTTGATGTGGTAAGTCCATATAGCAAACAAACTCGATAGTGCTGTGACAAGCGTAACGGTTTGAAAGCTCGGCCAAAAACGGCCTAGCCATATTAAACTGATAGCCGTACCGGCTAAAATAGCTACTTCGTATTCATCCATTAATGTGCCGTATTCGTACCACCCAAAAATGGAAATGGATATAACAAATAGTGCCCAAGCAATATCTCTTATTGTTATGGATGGCTTGTTTGAATTTTTAAATTCATCCATGTAGTTTTCAGTTTGCATAATCGTAACCCTATTATTTATCTGAATTTTGTTTTTGTGATTTATCATTATAGTCTTTCATTTTACTGACTAATAACTCAAATTCTGCTGTTGTTTCTGGTAAGTTTTTATTATCTTTGGAGGCCATAGTAACTTCTACCCCTTCAGACCCTTCTTCTTGTTTTTGTTTTGGTTGAATGTGAATCCATGTTCTGCGCTGTCTTAGATAGAATAAGAAGAACACCCCAATAATTAACATCGCACTACCAAAGTAGACGATATCTTTGCCTGGTGATTTCGTGATTTGTAGACCAGTAGCCTCAATTTGGGTAAAGCTTTCCATTTCAAAATACATTGGTGGGCCGTAAGCTGACAAGCCTGCAATGGTATTTAATGCATCTTCAAACCAAGTTTTATCAAACTCAGAAATTTCATCTTCATGTGTCTTAACAGCACCTTCTTTTACTAACACATCCATATAGAGTGTTTGTAATGCGAAGCTAGTTTGACTGAAATAGTATTCAGAAACTCTTTCACGATCTTCTTCAGGTACATTCTGAGAAACAAAACCATTAATGCCTGTAAAACCTTTGCTACGGAAGAGCATTAACAATTGTTGTAAAAGCTTCGTTTGAGTGTCATATGTTTGTTGCGAAATATCCTCTGTTCTTGGATACAGCTTTGTAAATAATTCTTGTGCAGTTAGTGGGTTGTTTAGTTCAACCAAAAACTTAAAGAATCGATCTTTTTTTCTATTTGCATCGGCAGGAATAAATAGGTATCTAAATTCATCAGCGCTACTAGTACGTACGCCGGTCATAAAGAACCAACGATCTTCTTGTTTTGATGGCAACATATAGTTTTCATATTCCCAAGCTTTACCTTGGTCATTACGAACTTTAAAAATAATTGTCGGGCCATTATTCTTCATTTTGTGGCCAGTCTCTTTTAAACGTTCTTCTGAAGAAGGCACAATATTGTGCATTTTAAAGTCATTAAATTCGGCTTTAAATGTACCTACAGGCGTCTTTAAAGGTTCAATGCCATTTACAGTTGTGTCTAGTTTTATGGAGTTTTCAATAGGCGATAAAAGAGGGTGAATCCTAAGATTTAATTTAGTTCCGCCATCACCAAATGAAGATTGGTAGATAGCATAGTTTTTATAATAAAGAGGTTTGTTTACTTCAATCGTTTGGCGTATTGGTTCGTCAAGTTCTGGTGTGGTTAACACTAATTCAGATTGGTAGTTCTTAGGTGCTCCAGTATCATAAAATTCAATATGAAAAGCTTCATTTACAATTGTAAACGGTAGCTTTTGAACTAAATATCCATTTTCATAAGGTAAAAACAATACATCTGTCTTTTCACCTTCAGGAATGTTAACTGAACCACGGAAAGAAAGATTATCTGGTCCTAACCAAGATTCTTGACCAATTTCGTCTAAGCTAACTGAGCGCGTTTCGGCTTTTAAGTCACCGGTTAATTCACGAAACTTTAGCAGTAAGTTACTGTCTAGTAGTGCGCCAACACAGATAATAATGATTGAAATATGAGTAAAAAAGTAGCCTAAACGATTCCAACGACCTTTTAAACCGGCAACGGTAACACTGCCATCATCACGCTGATGAACTTTGGTTTTGTAACCATTATGCTCCAATAGAGCTTTAGCGTAACCTTGCTGTTGCTCAAGGGATAATGGGCTCTCAATCACTGTGTTGTTAGGTTGGTGTTTGATAGCATTTTTTGACAGCTTTTCACTAAACTGCTTCATATCTTTTAAAAAGGTTGGTGTGTTACGAGTCACACAAACACTAGTCGAAATTAATAAAAAGACTAAGACCAAGACAAACCAGGCTGCTCCATACACGTGAAACAAGCCTAAACTACTGTAAACATCAGTCCAAAAAGGTCCAAATTTAATAATGTAGTCCTGCATAGTTTGGTTCTGTTGTAAAACAGTACCAATTACTGATGCGATAGAAAGCATTACCAGCAGAGTTACGGCTAAGTTCATTGAGCCTAAGAAGTTCATAAAAACACTTGGCTGTTTAGGTCTTTTACCTTGGTTTTGGCCAGTATTAGGTTTTGCTGTCGTTGGCTGATTCATGGTTTCTACTTTTGTTGTTTCAGTCATAATGTCGTTTTGCTTATCAATATCTAGTTACTTTTTTCAGGGCTAGAATTATACAGCCCTGTTTTATATAGAGAAAATTACTATAATTAGCTTAAACCTTGTATTTATAAGGGTTTTGCTAAGTAAGATTGCTCTTCAAACAGATAGAGTTCGTTAAAAAATAGGATAGAGTATATACTTATGTAAATCATTGATAAAGTATTAAAATGTGATTTCTGTTATCTCTTTTTTAATGAGTCATAGCGGATTTAAAGGGGCTTTTGTAGCAATTTTTACCAGTATGAGTAATCTTTAGCTGGAATTACATAGAACAGATTTAACAAATTTACGGAATTTAACTAAATATTATGCAGCATCCTCTTTACCAAAAAGCCACCTATTTAAAAAGTGTACCTACAATTAACTTATGTCCGGAAGAATTAACCCACGAGGTAGCTTTTGCTGGGCGTTCTAATGCCGGAAAATCAAGTGCATTAAATGTCATTACCTCACAAAAAACCCTAGCGAGAACGAGTAAAACACCAGGAAGAACGCAATTGATTAACTTTTTTCCGGTGGATGAAACACGTGCTTTGGTCGATTTACCTGGTTACGGTTTTGCAAAGGTAAATATTAAGATTAAACGTGCTTGGGAAGCAGGCCTGACAACTTACATAGAAAAAAGAGAGTCTTTAAAAGGTTTGATTCTATTAATGGATTCGAGAATGCCGCCAACAGACATGGATTTAGAAATGTTGGGTTGGACTCAAGAAATTGGTTTGCCAGTACATGTTTTATTAACCAAGTCTGATAAGCTCAAAAAAGGGCCTGCTAAGGCTGAATTATTAAAACTTAGAAAACTACTTAAAGAAGAGTATCCGAATGCGACAGCACAGCTTTTTTCTTCTTTAAAGCGCGATGGTCTGAATGAAGTTTGGAACAAGTTAGATGAGTGGATGGAGTTTGAACGCCCAGTCAAAGAGAAAAAAGAACCAGTAGATAGTAGAAAAATTAGACCAGGTAGCAAAAAACCTAAAACGAAAGGTAATATTCGTCGTTTTAATTAAAACTTATTATTTAAAACTTATTATATTGTGTACGTAGTTAAAAACAAAAGCCGCTAGAACTGTTTCTAGCGGCTTTTTAGTTTCTGCCTGCTTTATGCTTTACAGGCCTGGTAACTTATTTAGCTGGCTATTTAAGGCGTTTTAATTGCCTTTATTCATAAGGGAGCCTTTGATGTCATTTATGATTTGAAACTGTTCTTTTAAATCTTGTACTTGCTTTACTTGCTCTACCTGGTTTTGCAAAACAGCCTTTTGGCTATTTTGCAATTCTTGAATCTCCTTTAGCTCTTGGAGCTGCTTGAGGTCGTTGCTTTCAAGTTTAGGGTTATCGTTAAACCCTGCGGTATTGCTGTGTCTTTGATCTAAAACAGCCGTTTTATGTTTATGTAAATGGTAACGAGTAATCTCACCATTTTTAACATCTGCTCTTAACAGATACTTTTCAGAGTTTTCACGCGTACTGCTAGAGCTTTCAATTAAGTTTAATGCCAGACCAGTAAAGGATTTATTGAACCCAGCTAACTGCGGTTTAGTTGTTTCTATCAAGATATGCTTAACCTTATTAGAGAACTTAAAGTCAGGTGTTATTTGATAAATATGTTGAGCTTTTGGATTCGGACTTACAAGCGTAGCTAACCAGTTGTTATTGTCAATTGGATAACCATTAATTGCTACCATTTCACCGGCCTTCAACTCCAAACCTTCACTAATTTTTGTTTCACTGTTGAGGTATACGGTATGCCCATCTACAATAATTTGATCACTCTTAACTTCACTAATCTTGCCAGCGATTGGATAGAAGATGTGAATAGTCTGTGTCCAGGGGGTTTTCTTGTTCGAATCCGTTTCAACAACAACTTGTTGGCCAATTTGAAGTGAGTCTTGGTCAGAAATTTTAGAGACGATTTTTACATTTTTATCGTACTCAACTTCAACACCATTAACCCAAATACTGCCAAATTCAGTGATGGTTCCAATAATTCCTGTACCACCGAAACCAGAATTTGTAGCTACTTTACCTGTGCCACCAAAACCAGACTTAGATGCAACCTGGGTTGTTTCATCAGTGGTTTTTCCAGTACCACCAAACCCTGAGTTTTTTGCCACTTGAGTTTCTGTCGGTAATATCTGGCAAGCCGATACAGAAAAAGCCAATATTAAAATAGTTAGCCAATTCTTTATGGAGCTTGCACTCTGGTAGAGTGCTTGTGATAGGTGTAATCGATTAAACATGTACTTAATTCCTAATCTTCAGAACTAGCGTTGTTTTTCTGTAATGAAGTGTGGCAGAAATAAGCACCAACATGCATTTCATGTTGTGCACTATCAGATTGCTGATCTTGTTCCTGAAGTTGGCTTGCAACTTGGTTTAATTCGGTAAGAATGGCCATCATTTTTTCATGCGAGAGAGTTTCTAATTTTTGAATAGATTCTTCACTTAAATCGGAGTAATAAACTGCTCTGTCAAACATTGCAGGTACTTGGTTTTCCAAGTTATGAGCAACGCTCGTTAAATGGCTACCAATGTTTTTTCCAGCAAAGAACAGCTTCTCTTCAAAGTCTTCTTGAGGAACATAGCTTGCTTTTGAAAGTTGAACTTTTTCTAAATCTTCTTCAACGACTAATTCGACTAATTTTTGACTTAACCACTCATCTAAAATTGAGCGCGGATGCTTGTCTTTAGAAACAGAAAGAACCAATTCTTCAAAAGAGGGAGTACCATCTTGTTTGTAACGAAATAGAGCGGTTGGCTCGCCATTTGCATCGATATAACCTTGATGCCCCATCCAAATTGACATCAACTGAGAACTTAAGCTCGCTTTTAACTCTTTTTCAGTAGGCTGGTTACAGTTTTCGGTACGGATGCGCTTAACATCTCCGCGGTGAATACCTGTCAGCAGACTAATTCGGCTATCGGTTAGTTTTTTACTTTCAATAGAAAAGGACTCTTCAGCTACCTCAACATACGTACGCTTAAGTAGGTTTAATAAACCAATATAAGTAATATCTTGATGAATTAATAAACGAACTAAAGGCCTAAGCATTGTACTTAATGCTTTGGCCAGCGCTTTTTCTTTAACTGAGGTTACGGTTTCTTGAGTCATATTGTTTACTTTAAAATTTTGTTGTTAAGCTTACACCTAAACTGCTTGTTTGGGTATCATCAAAACCGGCAAAGCCAGTTAAACTGTAGGTTGAATTTAACGGCTTACTGACAAAAGCAGCTATGCCTAATTGATCATCTAAATTTTTAAAAATACTTTCTCGGTAATCCAAACTTACGCCAATACTTGTTTTAGTGGGGTAAACATATCCTGTTCCAACAGAAGCATAGACTGTGTCTTGCATATTTAAACCATTAACTTTGCCAACAGCTTTATAACCTAAGGTAGTAAAAAGTGATGTTTGGTTACCCATTTTGGCAAAATAATCTAACTGAACAGAAGTATCGTTTTTACCGGTACTTAAGCCTTTATTTTCATCACCAGTAGAGAATTTTTCTTTTAACTTTAGGGTAAAAGAATCGGTTAAATCATAACCCATCGATACGATTGTATCGCCTAATCCACTTTCATCAAGAGAACCACTTTCAATTGACATATAAGCAACAGAAACGCCAAAAGAGAGTTTATCTTGTTTAACAGATAATAATAAAGGTATTGATAGGGCAGAAACATCATCGCTGTTAATGGTTTCACTTTGACCATCAATATAAAACAGCCCAGTAGTCAGTTTTGTACTGTCAGCCGCATTTACAACAGATGTTAAGGCCATAAAACCTAATAAAATGATTAAGATTTGTAGCGAAATAATTTTAAAAATTGAGTGATTCATTCTAATCTCATTTAAATTTATTCATCGTGGCAGGAAGTTATAAAAACCTCATGCCACAATTTTTGTCTTTAGACAAAATTATTCTGCAACAGCCATTTCTGGTGAAGAGTCAACAACTTCTGTGACTTCTTCAACCGCTTCAGCAGAGTCAGCGTGAGTTCTTAATTGTGTTCTTGTTTTTCTTGTATTGCAGAAGCATCCATTGCCATTGTTGCAAACGTGGCTGAAACTAAGCTGCCGCTACGACTGTTTTTAATAGTGTTTTTTTAGATTGTGTGTTCATGGAATTATCTCCAGTTAGGTTATTATACAAAAAAATGTTAAAAGTTTACATTT
>JGI11705J14877_10002095_pt1 | contig 10974 bp, 10 predicted proteins | sample Etolaghawater15m_FD_14877 | JGI IMG/M metagenome (IMG submission 14877) | reverse complement strand
AGCCTATCATCGAAAAACTAAATGTTTTCAATATCGATGTAAATCGTGATGTTTTAAGAAAACGAATAGCAAAAAGGACCAAGAAAATGCTAGAGTTAGGACTCATTGATGAAGTAGCCTACCTAGAGCAAAAATACACACGTCTCCCCCACTCTATGAGCTCTATAGGTATAGTAGAAGTTTTAGATTACTTGGATGCAAAAACATCAAAAGAGGAGATGCTTGAACTCATTTCAATTCACACAGCTCAACTTGCAAAACGCCAACAAACCTTTAACCGTACACAGTTTGAAAGTATCATCTCAGCACCGCTTGAAGAGCTTGAAGAGCTAATCTTAAAAAGTATAAACCATGACTAAAAACATCTTTTTTCCACTTATGCTCATACTCTTAGCCTATGGTTTTTGGAGTAGCCCAAACTTTAAAGAGATATCTGCAGGTATCGCCATTTTTCTTTTTGGAATGCTCTCGCTTGAACAAGGCTTTAAAAGCTTTTCTGGAGGTATTTTAGATAAGATTCTTAAAAACTCCACTGACAAACTCTACAAAAGCATAGGCTTTGGCGTTATCTCTACAAGTATCATGCAGTCAAGCTCTTTAGTCTCTGTTTTGACTATCTCTTTTTTAGGAGCTGGTCTTCTTACTCTCTCTCAAGGTATAGGTGTAGTTTTTGGAGCAAACCTAGGTACAACAACTGGAGCTTGGCTCGTTGCAGCTTATGGACTCAAGGTTGACATAGGGGCTTATGCTATGCCTATGCTTGTTTTTGGGATTGTATTTATCTTTCAAAAGAGTGACTCTCTTAAAGGAATAGGTTATATTTTAACAGGATTGGGTTTTTTGTTTTTAGGTATTGCTTATATGAAAGAGGGTTTTGAAGCTTTTAAGAGTACTATTGATTTATCTGCTTATGCAGTTGGTGGTATAAAAGGTCTTTTACTTTTTACTCTCATAGGTATCTTTGCCACCGTTGTAATGCAGTCTTCACATGCTACACTTGTGCTTATCATCACTGCTCTCTCTGCTGGACAAATAAGCTATGAAAATGCTCTCGCTCTTGCTATAGGTGCAAATGTAGGAACCACTATCAGTGCCATCATAGGGGCAATAAGTTCCAATATAGAGGGAAAGCGTCTCGCCGGGGCACATCTTATTTTTAATGTTACAACAGGTTTGATTGCTATTATTTTTATCAATCAGATTATTTATTTAGTTGATTTTTCTGCTTTAAAATTAGGTATAAAAGCGGATGATTATACACTCAAACTTGCAATTTTTCATACCATTTTCAATGCGATTGGAATTATAGTGATGATTCCTTTTATAAATAAACTCGTTCTCTTCTTAGAGAGAGTACTACAGCCAAAAAAATCTCTAGACGAGATTGGATACGATGGCATTTTATACCTGAATGAATCAGTTTTAGAATTTCCACAAAGTGCTATGGCTGCTCTTATCAAAGAGACAAAACATCTCTATGATAATGCTTTTGAAATTATCGCTCACGGGCTTAATCTAAAAAGGAACAAAATAGTCTCCTCTATGGAGCTAGAAGAGGTTATCAAGTACACTCATGCAAAAAAATTTACTAATATAGAGGACTTTTACGAGAAACGCATCAAAGATATATATAGTGAAATCATTCTTTTTAGNACCAAAGCCCAAGCGAGCATGCCTCCAAAAAGTATAGAAGAGCTCTACAGGCTCAAACTTGCAAGTCGTGATATAGTTGAAGCTATCAAAAACACTAAACATTTACAAAAAAACATAGTGAAATTCTCAGCTCATCCAAATCAATACATCAAAAAAGAGTATGCTCAAATAAAATACTCACTCGCTGAACTCTTACGAAATATAAACATTATAGCGACAACCGATGAGGAGGATGTAATCGTACTGTTACTCTCAAAAGTTAGAATTAACACACAGAAGTATGACATTCTCTCAAACGGAAAACTCGATGAGTTAATCAGAAATAAATTCATCACAAATCAAATGGCAACTTCTCTAATGAATGACAGCGTTTATGTATACAACATAAGAAGCAAACTTTGCAATATGGCTGAAACATTGTTTATAGAAGCAAATAGCGACCTAAGAGAACTACAAAAAGAGATGCAGCTATCTCAGAGTGAAATTGAGACTATGCTAGAAAAAAAGGATTAGTAAAATGGGTGTTAAAAAATTCATAAAAAATGTAATCGAAAATATAGGCATTGCCAACTTTGAACTAAAAAATAAAAAGAAGTCTCTCAAAGAGCTTCTCATAAAACTCAAACAAAAAAGAGTTGCTGTTCTTAAAGAGTTAAAAAATGACTTGGACGAAAAGGAAGAACAAAGACTTCAAGAAGAGCTAGAGCTTCTCTCTTTACATATTAGAAAAGCAAAAAAAAGATTAAACTCTCTCTAGTATGAATTTTCAGAAAAATACTCAACAAGAGAGATTAATAGAGTTGTTCGTCTTCTTATCCCTTTTTGGATTTATGTTTGCACTAGAACTTTATGGTGCAATTTTAGTGTCTACATTATTTGCTGGATTTATATACTTTGTTGGTAGATCACGAAAATATGAGTCTGTTAATAGTTTCATAGATAGCTTTTTTAACTAAATTATTTTTGATAAGAGTTTTCTTACAACAAACGCCCATACATTTACTTTTGTATATTGATAGTAAAATAGTTATAAATAATCTGCATCTCTGCATCATCTTTCATTCTGTTTATCTTCTTAAGAAGTAATTGCACCTCTGAATTTTCCATCATTTGCTTAACTTTCTTATTTGTCATATATGCCATTTTATAGTTCAAAAATTTACCTAGTGCTGTTTTATTGAAAAAATCAGCCTTGACTCCTGAAAGCTTTTGAAAGTGCTCATTTATAATCTTTTTTTGTTTCAGTGAGTCAGTAATAGGTAGTTTTTCTGCTGGTGCAAGTTCATCAATATCTTCACTATCTAGGGAAAATATTGAGTCTACATCACGTAAAAAACGCTCTACTCTGCCAACAGGAGAACCTCTCAAAAAGACTCTTCTTGCATTGGCTCTGTGGTAAGGAGAAATAGAATTTTTTACAATGCCGTCCATAAATGGATCATACACCGAGTCTCGTGTTAAAAAGAGCATATTTGCATCTTCATCTAAGGTTGTACGAACAGAATCAAGCTTGTATATAAAAGAAGATACACTATTTTGCTCAAAGTCATCTCTTGATTTACACTCAATCATATGTAGGTGATTGTTTTTCATCACCAAGATATCAAACTCATTTTCAAATGCATCGCCATTATGATTATCTTCTACTTTTACACCTAAGGCGATATCATCATAATTTAGTTGCTTGACCAAGTTATATACATAAAGTTCAAATAAAAAACCGACTGGGGTCTTTTTGATAAAGCTGTTGTTACCATTATAAAGAGTTCTCTCTCCTTCGTATTTTTGAAAAAAACTTTTTATCTCTTGCTCGTGTTTATGTGCATTTGCTTCTACTGTTCTGCCTTTAATCTTTACATTCTTGAGTAAAAAGTGATCTTCTATATTTATAGAGGCAACTTTTAGTGGTGTAGTCATTCCATTTGGGTGTAAAGCTGTGTATGTATTATCAAAACGATCATATGAGAGAAACTTTATTCCATGTGGTTCAAGTTTATTTATCAGAGCAAAAGTAATTGCAGCTAGTCCATCTGTAATGTTGACAACTACAGACTCTCCTTGTACTTGAAAATCTAAAATATACTCACTGAGTTTTTCAAGTTTAGAGTAGCTGTCTTCATCTATCTGTTTGGTATATGTAGTTATAGGAAGCTTATACTTTTTTATAAAGTTTTTACTCCCTTTGATGATTTTTTTTGCTTGCATGGTATCTTGCTTATAGTCATCATAAATGATTATGTGATTAGTTATTTCATCTTTAAAGTGATAAAAAAGAGGCAAAACATTTGAGTAAAAATCACCAACAATAGAAACTAGAGTCACAGTTCATCTCCTTTTGGCTTTATCATAAAACCTATTGAACTACTCTTTGCAACATACTCTTTTTGTGAAAGCTCACTTATCCATTTTGCATAGTTATGCTTGTCCTGTTCACTCACTCCTACTACAGGACATTCTAGCTCTGCACATTTTGGTTTTCTCTCTTTAATTACCCTGTTTGTAATTTTATCAATATAGCTAGGATAGCCTTGATTTGTGTCGTTAGCATAGTACATATATTGTTCAAGTGTCACCTCTTTTTGGGAGATAATTTTAGAGAGTTCGGGCAATATGTGCTTAGGAATCTTATTTTCTAAAGTTAAGTTTTTGTATGTAAGTTCACTATTTTGTTCTGTTTCATTTTCTAATTGTACTTCCACTTGACTAACTTCTAAAGGTGCATTCTTAGGCACTTGTGCTAGAGTTGGTGTACTTACTGTACTATTAGAACCAAAATAAGCTGACCTATTACTAAATATACAAAAAAGAAGTAAAGCTATCACTAAAAGCTTAAAGAGCAAATCCAACCAATTTATACGACTATACCAAGTATAATACTCAACTTCTTCAACAACTTCTGCTTTTTTATTTACAAAATGTTTATAGTACTTTTGAGAAAACTGTGACATCTATTTTAGCTTTACTTGAGAGAGTTGAGAGTTAGCAAAAAACTTAAGATCAGCTCCAGAGTCTTTGAAAAAACGCTTGTAAAATATTTTCAAGTTATTGACCTCAGATGCACTCATTTTCCCGAGTAAACGCACATATACTTTTGCACCATTAAATTTAAGATCTACATTTCTATTTTTGTTTATTTTTTTCATCTCATCATAAAAACTTTGTGAAGCCAAGTTAGGGACTATGAAAAAATCACTCTGTGCATCAACATTCATCATACTTGAGTAGATTATAACTCTATCATCAGAAGTGAGTGCTGGATTATTTTCCAAAAAGTTATTTAAGCGCAAAAAGAGTTCATCGTTTCCTACACTCATACCATATGCCATGCCCTTCAAATCACTTGAGGTTGCATTAAAAACATAGCCACTCGTTGAAAAACTCTTAAGCATATCTACATCTGCACCACCTACAGCAACTACTTTAAGTTTTATGCCCTCGCTCTTGAACTTCTCTATACTCTTCAGTGCTTTATCATAGTCATCAACAGCTTTTCCATCTGTAAAAAGAAGTACTAGTGTGTTTTTTGAGTCTACACTTGATAAGAGTGATGAAACTCGTTGAAGACCAGAACCTAAGAAGGTATCGTACTTAGATGGCTTTATAGTATCAACTGTAGCTAAAAGTTTTGATTTTGAACTCTCAAAACCACTAAGAATTTTTGCTCTTTTAGCTTCTTGCATATTTTTTTTACCATCAAAAGTTACTATTGCAACTTGTGATTTTTTACTCTTTGCATTTATAAGATACTTAATAGTACTTTTGACATCTTGCATAACATTGTTTTTTTTCATACTTCCAGAGGTATCTACTAAAAATATAATGTTTGAACTCACACTCTTTCTTTTTTTAACACCATGTTTTTTGACTTGGCTAAAAAAATTGTTGAACTCTTTTTTAGCACTTTTATAGCCATTTTCATTTTTATTTCTTTGTTGGTAAGTAAACTCTTTTGAGAGTGCATTTTTTTCATTAAAAGAGTAAAGATATACATTTTCTTCATGTGAATAAATATCTCTCTCACTCTTTCTATCAGGATTGGTCAGTTGTCCAACTTCGTTATACTCTTTTTTTGTAATTCCTTGTGCTATATCTATTACAACATATGTATTTGCATATGAAGCCACCACTATTGAAAATAATATAAAAAACTTAAGCATCCTTACTCCCCTTTTGTATATTTAAAATATCTTTGTACTGCTCACTTTTTGAGTAGTTATAAATCATATACTCTTCTATATTGTTTACATGATGAAGCTCTCTTCTATAGTCAAGTGTCACTCTATCTTGAAGAACTTCAAGATACTCTATAGGTGTATATGCTACTTTTTTCTCTTCATAAACCTTTTTTATATAGTCTTGAACAAGTTGCATCTTAAGCTCAAAGATATGCATATAAGTGTTATAAGTACGGACCTCTTTATCATAGAGAGCAGCTTTGAGCAGTAGTTCTTTAAAGAGTTTATTTATCTTTGAACTTTTAAAACTCATTATCTCATTATCGAGTTTTTTAAGTTCTTTCTCAAGAGATTTTTTAAGTTTTTCCAACTTAGCTAGATGCTTCTCTATCGTTTCATACACTCTACTTGAGGTATGTGTTTCATATGAGAGAAAGATACCACCAACAACGATAAATATATTTATAACAGAGAAGAGCCATGCTGTTGCATTTTTATCTTCATTTACTTCATTACGAAGTTTCTCTATTTTTTCTTCTTTTGTGAGTGGTTTTGTTTTAGTGGCTTCCTCTTCATCTATCTGTGCATCTTCAGAAGTGTCACCAAAACCTCCAGACTCTCCAAAACCATCACCACTTTCACTCTCCTCTTCTCCAGAACCAAAGCCCTCTTCACTATCATCTTCAGAAGTATCACTCTCTTGATTATTAAAAAGACTCTTATCATCCTCCATAGAATTTTGAATCTGGTTAACTTGAATGTCTTTAGCTAAAATGGTATGCATATCACCACGAAGTGTTACTGTAGCAAATATAGCTGCACTAACTACAAGAGCGATAAACCCAAGTTTATAATAAGAAGCTTTTTTTTCACTCTCTATGGCACTATCAAGATGTCGTAGCATCTCTCCCATTTTATGTGCGAGCCAGATTATCATCACAGTAAAACCACTAGCCATTCCAAGTGCCATAAACTCCAACATCTGTTTATCTTGCTCTTGTCTATCAGCCATAAGTCCTATCTCTTGAGATAAAAAAACATTTTTATACATAAAAAGTTCAGCAATTCCCGCTATACCCATTATTAGGAGAAACCAAAACCCACTCAGTCGACTCAAGCTTCCTTTCACTTTTTTTGCATCTGCTACTTTATGGTACTCGCTCTCTATACTTTTGCTTTGTATGTGATACTCTTGAATCTCTTTATTTACATACTCTATTTCATTATGAAGTTCAGTTCGTTTTTTTTCATAGTTTTCTAGTTCATACTCTATTTTATTGTCAAGTTGTGATTTTATATCGCTATAGTCTGCTTCTAAAATCTGGATTTTTTTATAGATACTATGTGAAGCATTTACAACTACTGTCCAAAAAGTTGTAGCAGCATATAAAAGATTTGTTTTTATCTCTCTGTCTGGGTATGTGAGTTCATTAACATCTTTGAACCTGTACTCTTGGTCAAATTCACTAAGCACTCTGTCTGTTTGCTCATCTAAAAAGTTGTTTGCAATTACATCTTTTTTAGACAGTGTCATAAATGCAAGGCGTTTAAAAAAATCCATTTTCTTCCTTTAAGTTAAATCTCTCTTTGAGTAGTTCAACATTTTTTGCATGTTCTTGTAACTCTTTTGCATTGTTGTTTATTTTTGAGATGTAGAGTTCGCCATAGCGCCTAAACTCATCTAAGAGCATTACAATTTCTTGTTTGTACTCTAGTTTTGCAAGTTTAAGCGCACTTAGGGCATTTCTATTTTTAACATATGCTTCTTTTGCCTCTTCTATCTTTGTTGTTGCATTTATTTGTACTACTGATATTTTTGCTTCTGTACTGTTAAACATTTTTGTGTAGTAAGGTGTCTGAGTAGCTATAACATCCTCATCTTTATACACTAAGCTATAGTATCTCAGTGTATTATCAAAGTCTGCAAAATAGTTATCGAAGTAGAGTTCAAAAGGCTTATAAAGTTGCTCAAAATCAGGCTCTGTTTGTAAGTAATAGTAGTACTTTCCAAGCTGAGCTCTATAGTCAGATACTATATCCTGCTCTAGTGCGGCATACATTAAAAGTGTCTCACCAAGATCTGTTGTAGTTTTACTCTTTAGCTCTGCATCTCTATTGTTTTGGATTATCTGTCTTTGAAATATCTCTCTTATATGTAGAATATCGCTTTTAACATTATGCTCTGTTTTACTCTTTAAGTACTCTATGAGATCATCAGGGTGAGTGAGGTCAAATGTATTTTGAAACTGTGAATTAAGCACATACTCTTTTGCATTTATGCTAAACCTAGAGTACTCACTTAAAAGCAACTCCAGCTCTTTGGCATAGTTATTAACCTTAGAGCAAAGCTGTGTAAACTCTACTTCAAACTCTTGGAGTACTTCAAACTCCTTACGTCTAATAACAGGCAGGTTTGCAACATCTTCTTCTTTTAGAAGTGCATCTACTTTTTTTTGCCATGTGTAGATATACTCCAAAAGAGTCTCTTTATCTCTTTTTAAAGCACAATTTTTTGCTAAAACATCTAACTCATCTTTTCCACCGAGTATAAACCCATAAGAAACAGTTCTATTTTGATGAAAAAAGTACTCTCTTCTATAAAGAGTTACAAGCTCTTCATAAGCGTCTTGCTCATCGGAACTAAACTGTTTCTTAAGGAGATATTCAAAAGGTGCGAGTGATGTTGTGTAAAGTGGAGTCTCTTTATCTAAAAAAGCTTGGCGTTTTATACCCTCTTTGTCCCACTTTTGAGGGTTTATAAACTCAAAAGTGCTTTGAAGAGCTTTATGCTCTTCATACTGCTGAAGTGTATCACTTGTTGTATTCAAGGTTATCCCTTTTTTTTATAGTAAAAAATAGTATCTAAAATCAACATATAAAAATATTAAAATCCTATCGCCTAAAATCTATAGGCGATTGAGACATCCATCACTGCAGCTGTATACTCAAGCTCTAAGTAACTTAGATTCATCTGTGAGTAAGACGCTTTAACATCAAAACTCTCACTAAGTCTATATGTAGCCATAGCTCCATAGCTTAGACCTATAGCATATGCTGTCTCTGCGTTACTTCCTGTTCCTACTGTGCCTACAGATTGAAACCCAAGACCAACTTTTGCCGAAACGATAGTATCTGGGAGTACTTCATAGCCTAAAGCATAGTATACATCTCCAACACCATCTGTCTCAGTACCAAGCTCATCATTTTGCGGAACAAGAACAAACTTTGTAGCTATAGTGTGTTTAAAAGTTTCACCACCTGTAGCACCAAACTCAACAGATACACCTGACTGAGCACTTGAGCCATCTAAAGCAACACTACCATAACCAACACCAATAAAGCCTTCACCTGCAACTGCAGAACTTGTAAGTAACACTGAAGCTGCTACTAAACTTACGATTTTTGTTTTCATTTTTTCTTCCTTTTGTTTTGTTGTAGAAGAATTATAGAGAGACAAAGCGAAGACTACAGGTCGTTTTTTTTCTTTTCTATTTTTTTACATAAAAAAATGTAAAAAACTGAAAATAGCACTAAAACAACCCCACTCCAAAGAGTAAGACCTAAGCTATATGAGCCAATAAAAAGCATTCTATAAATGCTTAAGATTAAAACAGCAAAAGCAACTAAAACAAATGTACTATAAATGCTACTAAACAAAACACCTCTTTGACTTAAACACTCTATCTGTTTTGGCAGAGGTTTCATGTTTTGATAGAGCAACATAAAATAAATCCCAACTAAGATAATAGCCCCTGCTTTTAAAAAATCCCTACTATCTGGTAACATCAAGTGATGAATAGCAATCACAAAAAATGAAATACTCAAGCCTCGAAACATCAGATACTTTAGATAGTATTTATCCAACTTCATATTTTCTTCTCCTCATGCTTATCTCAACGACTTTTGCCTGAAGTGTAAGGGCTATCAAAAAGAAGCCAAGAAGTATGTTTTCATTTTATTTTTCCTTTTAGTATTAAATAATTGACAAGTTTTAAAACAGTCTCATTACGAGAATATCCATCGTCATTGCGAGCAAAGCGCGGCAATCTAGATGCTACACTCTGAAGAAACTAGACTGCAACCTCAACTATGCAAACAACTATTTCAGCAAAAGAAATCTAGATGCTACACTCTGAAGAAACTAGACTGCAACGGCTAAAGCCTCCGCAGTGACAGCCAAAACTCTCAATCCCCTTTCGCCGGGTCGTGGCGTTTGTTCCCCTCAACCTTCAATCCCCTTTAGTCGGGTCGTGGCGTTTGTATCAAGCAAATAGTCTTTTGGATATGGCTGCTCAAGGAGTTTCAATCCCCTTTAGTCGGGTCGTGGCATTTGTATTATTGATTCTTCTTCTTTAACTAATGATTTTGAAGTTTCAATCCTCTTTAGCCGGGTCGTGGTGTTTGTTCCCCTCAACCTTCAATCCCCTTTAGTCGGGTCGTGGCGTTTGTTCCCCTCAACCTTCAATCCCCTTTAGTCGGGTCGTGGCGTTTGTATTTGCAATACCGTGCAGCATCGTTCTTCGGAAGACTACAGTTTCAATCCCCTTTAGTCGGGTCGTGGCGTTTGTATGATGTAAAATCATGCAGCTATGAATTTAGTTCGGATGTTTCAATCCCCTTTAGTCGGGTCGTGGCGTTTGTATCAAAAACACAAAGAAAAGATGGAAAAAGGATTAATCGTTTCAATCCCCTTTAGTCGGGTCGTGGCGTTTGTATATAGTTCTATATGTCCAACTTGTTTATTTTTAAAAATGTTTCAATCCCCTTTAGTCGGGTCGTGGCGTTTNTATAAAATCTGATTTCAAAAGTCTAAAAGATTTAGTTGAGGTTTCAATCCCCTTTAGTCGGGTCGTGGCGTTTGTATAGCCTGAAACTCGGTGTATTTTAGCTTACTCTTCTTTAAAGCTAGTTGTTTCAACTCCCCAAACTACATAAGTAGCTCAAAAAGTTCGCAAATGACAGTGGTATTTCAAAATGCAAGTTGGCACTTTTGACTTTTTTTCTGTTCAAAATGGCTATTTTAGGACTCTTTTGTTTTAAAAAAGTTCGCAAACCATTTTGACATTTTAAGAAAAGTTGAGAATTTCTCACTTTTAGTTTCTCTTAAGTTCCAAAACTCCCTATTTTAGGGGCTCTAAAACTTAGC
>JGI11705J14877_10002092_pt1 | contig 10985 bp, 13 predicted proteins | sample Etolaghawater15m_FD_14877 | JGI IMG/M metagenome (IMG submission 14877) | reverse complement strand
CAGATTAAGACATCCGTTGTAAATATAGTTATTTATTGGCGTTTATCGTGATAATCTTCTTAACTCTTGTTGATAGTGTTCTATCATGCTTTCAAGTTCTAACTGAGAAAACTTTTCTATCTCTCTTGCCTTTTCCACAAGTGAATCAGCCGTACCCTCTCCGTATGTTCTATCTAAGAACTTAGCGTACTCATATTGTTCGCCTTGAGAAAACACATTGCACTTAGGACATTGTGGGTGTACGTTTAACTCATCCCATCTCGTAGAATAGTGCTTGCGTGATTGAAAGTGTCCTGCTTGGATTTTCTTAATCTCAAACTTTCTCCCACAAGTACAACAGGTACACACTCCGTTTTTAGAGTGCTTAGTGCGAACGTAAAGAGAAAATACAGTATCTAACTTCTGAACTATCTTAGAGCGTGATGGTTTCTTGGGCGCAGGCTTCTTAGACCTATTGGGCTTTCTTCTTATCATCTTGGGTTCTTAGTAACGCACATCCTAAATAGAAGTCTATCTCTCTGATTCCTCTGTAGATTATTCGACTATTCTTTTTAGTCTCCTCTCGCTCTGTCTTTGTGCTATCTGTACCTAAGTTCGTGTACATTACACAGTCCATTTCAAACAGTATGTCAAGTTTCTCTTTTTTTGTCTTTCGACTTCTAATGACTTTGTCTACTGTTTCTTTAAGTTCCATAAAAGAGTAAGATTAGATATGCTTTCTGAGTTTGTCGGTTCACTAATGGGTATAGGTTGCCCTACTGTACCATACCCATAAATATGCTTCCTTGAGATGTTCGGACACATACGGGTGCGTATCTTTAATAGGTTAAATACGCTCGCTAATTCCACTTCTCCTATGAAGTACAGACCCTCGTTTAGCTTTCGGTTGAGGTGGTGCTTTGTCTGCTTCCCATTCTTGCACCTTTTAGATGTAGCCGAACCGAGTTATTAGACGCTTAAACTACACCGCAATATAGTTATTTTTTATCGTCCTTCATAGACGTTCCAAAATAATATCCAAAAATACTTAGGGTAACACCCTCGACAATACCAATAAGATGATAGAAGAGTTCTTTGTTAGGTTCAGGAATCTCTAAAGCAAGAATAGCCCACACGATAACCGCAAACGAACCCAACCCAATAAGACCTGTCAAGTTAAATAAGAAGTCAAACTTTCCCGTTTTGGTAACTTCTACTTCTCGTTTACGTGCAGAGTCTCTATCTGATACCTCAGCTTCATAAGCACGAATAAGAGCCTGTGACGCACGTTCTTTATCTTCAGGTGTTAGGTCTTCGTCAAGGTCTAAAACGTCCTTTAAAACGCCTATAACACCTTTATCGGGTAAGACTTTGTTTAATAGCTTACCGACCTTTGTCTCATTAAAGGGTTTTTTGTCTAATACGTCCATATACTGCAAATTGGTTTGTCAGGGTCATTGTCTACGTGAATGAATGTATCTGCTATACCTATACGAGAAAACCCAACCGATAGTAAAGCGTCTATGATGTTAAACCTATCTGCTGAGTTGGTACAAGCGATATCAGCTGCTACTCCTTTAAGATGCGAACTTGTAGGTGATACTTTATATCCTTGCTTTCTCAATCTTTCGATGTCAGCTTCGACTCTGTAACCTGATGTTATTTTAAAAGGAACTCCTGCCAAATCACGAGCATGGTCTAACATAGATAAGAACTCATTAGACATTAACTGCCCACTACCTTCTTGTAGGGGAGAGTCAAACTCATCGTAAGTAAAGTTTTTAAATTTCATTCGATTAATTCTCTTAAACGCTGTATGTCTTTTCTGACCCTTTCCCGTTCTAACTTGAAGTCTATTACTTCAGATTCCAAGACTCGAATGTCAGGGAAGATGTATGTGTTCTGATTGTATCTTAGGCTCTTGAGTTCGTCTTCATTATCTTCAATGCGACCCTCTAATCCTAAATACATATAAACAGCAGAGCCTACAAGAACGATTATCTGTATAAGCCACTTGATGTTTATTGATAGCGAACTGTCATCATTTAGCCCCGACATAGGCTTTTAATTTTTGCCACCAAGCCTTAACTTTTGGTGCGATGGATTTTATCTCCTTCTTTGTGTAGAAATAAGTCTCCTTACCCAAGAGACCAAAGAATCCCCCTAAGAGACCTAAAATGATTGCATTGAATACTCCCGCTGCCGTTATAGTGCTTGCGGTGGTTAAAAACCATCCCGCTACGAACGATATTTTGTTGTCCATTGTCATTGTGTGTATATTTATATAACGATTACTCTTCGTAATTTGTTTTTGTCTCTACAATTAATTCGCCATTTTCGTCTGTACTATTTGAATCTATAATGCTTTGGTCACATCGCTGAGTAATTACCAACCACGAAACAGTAGCTGTTGATTCAGGGTTTTGACATTCGATAGTTAAAATATTTCCCTCTACTTTTCCTCTTACGTTATCCCAATCTGATTCATTGGTGGTAAACACGTTGCACTTTCTGTTAAACAGAACAAACGTACCGTCAGTCATTTTAAAGTTCGCATCTAAGTTTATCTCCGCTTTACCGTTCACGAGTTGAACCTCTCCTCGATATAAGTTGTTTACCTCAGGTGATTCTATTGCCGAGTGAACAAGACTCTCTCCTTCGTTTTTAGGATGCGGTATGTAGAAGTTTTTAGTACCTAATACATTAAACGAACCACTTACAAAAGTTCCCGATGTAGTTATGGCTAAATAAGCCGTATCTGTACTTGAGGTTTGACTGCTATTTACTCCAATCTGAATCCTTGACATTGCGTGCGCCCTGAACTCATTATATCTTCTGTAAGAAAGCGGAACTCTACCGATATAAAAATTGGGGTTTCCATGAGGGAATCCTGAAGCGGTAGTAAGATATGGGTAATGGTATATATTGCTAATCTTAGACTCGGTAAGATAATTACCCGCTATGATTTCACCATACCTAAGACCATTAGTAGAGAACGCTATTGTAGGCTGTTCTGAAAAGGTGTTGTTCATTTCAATGGTGCTATCCGATATAGTCACCTCACCCGCCTGAGTAGTTCCTGTAAAGGTCGCATTAGTAGCAAGCAGGGTATTCATAAAGGCAGTATTCGCTGCTAAGTCACCTGCGTTTATTTTTGCTGCTGTAACCGCTCCTGCTGATAGTTTAGCCGTTGTGATTGCCCCCGCTAATATCTTACTTGAAATAATTGCATCTGTCGCTATTTTATCCGAAACAATAGCATTGGCTGCTATCTTAGAAGAAACTACCGCATTTGCGACTATTTTACCCTCTGTAACTGCGTTTGCTGCAATCTTACCTTCGGTGACTGCGTTGTTAGCTAAAGCGTCTACCGTAACTGCTGCTGACTGTATTTCTGATGCGCTGATAGAAGAAAGAACCGCTAATCCACCAAGACCTAAAACCTCACCCGCTGATACGTTGTTACGAGTCGCTAAAGTTCCCAAATCGGTAACAAACGAAGAGTCTATTGTATTTAGTGTTCCTAATGCCCCAAGACCGTCAATCAATCCCGTAGAGAGTCTGTCTAAAACCGCCAAAGAACCCAAGCCAACAACCAAACTTGTATCTACCGTATCAAGAGACGCTAAAGCCCCTAAACCGACCACTTGATTTGTGTTAACTGTATCTAATACAGCTAAAGACCCCAAGCCTGTTACTTGGTTTGTGCTTACGGTGTCTAATAAAGCTAATGAACCAAGACCCGACACCTGATTGGTTGTTACTGCGTCCAATAGTGCTAATGCTCCTAATCCCGTAACCTGAGTGTTGGCATTAACGAAGTCTTCTAATGCAAGGTCTCCCAATCCCGTTATCTGAGCAGCTGCTACTGTGTCTTGTGTTGCTAAAGTTCCTAATCCGCTTACATCGTTTACGGTTGTGTTAGAGTTTAGCGTGTTTTGTTCCGTTAGTAAATTTTGACCGACAAACACATTGCCTCTAAAGTATGCTTGGTCATCTACTACAGAAAATTCAGGTGTTACAATGTCTCCTGTTCCTAAGTTAAAGAAAGACCCTTGTTGGGTGTAAACCGATAAGCCTTGGTCAAACTCAGAAGCATTTAGTCCAATAGATTGTATCTGACCCGTTTTAACCCTTCCCCCGTCAATGATGGTAAAACCATTAGAACCTAACTCCTCAGCAAGTGAGTTAAACGTAACAGGCCCTTCAAATCCCGTTGCCTCTTGTGGGTTTCCGAATGTTACCGAACGTGAAGCAGTAGTACCTGCGCCATCGTCAATAGATGTATAGCGTGTGATGTAATAAGTAGTTAAAGAATATCCCGTAAAAGGAGGTATCTCTAACCAATCTTCCGTTCCCGTAGTGATAAGATATGAGTCAAAGCTAAAAGATGCGTTAGAAGGCAAATCAGCAGGTGTAGGAACAGTATTACCCTGCCAATACAAGAACCCTCTCGCTACTCTTTTACCGTCTTCGAAGCGAATATCTGATACGGCTAATCCAAATCTTATTTCGTCACTTGTCGGACTCTTTGTAACAGCTATTGACCCTGCGCCTTTAAAGTCTAATGTGTCGTTATAGACCGAAGCAGTAGCGGTTCTGTTATCATTTGTAGTGTGAATGTTTCGCCATATTAAATAGCGATTATCTAAATTAACAGAAGCAGTAGACTGCACGTGACCGAATTGGTCGAAGCCCATTGACTGAATAACATTACCACCTACATTTACCACATTAGGAACATCTGAGGTGTTACCGTGCTCGATGGTTATGTTAGCGTCTTCAAAAGCGTTCGCAGAGAAAGAAGCCCCTGCTGATGATGCCCAAGTAGCTGTGTCTATTGAGTAGTCAATGTCTTTTTGTGTCCACGTCTCACCTGTTGCTGTAGAAATACCCGCACCTGTTATGATGTTTAGTTGTCCATCGTTAGGTCTGTCGGTATTAGTTATGGTAACGGTTAAATCAGTAGACCCGTCAAATACAGAAGGTGAAGACAGTCCAATACCGTCTCCTGCTGCTAAAGTTAGTTCACCCTCTAAAGTACCCCCACCTGACGCAGTAGAAGAAATAGTAATCACACCATTATTAGTGGTGATAGATACGTTACTCCCTTGAGCAATAGTTACTGCACCCGTTTGGTTGTTTACGCTACTGACCCCCGCAACCCCACTTGAGATTTCTTGCTCTAAGTCTAATATAGCTTCCCTTACAGGGTCGAACTTACTATTGTTCGGTATTCTTGATACATCTACTGCCATAGTCAAAAAAAGGGGGCAATTAAGCCCCCGTTAATTATTCCTCTATTGGGGAGTAAGACCCGTCTGATAAATCAATATTAATCTTACCGTACTTGTCTTCAAGACCTATCTTAGTCTTGTCTTGCTCCTCTAAGACTTGGTCTAATGCGTGTAGGAACTGATGTTTTCTTGTTTCTAAGATTCCTACTTCTCTTAGGATTTGCTCTTTTTTAGACTCTTGGTCTTTGAGTTGAGCCAACTCTTGGTCTGTAATTTTACTCATAATAAAGAATTTAAATTCCCTACTAAGATACTAAATTATTCCGCAGGAGTTTCCTCAGAAACAGACTCTTCTACAGCTTCTTCAGCAGCAGCTTCTTCAACCACTTCTTCAGCGATAGGCTGTGCAATTTGCGCCTCGTAGGCTGCGATTAAATCAGCGTTCCAAACCGCATCTGCGATTGCTCTGACGTTATGCTCGTCTGCCTTATCGTAATCACCGCAAGAAACTACGGTGCGTTCGAAAGCAGAAGAAATAACAGCCCCGTCTTCTACGATTTGATTTGCATAGCGAATCTGAATGTGTTTAAACTCAGAAACGATTTCGATTTTGTCTTGTACTTTTTGTTTTGTAAGTGCCATAGTTATATTTATTTATACGAAGTAAGTTAAACTGATTCGAGCATTTGCGCTTTCATTCACACATTGTTGAACACCTGCGTTTCCATCATCAATACCGTAAACAATCCACATATTTTGACTATTTACTAATCCTTGAACTTGTAAATATGTACCACCACTCCAATTTAAGCCTGAAGTTATACAAGCCCCCATAGGATAGTTTTCGGTAAAACTTCCAATAGTAAAAGGAAGTCCACCTATTAGTAAGTTTCCTGTTCCTGTAAGAGCAGACCAAGAAATAAAAATAGTAACACTAACCTGTCTGCCTATTTTAGTATAATATCCGTATTGGTTTGTATGCGTTGTCGAGCCAATAGTATCTGTACCCGCAGCAGTAGGAGTAAAAGTCCCTTCTTCATAATCATCAAGTAAAGAAGAGGTAGCACCTCCGCCTGCGCTTGCAGAAAAGTCTATACCTCTGCCATTGTTAAAAGACAAATCTCCACCTATTGACACGCTTCTGTCATCTTTAACTACAAGAGATGTAAAACCTCCACTATTATAGCATATTAAACTATATGTTGAAGATGTACTTCCTGAACCCCAAAGAGAAGTTCTTACTGTAGCTTGTGGTAAACCCCCTATCCCTACTTGACCGCTTGAGTCTATGCGCATTCTTTCTGTGATAGCCTTTGTAGATGTTTGAGCAGTAGAGAATATTAATCTACCACCATTTGAGCCATCATACTCTGCACCTATTTGCGCTCTATTGTCTTGTGTTGCTCCACCAACCTCGTTTGTTATAAATCGAATATTAGAAGCCCCCGAACCCGTATTAACCCTTGTGTTTCTTACTGTTAAGATTGAATCACCAACAGCAGTTGCATTAACCTCGTTACTTATATCAATCTTTGTAGCAGGACTACTCGTTCCTATCCCTACGCTATTTGAAGCAGCATCTACAAATAACGTATTCGTATCTACTGTAAGATTCCCACTTACTGCAAGACTTGATAACGTACCTACTGAAGTAATGTTCGTTTGGGCTGCTGTTGAAAGTGTACCTGCTAAAGTAGTGGCTGTTAATGTGCCTACTGTTACGCTCGATGGTAAGCCTATGGTTATGGTCTGTCCACTTGCTGAGGTTTCAATCTCGTTAGCAGTACCCGCAATGGTTAAAGACTGAGAATCTAAGTCCACAGCACCTGTGCCTGAATCACCCGCAAAGTCTAAATCAGAAGCCGTAACCTGAGCGTCTACATAAGCCGTAGTGGCTACCTTAGTTGAATTGTCTCCCAATGTTTGAGTAGTAGCCGTAACACCGTCTGCTAAGACCCCTGAGATAGAGGTAGCCGTTAGTGTTCCTGTAATGGTAACCCCTTGATTGGCTCTACCTACCGATAGGGCTAAAGAGTTTCCTACTCCGTCCTCTAAGAGTTGAACACCTGAAATAGGAACAGGTTGGTCGGTTGATGTTTTAACGAGACCGTCATAGGTACTCGATATTGTTTGGTTTGCTAAACTTGCCATATTATAATTCTATATAAGTTCTGTTTTCATTTTGCCACTCGTTTGTATTCGCTGCCCAAGAAGGATTAGCGATTGCATAATATACGCTACCCCATCCCCCCTGTTGTGGATTACCCCACCAAGTTGAACTGTAGATTGCTCCGTACATTAAATTGAGTTAATATAGTTAGCAAAACACTCAGGCTGACTATCTATATCAACCGTAGCGGTGTTGGAGACATCGCCCCACCAACTTACGCAGTAATAATTACCCCAACCTATTGTGTTCATTCTTTAGTTTTAAAAAACGCTTTAACTTAATTACGTTTGTATCTTTTGGTTTGTAACCCGAATTCGTAGAATTCAAGCCCTTATCCTTTTTCTTTACAACTGCCATCCTTGAAATGTTGAATCTGTATCAGGGTGAATGTCATCGTTTGAGTTCGTGTAGTACTCAGGGAACAACTCTTGGTTAAAAGACATATAGTCAATGAATCTTCTTGTGAAGTATTCAGCTTTGTCTCTGTATTTATTTACCAAGAAGTCTATTTCTTCTTTTGATGCTGTCTCTGAGTTTTCAGATGTGTGCTTAAACACTCCTCCGTTTTTTATCTGATACGAAGCGAATGGCAAATAATCGACCATTGCGTAATAGATAAGCATCGGTTGGATGTAGTCATTTACTAACTCCAAGTAATCACCACTCAACGTACCTGCAACTATATCCGCACTTATCTTATTGTATAGGTCAGTACCCAAGTAATTCCTAACGTGGATTTGCTGTGCTTCTTTGATGTGCATGATAAACTTGTCCGTATCAACATTACCGTCAATAATGCTGTTGCGTACCAAATCCCCTCTTTTTATAAATAATGCTGTCATCTTATCTTGGGTTTGCGTATCCGTTATTAGGCATATCTTTTGGCTTAGTCGAAACTAAGTTTGGTTCTTGAGTACTTGATGGTGCTTTTATTCCCTCTTTCTCTCTTTCTTGTGCGTATGCAGGAGTAGTTTTAGGGCTATTGATATCAGGCTTAACGCTGTCCTTAGAAACGTAGGTTTTTCTTAACCAATAATGGTGGCAATTTGCACCGCCTTTATACAACCATATATCGTAAGTGTCTGCACCTGCTAATCCGAACCCTGCGTTTACTGCTTGGCTCGACATTCTCTCGATATCCTCTTTACGGTATATTTTTTTAGCAGCTACCATCTTCTTACAGAACTCTCTTGAATTGTTCTTTACCGCCAATGGTGCATACTGATAGCGAACCATAAATTTCTTTTCAGTATCGGTTTCTCCATCTAAATTAGAAGAAGCGTTAGGGTTGGCTCTACCTGTCGAGGCAAAACCAAGCATCTTATCTAAGCCTTCCTCTTGACCATAATCCACAGGACGCTCGTCTATGAGTTCCCAATTATCTAAATCTTCGTCTTCTCCTAAGTCGTTTAGAGCCTCGAATATCTTTTCCAAATGCTCGTCAGAAGTGTCAGGTTTTTGACTTGACATCTTAACCCCTGTTTCCTCTTCGACTTGTTCTTTAGTGATGGCGTTTTCTAAATCTGTAAACTCTAACGGCTGAAGCGTTTTAAAGTACATTTTAAGCACGATATCGTTGTAGCTTAATACTTTCTCAAAGGCATCAAGTAAAAGTGTCTGAAACGGTCTAATAACGGTGTTATCCATCAATGTAGAAGCCGTCTTTAACTCGTCCGCGTTGTTACCGAGTCCTGAGTTATCTTTGATACCTAAAAGCATAGGAGATACAACCCTGTGAGATACCATTATCTTACGCATTGACTCGTCCGATAAGAACTGATACTGATTATGTGCGTCTGATAGCTGAACAGGCTCAATAGAAGCTGCGCTCTCTGAAGAGTCGTTAAACGCTAATATAAACTTTCCCGCATTAGAAGACCCTGAGAACTTCTGATAGATTCTATTCTCAATGAGTTGCCTTTCCTCTTCGTTAGGTACTCCGTTGTTGAAGTTGATTAACATAGACGGTGCAAGTCCGTTCATTATGTTGTTTAGGTGGTAATTTGAAATTTCTTCTTCTAACTCGGCATACTGAAGTCCTCCTTGATAATCTACAGGTGAGTAGTAAGTGAATCCTGCTCGGTAAGGTTTTACGAATAATATCTCAATCCCCTCATTAGAGAATCCAAACGCAGGTATTCTTAGTGGCTTATCTGATGGTTTTAGTTTAGTCCAATCAGCCATATAGTAGTAAGCCTCTATATCTCCGTCATCATTGCACTTCTCTGCTCTTAAAGTCTCAACAGGGAAGTGTTCTACTTGTACGACTCTTGAGTGGTCTTTAGAGTAAATGACCTGCATAGCACAACCACCCATTAACTTTAAGTCGTAGGCTAACTTTCTAACACAGTCTTTAGAGAACAAAGAGCGCATTTGAGCGTACTCATCAGGCTTTCTACTTGAATCAGTAGCATCTAACCCTCTACCGTAAATCATCTCTGAGATACCGTTTACAATAGCGTTATTAGTCGCTGAACCGTTGTATCTGTCGATTAGGTATTGGTAGTAGTTGTTGTCCTCTCCGTAGTTTACCCAATCCTTATTTCTCTCCTCTTTTATCTTAGGTGAGGTATAGGTGCTGAAGTTTACAACTCTTAGGTCGTTATGTACTTTAGGCTTTACTCCTCTGCTCATAATAGTATATAATCGTTATCGTAAGTGTTCTCTGTTATATACTCGTTTTCGTTTAGAGTATAGTCTGCAATAACTTGGTCTGTACAGAACACCTTATCTTTATATATAACGTCAGAACCGCTCAAAATTGTCAGTTCGTAGAAAACATTTTCAGTCAAAGAATAAGCAGTAGAGAAAGTCAGGTAGCCTTTGTCTGTAGTAGTAGCTACGTCTTCTATTAAAGTTACCGTATTGGTGCTTTCGTCTCTTAGTCTTATATCTATCAAGGCAGGATAACTACGTGGAATGATAGTCATCTCCTGAGCATCCGTACTTGTTGTGAGTATCTTCATACTTATATAACGAATCTTAGCGTTCGTTTTGTATTAAAAACAAAAAAGGGGCATATAGCCCCCTTTGATTGTCCGTAAGATTTAATTACGATGCAGCAGTTACATCAGGAGTGATTTGTGTTCCTGAAACTGAAACAGCAGAAGTGAGTGCTGTTGGGGGTGCTTTTTCAAGAGCCTCGAAGGTTATAGTAAACCCTGAGAAGTCTCCTAAGTTAGCACCTGTAGCTAAAGTACCTCCTGTTAGGTCAGCACCATGCTCAAGACCTACCAACCATTGTTGCCCGTTATAGTCCTCAACTACGATGTGAGGTTTAGTAGCAGCTAATAGTTTAATCTCGTCTTGTGTTGCTGAATCAAGAAGGGGGAGTTGTAATGATACCGTTTGGGTATAGAAGATAGAGTTGTTCTCACGTGAACCGTTAATAGCGGTCTCTAAAGATGAAGCACCTTTAAGGTCGTACTGATACCAAGTAGCAAGAGCAGCATTAGCTACACTCATATCGTCTTGGTAAGCAGCGAAGTAGACATATTTAAGACCACCTACAGTTTTCTCGCAAGGTAACGCTCTACCGTTAAGTGTTAGTGTACAAGCCATAGTTTTTATAATTAAAAAAGGGCAGGCAGGCTCTCGAT
>JGI11705J14877_10002091_pt1 | contig 10986 bp, 10 predicted proteins | sample Etolaghawater15m_FD_14877 | JGI IMG/M metagenome (IMG submission 14877) | reverse complement strand
CCCCTCATCGCTGATAATACTGCACCTTTCAGGTGTGGAAAAGTAGGTCGCTGCCTAGTTGATCGGTTTTTTACCTCTTCTTTTTACTTTTTAATCATACTACTTACTTTTACTATTGTTAATTATCTTTTTGGCTTTGCTTTTTTAAGTAGCTAAACAAATTTAATTTCATATTTACTTCCATATCCAACAATTACTTTTTCGACATAATTTTTCATTTTTTCAACTGACTTATATGCATCAAGTTCAATTTTGCACTGGTGTGAGTAGGAGCATTGTCTATCACAACAATAGTATCTTTCGTGAGTGTTTCAACGAACAGGTTAAAGACTTCAATCACGACATCTGTATCAACTCTATCGTAAGTTGTCGATGCAAAAAGCTTTGAGTTGTTTATATCTAGAAATCCTAAAACATTAAGTTTTTTGGACATCTTTGATGGAATGCTAAGTGTCTTACCTATTTCACTCCATGCATATGGAAGATTTGGAGAGAGATTAAAGCCACTTTCGTCAAAGTAGTAAATATCCATAACCCCTTGTTTAGCAAAGAATTCTAGTGTCTGAAGATTTTCTTTCTTGTCCGCATACAGTGTACTATCTGGCTTTTTTGCTGGATCTCTTCTGATCCTTTTGTAGCTTAGATTGAGTGCTTTTTTAAAAACCTTTTGAATGTTTCATAACTCATTTCTATACCTATCTCTTCAACTGTAAGTGCAAATGCCTTCTTAGGTTGATGTGGATAGAGTTCTATATTTTGCTGGATGACTTTTAAGTGTTCATTTGTATTTAACAGTCTCTTTCTTCCTCTTCCATTACTGCATTTTAAACTTGCAATGCCCTCACTTTTAAAATCTTTAAACCACTGAAAGACTGTCCGTTGGGTAACTCCAAAAACATCTGCTATCTCTTGGCTTTTTTTCCCATCATTTGATAATAAAATACCTTGTGCTCTCATTCGTTCTTGTGCACTTTTCCCATTCTTCTTAATCTGTTTAAGTGCTTCTAATGTTTTCGCTTCTGTAATTTTCATATAAATCAATAGCATTTAGTAGTCCACATTATGAAATTTAATTTGTGCTACTACTTACTACACTTTACTTATTGGCAACCAGAGCCAGAGATACAAGTTCAAAAAGAGATAGAATTCCCATTATCATTACAGACTTTAAATCAAGTAGAGGCTTGAAGTATGCAGTCGCATACTTTGAAGAAAAGAATAAGCTTATAAGCCGAAGAGTTTTACTTGACTAGTCTTGTATACTTACTTTAACAGTTCCAAGACCTGTTTCTATTGGATAACCAGCTTTTGCCCAGCCTTTGAGTCCATCTTGTAAGTTTGTTGCATTTTTATAGCCTAGCCGTCTAAGAGTTTGTGCAGCTAAAGCTCTACGGCTTCCACCAAGGCAGTAAGTGATTATGAGTGTATTTTCATTTTTTCCCTCAGTATTTTGCTATTTATTAAAAAGTATAGAGCCTAGCCTTACCATATTAGAGCCACACTCTATGGCAAGTTCAAAATCTCCACTCATTCCCATAGAACATATAGTGGCATTTGGTAGTGTTTTGTATATCTCATAAGTAGTGTCAAAACTCTTTTTTATGAGGGCTTTGTCCTCAGAGTGTGCACCAATGCTCATAACACCTTTGAGGTTTATGTTTGGACACTCTGCGTTTATTTTTTCATATGCCGCTTCTGCATCTTCGGGCATAAAGCCATGCTTAGACTCTTCATACGCTGAGTTTATCTGTATCAAACAATCAAGCTTCATATCTTTAGTCTCTAGTTTCTTTTGAAGCTCCTCTGCCAACTCTAGTGAGTCTAAGGCATGAAAGAGAGTTGGACCTATGTCAAGGAGATTGTTGATTTTGTTTTTTTGAAGATTTCCTATGAAGTGCCACTCTAGTGGAAGCTCATAAAGAGTGTGAGATTTTTCTTTTAAGTCTTGGACTTTGTTCTCCCCAAATGCACGTTGGCCAATACTATAGAGTCTCGCTATCTCATGACTACTTGAGTATTTGCTTACAGCAATTATTTTTACTATATGGTGTCCACTTACTTTTAGTCTTGCGGTCTCAACCCGTCTTATTACATCGTCTATATATATTTTGTATTCTATTTCAGTCATTTAAAGTTTTCCTATTTATTTGTCTTATTATAGCTAAAGATTTTTTTAACCCTCTAAAGAGTGCATACTGATGATACGTTTGTAGGACTCAAAGAGTAGTTGGTACTCTAGTTTATACTGCAGTACTTTTTTTTGCGTCTGCATAGTCAGCATCTCTCTTTGGTTGAGTAAAAAAAGAGTACTTGAGCCTAACTCATACTTTCGTCTCTCGGCACTCTCAAGAGCAGCAAGCAGTTGACTCTCTTCTTTAGCATTTTGTATGTTTTTACTTACAGTATTGAGAGAGTTTATGATACTTTGTAAGTCTGCTTTGAGTTCAAGCTCTCGTATATCTCTTTTGGTATTTATGAGTTTTATACTCTCTTTTATTTCAGCATTTTTTCCATCATATTCATTTTGTTCTATTGGAAAGCTCATGTTGAGGGCTACTTTAAAACCACTCTGTTCATTTGCATCATAAACGCCGTAAAGACCAAGGTCAACAACTGGATACTTTTTTCTCTCATTACTTTTGTTTTGAAGAAGTAGTTTTTCTATTTCAGTAGAGAGTATCTTAAAATCTCCTCTGCATTTCATAGCTTGTGTTAAAGCCTCTTCTAGATTAAAACTCTCTTGGTTTACCTCTGGGAGTAAAGGGAGATGATACAGAGCATCAAATTTTTCTTTGGAGATGTTCAGGTACTTTAAAAACTCTATAAAGATGTTTTCATAGGCTCTTTGTGTAGCAATGTACTCTTGCTTAAGATGAATAACCTGCTGTTTTGCTTCAAGCAATGCTATCTCTGCAAGGTTTCCTTTTTCTACATTTGCCTTTAAAAACTCTTCGCGTTTTTCAATCTTTTGAAGCATATCTTTTGAAATTTGCAGGAGTGACTTGTTGTATAGGAGAGTGTAGTACTCAGACATTACTCTAAAGTAAAAACTTCGCATTGCCTCTTTGTACTCATACTCGCTGTTTATTAGGTTCATTTGTGTAAGACCTAGCTTTAGTCTTCGCTCATCTATTTGGTTGAGCAGTGAGATAAGAGGGATTTTTGCACCTGCTATAAACTCTCCATTTTTTCCAGTTTTGATGTTGTTGTACTCTTGCGTTCCCTCAGCATAACGGTATCCCGCACTAAAGTCTATTCCTGATTCTGTAGGCTTTACAAGTGAAGCACCATAGTAAGAACCATCTGTGTAAGGATAATCTTTTTCATCATACTTAGCGACTATTTTTGTATCATAAGCACCTTGAACATATGTAAGCTTCTCTTGTGTTATATACTTGTTAGCAAGTGCTGAGTAGACATAAGGGTTCTCTTTTGTTAAGTACTTTTTCATACTCACAAGCGTAAACTCTTCTGTAGCATGGAGTGAGCAAAGAGTAAAAAGTCCAAGAAGAAAAACTCTGTAGAGCATACTCTTATCGCTCCTTAGGATAAATCATCTTGAGTGGCATAGCATTATGGAGTCTCCAGATTTCATACCAGATTTGTACAGTTGAGAGTCGTATCCATGCTGAACCTCGTGTGCCGACTTTGAGTACTTCATCATTTGGCCAAGGCTCTTTAGGGTCTTCAACTATATAAGCATAAAAAGCTCCTACTTCATGAGCGATTGGATCTATCTTGTCTATAACACCACCAAAAGTTCCGTAAGTGATTTTTGGCCAACCAGAGACTTGTAAAGAGGGCCAACCATAAAACTGAATCCTTGTTTTGAGCCCTTTTTTTATAAGTGGCATATCTATAGCTTTTATTTTTACGAGTAGTGTTCTTTGTGTTACTTTAGGTGCAAAGTGAACAAGTGGATCTCCCTGTTTAACATAACGATCTTTGTCGTTTTTTAAAACACGAAGAGGGTACCCATCTTTTGCTGCATAGACATTGGCGTTTGCATTTCTTGAGATATTTATAGAAGCATTTGTCATCTCTTTGTCTAAAGACTTTAGTCGATTCTGCGAAGCAATAATTCGATTTTGCATGGTTTTAATGCTGTTTTCTTCTACTTTTTGAAAGCTATCTCTCTCTTTTTTTTGTATTTCAAGTGCCTTAGACTCTCTTTGTATATTTATACTTGTAGTGTCAAGAAGAGCTGTGAGTTTTACATACTCATTATGAGCTACTTCATAGCTGCGTTTGGACTCTATGCCCTCTTGATAGAGAAGTTTTATACGTTCATAGTTGCTCTTAGTGATACTAAAGTTGTTTTGTACTTCTGTCTCTTTATTTTTGAGTGTACGAAGGGAGTCCTCTATTTGAGCTATTTTTCTCTCATGTATCTCAAGACCAGTTCTAAGATTCGCTTCAAGGTTACTTTTTTGTTGTGCAAGGATTAAGAGTGTGTTTTGTGTATTGTCACGTTCTATCTTTATGTCGTTGCCAATATCCTTGAGCTTTGGTAGATACTCGGAGTCTAAATCTTGCATCTCAAAAAGTAGCTCACCCTCTTTTACAAACTTGTCCTCTTCTATATTGTACTTTTTGATAAAACCAGAGATTGGAGCATGTATCGTGTAGTCGCGTTCACTTGGATTGTAAGCTATAACTCTTCCCTCTGCTTTGGTTGTTTGCTCCCAAGGTAAGAAAAAAAGTACTATAAGCCCAAATATAAGTACTAAGGTGATAGTTTTAGCTCTCTTTACAAACCCAGAGAGTTCTATCTTTTGGAGTGCGCTTTTATGCATGTCCATTTTCTCCATTCTCTTGACTCTCTAAAGATGAGGAGAGTTTTTCTATTTTGTAAAAACCCTCAATCCCATCATAAATATAATCAAGTTGTTTTGCAAATCCATTTAGAGCATATGTCAGTGCTAAGACGATAATCTCAGCTGCAACAAACTCCCCAACCGCTAAACTACCATTTATAACAAGGTATCCTCCAAGCACAAAAAAACCTGTTATGATAACACCCTGAATAAAAAAACTCATAGCAAGTTGTTTTATACGTACACCGTACTGTCTATGACGAGAGTCTACATACTCACTCATCTTCGCTTCAAGTGTCTCAAGCATATCCTCTTTTGTTGATTCCTGTACGGAAATTTTTTGTAAAAAGTGAATGGTGTCATGCTTCGCGTTTGAGCGTTCTATGGCGTAAACAATTCCATTTTTCCCAAAGAGAATGATGAGAAGTAAATTTACAACTATAATAACAGTCGCCCAAAGAAAAAGTTGTGTATTAAAGACAAAAAGAAGTAAAAGTGTCATAAGGGTTTGTACAATTAAACCTGCACCATTAAGTATAAGAATTGGAAAGATTTTTTGTATGGTTGTAATGTCAAAAAAATAGTTCATTAGTCTATCTATGGGGTAGGGTGTTGTTTTATGCTCTTCTTTGAGTTTATAGGCCTTGTTGGCAACTTCATAGCCCTCTGTAACAAAGATTCTTTGTTCAAACTTTTCGATGATATACTCTTGTAGTATTCGCAATATAATAATAAAAACAAAAACCACAGAGATAATACTTCCTAATGTCATAAGTGAAATATAAGAGTGTGCAACAAGAGAATTTATAACAAAAGAGGATGTCAGTGGAATAGTTAGGACAAGTATGCCCTCAAGTAGTGTGTAGTAGAGTATGTAGTAGACACTACGTTTATCAGACCTAAGTGTCTCCATAAATCCGTGAAGGATTTTAGCTTTTACGTCCATCTCTTTTTGTATCCTCTTTTTTCTTGCAATTGTAGCACCGATAAACGAACAGCTAACCTACAAGTCTATTGATATCGTTGTAAAGTCCAAGTCCCATAAGTCCAAAAAGGATGACCCAACCTGCAATGGTAAACTTAACCATAACCGCTTCACTCGCCTCGCGTTTGAAGATAAGCTCATAAAGGTTAAACATAATGTGCCCACCATCAAGAGCAGGAATCGGTAAGAGGTTTAAAACGCCAAGGTTTACACTGATAAGTGCGGCAAAGAAAAGAACACTCATCCAACCACTAGCAGTTGCATCTGAAGTGAGCTTGACTATACTTATAACGCCACCGAGCTCTTTAGCAGGAACTTCGCCAAAAAGAAGTTTTTTTACACCGGTAAAAATCATAGTAGAAGCAAAAATAGTCTGCTCGGTCGCATAACCAAGCGTTTCACTAGCAGAGAGCTCAAGCTTGTGTGTCGCACCTGCTGCACTTATTCCAATCATCTTGCGTTTTACAGTTTCTCCAAACATATTTTGTGCATCTTGAAGTTTTGGAGTTAAAACTTTTTGCTCTAAGTAACCATTTCTCTCTATGATAAGCTCAAGAGTTCCTTCACTCTCAGAGATAATTTCCGCCATCTCTTTCCAAGTAGTAATGCCTACTCCATTTATGGAAGTAATAGTATCGTTTGCATCAAGTCCAGCTTCAAATGCAGGAGAGTCTTTGACCACTGTACCAATAACAGGAGAGAGAACAGCGGGAGAGCCAAGGGCTATGATGAAGTAGAGAAAAAACGCAAGTATAAAGTTAAACGCAGGGCCTGCGATAAGGATAAATATCTTTTGCGAGGGTGTTTTAACATTGTAGCTGTCTGTATCGTAGCTCTTTTTTGTAGGGTCAGAGTCATCTTGACCTTTCATGCGAACATATCCACCAAGAGGGATGGCACTTATGCTCCACTCAGTGTTGTACTTCTTAAAAGTGTAAAAACGCTTTCCAAAACCTATGCTAAATACTTCAACACTTACACCCATCATACGAGCGGCGATGTAATGTCCTAACTCGTGAAAAAAGATAAGTGCACTTAAGACTAAAAGTGATACTAAGATACCCATTATTTTTCATCCTTTAAAATGGCTTTTCTAAAGCCCCATAAATACTCTAAGCCAGAGTAGAGTGTCAGTGCAACGGCAATCCATAAAAGTGCACTCCCAAAAGGCCAATGCATAAGTAAAAAACCTATGGCAATCATCTGTGAAACTGTTTTTACCTTTCCAGCAAAAGAGGCTTTTATGTCAAGTCCCTCAGCTACGGCTACTGTTCTTATGCCGGTGATAAAAAGCTCACGAACAATGATGATATAGATAGCCCAAGCAGAAGCTTCACTGCTTACCATAAGTCCTAAAAATGCAGCGATAGTTATCATCTTATCTGCAAGAGGATCTATGATAGCTCCGAGTTTTGTTTTTTGATTCCACTCACGTGCAATATAACCGTCAAAAAAATCTGTTGCAGAGGCTATAACAAAGATAAGTGTAGCAAAATAGTAAGCCCAGCTGATATGAAAACCAGCTTCAACAAAAACTTGCTCATTTAAGATGATCCAAAAAAGAAGAGGTGCTAAAAGTATGCGAACAAACGCGAGAATATTTGGCAGGTTTAGCAAAAAAAATCCTTCATATATATAATGCCGAGATTCTATCTATTTATTGCTTATTTATCACTCAATTTTTGAACCTAAATAACTACAAAGACCAGATACCTGAATTTTCTGTTTTACTTAATCAAGGGCAGTTATACAGTTATGCAGTTTTGCAATATCATAATCTTCAACTATACATAAAAATACTCTATTTTATTGTAACCCTTTTTTGCAATCTAATAGTGATCTTATGATTAAGACATCACTTTTAAGCGCAGGAAAAGTTTGCTTAGTTTCATGTAGTTGTGCTTTAAAAATTCTCTGCCTTGGTTTTTGGAGGGACTTAAAGATCCTGTTCCCCAACACGAGTATATTACAACACTTAAGGAAGCAAATGCCCAAATAAACTGATCTTGTGTCATGTTGAGCAAATCTTGCCGAAGATGCTTGAGGTATTCATTTAAATTGATGCGATAATATAACTCAACTTTATTAAAATAAACATAGCTGGAGTTAATGTAGCAACTAATAGCTCTGTTTACATTGATACTACAGCTTGGTCACCGAGCCATTCGAATCAAGCTGCTGCGTGGAAATCAAATATCTGTCTGCTTCCAAAACATTAAAACTTGCATTGGTATCAGCATTGTATTCAAACACGATAACCTCTTCCCCATTGTTTTTTACAAAAAATCCAATACTATTTTGCTCCAACTTATCTTCGCTGACCTCCACTTCATGGATGTACCCTTTACCAAGGTTGTTCATAGTTATATAATGCATCAGCTGTAACACACCGCTTTGACTGGTTGTAAAATGCTCAAATGTGACAATTCTAGAAGTAGCATCAGCTTTAAAGGTGTACATAGTCGAGAGATTAATGTCAGCAATGGCTCCAGTACGTAAATAATACGCTGCAGATATATTACTATCTAAAATAGAACTCTGAATCATACCGAGGGTTTGATTAACATCGGTAGTGCTAAATTTTGCATTGACTGTGAACATACCACTTAGATAATTCTGAAGATTTGTCGCATTAATATCAGCTAAATCATTGCTGTTGTTTAAATCTGCAATGGTAAGTTCATTGTTAGATCCTGTTAGCTTTGAAAGTGTCGTATTCGGTATGTTGTTAATGTTCGTCAGGGTACTGAAATCGGCACCGGAAATTTTACCATTGGCATCAACCACTTGTGCATTCACCCCGTTCGTGTCAACAAACCGAGTACTATCTATTTCTTGTACACTAATATCTCGCTCACTGTAAATAGAGAGTGGCATTGGGCACATCGTATTATTGAGCTCTGCTCCTTCAAAAGAAAGTCCAGGAGAACCCGCATTTAACCCAGAATAGTAGTGCCATTGCTCTGCTCCAGATGTTGTGTTGACCTCAATGTAGCGACTAGAGTCACCTGGGTAATTGTTGTCATACACATAAATGTGCTTTATACTATCTCCCTCATCACTAATGGCGTACGGTGTAATTGCATGCCCTCCAAGACCTTTGGCATTAAATACTTGAATGGCGGCAATGGGGTTAAAGGTATTAAAACCATTTTCAATAAGAGTAATAACATCTGTTGGTCTAAATGTTGGACATGTGTTGTTTAAATATTCTTTAGCACCTTTTGAGAACTGATTTATATATTGTGATGCAATCATATGATTGACATCATTATAATTAAGCTCCACCGCATTTTGTGCCAATGGATTATAATCAGATATAAATTTTTTGTCATCAAAATAGGCATTTTTTTTCAGCATCATGGATGACATTGCATACCCGTAGCAAAGGCCATTTATTCCTTGGTAGATGGAGTCGTGATTTATTTTTAAAAAATAGCCAAATGGATTGAGTGCGACACAGGTGTCATTGTCAATAAAGCAGACGGATTCTTTTCCAAATCCGTCTGCAATATCCTCTTTGGTAAACAGATCATAGGCATCATCACCCCAGTTTTGAAAACCAAATCCATTGGGTACAGGTAAAAATGACCCACTGCTATAGGTATTGACAGGCAAGGTGCTGGGATTGGTGTCGGTCACATTAAGTCCTATAAACGCAGCGTTACTGAAGTCAGTAAAGTTACCTGCTCTGTGTTGCACAAAACCAATGACATCACCAATCTCCCACAGCATTTCAAATTTGTAGGTTGATGAGGCTTTAAACTCCCCTAAATCGAGCGCTATCTCTAGAGCCGTGTTGCTACTTACGGTATAAGAAGTGTTAACACATGATGAAAGGCTCTGTGTTGATATTTCCATAATCTGTTTGAGGACTAGCTCGCCATCACTACTGGTCGTGATACAATTGATATATCCACCTGCAGTAGACAGTAAATACATCTTTACTGGTGTGTCCGACACTATCTTATCAGTATTTGGATAGAGTCTAACTTTCAGCATGGTATTTGCATATGTGTCAGTATTTCCATACTTATTGTAATCTTCCCCATAACTGCTTTTTATACCACCATATGGAAAAAAGATTTGACTGCTACTATCGCGACCTTGTGTCGTGATGTTCATCGGATTTACAATACCAAAAAAGGGCATCGTCTCCGTTTCTAGACTGCCTTCAATCGTTTGAGCAGTGATGTTTCCATAAGTGCCGCCTTCTAAAAAACTTTGTGTAGAAGTGGAGCTTTCGCTGTTACTACATCCAGTAAACCAAAAGGTCGCGACGATTGTTAGCACTAAGACTACAAGAGAATTTTTCATTTATGTTTCCTTTTAATGTATACCGCTGATTATAAACAAAAATGAGAAGAAAGTACATAGCATTTCTTGTATATGTTAAGAGAGCAAAATTATAAATACAAAATAATATGTGTATTTGAAGAAATTATTAAAAACTTCTCTTTTTTTAATAAGAAATGTACCTCTGCAACATTTTCTAGAATAGTATAGTTGATTTGTACAATAGTTGTCGGTGTAGTAACATGTTTTAAAGCATTTAGCTCCTGTGTAAACTGAGGTAAAATCTCATTTTTTACTGTGATTAGATTCTTCTTTGTTGATTCATTACCAGCAGTACGACTTTTCCGCTTTCCATCATAATTAAAAGCGATATGCCACTTTCTATGCTTCTATTTGATGGTAAATGTAACACAAAGTAGTGTAACCTACAGCCAGCCACCAGAGCATCCTCATCAGCCTAAAAGAGCATATGCCTTAACACTCAAAGAGATTGATATTAAAATCAGCTAAATCCAATTGAACAACTTTGGAAATTTATGAAATATTATTGGATAGAACTTGATGCATACAAGTCTGTTGAAAAGATGAAAGAATATGTAGAAAAAGTTATTGTTGGATATGGAACTCATTATGAAATTATTTTTGATTAGGTACTTATGTCTATAAAGAATTTTACTTGTTTAAGTTATTCTTTATAGGATGGTTTTTATAAAATAAACGACTTGGCCACTAATCAGCCTCGTCGAACCCTTTTGAATAGCTTGATGACGCACACCCTGTAAAAATGGACGATACACTCATAACACAAGCTAAACTAAAAAGAATAGTTATTGCAACTCTCTTCAAAATGAACTCCTTAATCAATATAATTAGATTATATTAAAAAAA
>JGI11705J14877_10002088_pt1 | contig 10994 bp, 8 predicted proteins | sample Etolaghawater15m_FD_14877 | JGI IMG/M metagenome (IMG submission 14877) | reverse complement strand
GTATATCTCCAGGTGTAAAAATTAGGACAATCTGAAGAGTAAGTACAACATATATAGTAAACACGATGGATGCATACAATTCTAGCCACTTCCGGAACAAATATATAGAGTAAGAGAAATTATGACGCATCGTTTCGCGAGATGATAAATGAAACTGACTATGATGTAACTCAAGACGATGATGAAACTGACTATTATGTAACTCTAGACGATGATGGGGATCTGTCATCTTTATCTGCACGGATCAGTCTTTAGAACGTTTCCAGTGACGCATGATGGAAATGCTAAATCCTCCCATCAACAGGAAAGTACCAAGCCATACAACGGAAACAAAGGGCTTGGTTTCAGCAACAATCAATACCCAATCTTCCTCAAATGGTTTAGACAATCCATCCACCGTTAATTCGATAGCATTATTTTCCGGAAAAATAGAAGTGAAAAGAACATTCATTCCAAACAGTTCGATCTCCAACGGCGGCGAATAGGTGTAACTTTGTCCATTTTCGGTATATACTGCAAACAAGGGTTCTACATCAAACATCCTCCCACTTCCAGAGTGTGTAACCCGTACCAATGCCCGAACACCAATCTGAGTTTGATCTGGCAGTTCATTCTCCTGTGCGGGTCGGAACTCCAAAAATTCAAACGAGTACTCACCCGCCTCGGCACGGCCTCCAACCGGAATTTCCACAGACTGTTGATCCACTGCGGTTGTCCCTTCTGATGAAGAATCGCTTACCGGCATCATTCTCGCTTCCTCCTGTTCCCGCAACGCTTCTACTCGTTCGTTCTCCCGCTCCACATACTGGCTACCTGCCACATACAGATAAATATCTTTCATCCATCCTGTTCGAACAGCGGGGTCCACACTCCATTCTATGTTGGTACGACTCGAGGTGGTTAGCATCGGATACACCTCCGGGTTCATGATAATCGCTTTGCCCCCGTCCAACGGTTCCATCCTGATCCTGTAGGTTTGCATGCCCAGTCGGGGTGAATTGCTCAATTCATAGCCTTCGTATGTGACCATCCATTTGTTATTCACCAGAGTTGGTTGATCACGCTTCAATTCGAGCATCTCAATGGGTTGTGTGACAGGAAAACCCTCCTCATCATACACTTCTCCTTGGGCCACACGGGCATTATACGAAGCTGTTCGCTGATCGAGTAACGGCTCGGTGTACACCGAACTTGCAATAATCCCCAACAGCAAGACGCCAAAGCCTACATGATTCAGCGTCCCTCCAATAAGTGAGGCACGCCGCCGCAACAGATCCAACATCACCTGGCCATTTCCGAATACCGCAAACCAGCCCGCAAAAATCAAAATCATGTAAGAGATTTCCCGTACCTGTCCGAAAATCACGGATAGAATTGTGGCAACCGAAGTAAGTACCAGCGGTACGATCATCACCCCGGCCAACTCCTCCCAGTTATATTTTTTCCAAAATATATGTTGTCCCAATACCGTAAAGATCGCCATCACCACGGCAATTGGCAGGCTCCACTGATTGTAAAAACTGATCTCCGGAGGAGTTGGGTTCTCAACAAAAAATCGGCCAATGATAGGAGAACTTGTACCTAAAATGATCACAAGACCCAGAATCAACAACAACATCGACCCGGTAAAGGTCATAAACTCACTGCTGAGAATTTTCGATTGTTTTTGGGGAGATGGGATTTCACGGTAACGGTACAGGTAAAAACCAACACCGATCACAAGTACCGTCAAAATGAAAATGAGCAGCTGCCCATACAAGCCCAGATCTACAAAACTATGGACGGATTGATCGGCGAGCACTCCCGACCGAGTTAGAAAGGTTTGATAGATAATTCCAGTATACGCCAGGATCGACAGAAAAATGGATGCCTTGTGAGCACGTGAGCTCTTGCGCTGAATAATCATTGCATGGATTCCTGCCGTACCCACCAGCCATGGCACCAGTGATGCATTCTCTACCGGGTCCCAAGCCCAATACCCACCAAAAGAGAGTGTTTCATAAGCCCAGTATCCGCCAAGGAAGATCGCCGTCAAAAGGGAAAGATTGGCGCCCAGCGTCCAGGGTAGAGCCGGTCGGATCCAGTCATGATATGTACGTGTCCAGAGGGAGGCGATGGCAAAGGCAAACGGAACTGTCATCATTGCGAATCCCATGAAAATGACAGGGGGATGAATCATCATCCATGGACTTTTCAGAAGGTCATTCAGGCCGGTACCATCCGCCGGCGTAAAATTGGGATTGGCCTGAATAAAAGGTGCATTCGGCATCTCCTCTGCAATCGTACGAAATGGATCTGCTCCGATTTTCAAGCCAAACAGATCCCATCCTAGCACCATCGAAATTAAAAACACCTGAGTTAACGACATTACAAAGAGCACCGGTGCCCGATACGGTTTTTCCGTCCATCGAATTAAGGCGGCCCCCACCAGAAACCCGCATAACACCCATAGCATAAAACTTCCCTCCTGCCCTCCATAATAAGCAGAGAAAAGATAGCGCATCTCCAGGTCCAAACTCGAATAGTTCCACACATAAAAATATTGAAACTGATGTGTCAGAAGCAGGTAAATAAGCACAGCGGATGCTGCCACCATCGTGAGAGCACCTAGTGCCCAAGAGAAATTGGCAACTCGCTCACTTATGGAGAATCCTTGATGCACAGCTGAACCCGACGAACGTGGATCCGATTTACCGTCTTGCCACGTCACAAACCCATACGCAATCAGTGCAATCAATGAAGCTAAAAACGAAGTGCCTATTAGATAACTGCCAATTACTCCTTCCATAATTCTACTACTTACGGTTACTTACGGTCTGTTATTCGGTACATTAAAAATATGGCTTATCATTTGTACGGCATCTCAACAACCTGGCAATTCAGCAAGCTGGCATCTCAGCAACCTGGTATTTTAACAAGCTAGAATCTCAACAACCTGGTAAATCAGCAAGCTGACAACTCGACCAGATGGCATCTCAACAGCCTGACATTTGATTCAAGCATCAACTCGAATAATCTGTCACCTGCTCTTCCAGCTGGCTCGGGTCATTGTATTTCGAGGGGCATTTCATGAGCATATCATGAGCGTGAAATACATCGTTTCGCATCTCTCCGATTACGACGAGCTGAGTTGCTTGCTCGAAATTGTTGGGTTTTGGCTTCGGATACACCACTTTCCGAACATTCCCCTCTTGATCTTCCATATAAAACGAAAAACGCATGGTTTCTCGAGAAAAACCATACTCCTTATCACTGTACCAGGTACCTACGACATGGGATGAAGTACGTCCTTCTGCCTGCTCAAAGTTCACATACGTACTGATGCTATTGCCAAAATTTACCATCAGAAGCGACGTAAAGCCCACAATAACCAGAATACCAAGAATAAGTTTTGGTTTCATAATTTGGATTATTTTTTATTGTAATTTTTTTGCCCTTTGCGTTTCGATCGACTCCTCCAGCTTTGTCAGCTTTCTGTCGGTCCGTACCATAAAGAACAACAAAACAAACCAAATCAGCAAACTTACTCCCAGTACAACAAAAATGAGATCGTTCGATCCCATAAACTGAATTAATCCATTTGCCTGATCCATTTGCTCCATTGCAATCCATTCACCGGAGTAGCTGCTGGTAAGTGTGTCTGATGGTTGGCTCAGTACTCCAGAAAGAGTATCCATTTGGGCACCAAAAAGGGGTTCGGATAGATTGTCCGACAGAGGGACAGACGAAGAAGCGTTCAGAAGTGTAGTCATAGAATGTAAACGAACGTATCAGAAAATTCTTTTATTGAAAATATTCATTCTTGATAATTTTCCTGCAACTCTGAGAGATGTTTCATGCGATTGAGCAAATTCATCAACCAGAACGATAACCCGATAAATCCAAGGATGGCGGGATAGAAAACATATCGTAGTTCGGGTGCGGTAATTTCACTAAAAGCCGGGTTTCCTTCTGCTCCGGGGTGCAGACTTGGCAATTGCCTTGGAATAATATACAAAAGAAACGGTATGGTAGTGACTCCAAATATATTGTACACTGCTGCGATTTTTGCTCTCTTCTGTGGATCATCGAATGCCTGACGAAGGATAAAGTACGCCACAAAGATGAGCATTCCCATCGCAGATAAGTTCATCCTTGGTTCTGCAAAGGTCCACCATGTACCCCAGGTAAACCGTGCCCAAAGTGATCCTGTAATGAGCCCACAGATGCCAAAAAGCAAACCAACGGACGTTGCCGTTTCGGCTTTTCGGTCGTGTAGTAGATTTTCACCAGAAAGGTAGCGAATGCTGTAATAGAACGAGATGCAAAACGCGATCATCATTGTGAACCACATGGGGACATGCAGAAACAGATTACGCGCAGATTGTTCAAGAATAGCAATTTCCGGAATGGGAATGAGGAAACCCACGATGAGAACCACGGTCATCCAGACTGCGACCAAAATTTTCCAGAGTTTCATGGTCGGTGGGTTTTATTTGGTTGGGAGCACTCTACTTCTATGTGCTGAGAGCAAGTAAGTTGTCCAGTTCCCGAACTTCTTTTTCGAGCGCTTCCCGTCCTTGCGTAGTCTCCTTGAGTCTCTCCTTGACAGTGGATCGCTGCTGCCGTACCTCTTCCGGGTTGATATCTTCCGGAGCGGTTGCCTTTTCAGCCAGAACGGTGACAAGATTGTTGCTTGCCTCTACAAATCCTCCACTTACGGCAAACAATAGCGCCTCTCCATTTGGCTTTTTGACGCGAATTTTCCCAATTCCGAGCACCGACACAATGGGAGCATGCTGAAACAGGATTTCAAATGCTCCTTCTGAACCGGGAACGAGAATGGATTCGGCTTCCCCACTAAAAAGTGCCCCTGTTGGTGTAAGAATTTGTGCTGTAAGGGTTTTACTCATTATGCTGCTTCCGCCTCCGCAATCAGTTTCTCACCTTTCTCGATGGCTTGCTCGATCGTTCCCACGAGGTGGAAGGCATTCTCCGGAAGGTGGTCAAGCTCTCCGTCCATAATCATGCTGAACCCTTTGATGGAATCTTCAATTTTCACATACTCACCGCTCTGTCCGGTAAACTGCTCTGCCACAAAGAATGGTTGACTCAGGAATCGTTGCACACGACGGGCACGAGACACAACCAGCTTGTCTTCATCGGACAGTTCATCCATCCCAAGAATGGCGATAATATCCTGCAGATCTTTATAGTTTTGCAAAAGCTCTGTAATACGAGATGCACATTTGTAGTGCTCTTCGCCTACTACTTTCGGATCCAAAATACGTGATGTGGAGTCCAACGGATCCACGGCCGGGTAGATTCCGATCTGCGTCAGTGCCCGGCTCAAAACGGTGGTCGCATCCAGGTGAGAGAAGGTAGTTGCCGGTGCAGGGTCAGTCAAGTCATCAGCGGGTACGTAGATGGCCTGTACCGATGTGATTGAACCACTCTTGGTAGAGGTGATCCGTTCCTGCAGATTCCCCATCTCCGTAGCCAGGGTGGGCTGATATCCCACAGCCGATGGCATACGTCCAAGAAGCGCAGATACTTCCGAACCTGCCTGAGTAAACCGGAAAATGTTATCTACGAAGAGCAGGATATCCGGAGACACCTGATCCCGAAAATATTCTGCCACAGTGAGTCCGGACAGGGCAACCCGTGCACGTGCTCCCGGCGGCTCGTTCATCTGTCCGAATACCAGAGTGGCTTGTGACTTTTTCAACTCCTCTTCATCCACCAGAGAGAGATCCCATTCGCCCTTCTCCATCGCTTCCTTAAACTTCTCACCGTACCGAATCACACCGGACTCGATCATTTCACGAAGCAGGTCGTTCCCCTCACGCGTACGCTCTCCTACACCGGCGAACACAGACAATCCGGAGTGTGCCTTTGCAATGTTGTTAATCAACTCCATAATGAGAACGGTTTTACCCACTCCAGCTCCACCAAACAAACCAATTTTTCCCCCTTTTGCGTACGGGCAGAGCAGATCAATCACCTTAATACCGGTTTCCAGCATTTCTGTGCTGGAGGAAAGCTCTTCAAACGAGGGGGCGGGACGATGAATTGGATAACGCTCTTTCCCCTTGGGTTTCGTGATTCCGTCGATTGCTTCACCCACCACATTAAAAAGTCTGCCGCGAATATCTTCCCCAATGGGCATCGAGATTGTTTCACCGGAATCGATCACTTCCGTATTTCGAACCAGCCCGTCTGTTGAATCCATGGCAATCGTACGAACTCGATCCTCTCCGAGATGCTGAGCAACTTCTAGGTAGAGTCGTGATCCATCTTCCCGATCCACATATAGCGCGTTCATAATTTTGGGGATTGATCCGTGTTCAAAATCTACGTCAACCACGGGTCCGATAACTTGTGCAACAGTTCCTTTATTCATGAAATAATTGGTCTGATTGATAGTCTGAAGTGCTTAATTTCACAGTCTCAAAAGGTAGGGAGAGATCCTTTTATATGCAAGATGATTGTGCATCCAGTCGGTCACTTTCACCGATCAGATTAACCATGAAGGACAGCATATAGGACAGCATATAGGACAGTATATAGGACAGCTTTGAAGGACGGATCAGATTTTTTTGAGGATGTACTCCGCAGGCAGATATCAGTAACGAATCGTTAACCCGAATTCGACACCGAATCGTGCTTCATCGTAAAACGCCCCCCAATCCACTCCCGTAAAGATGTGAAACTGCACTTGTACGGGTTGGCCCCCTTTGCCACCTCCTTTCCCATCCCCTTTCCCTTTCCAATCCCCACCCGATCTCTCATCAACCCGTTCCTCAAAAAGTGTGCCAGAATCCAGCATAACCCCCCCGAACAGCGAGTACCGGTCCTTCCTCAACTCCCGTAGCGGCACGTAGTATGCCCTTTCGCGCAGATTGGATCCATCCTTACTGTTACAAAATTCGACTTCGGCAAACTGATCTTCACACACCCCGTAGTTTCGCGAGTAGGTCATCATCATCTGCCATCGAACCCCCTCGGTCACATTGCCCATCAGCCCAACATGATGCGCTACCAATATGCCGTTCGTCACTGGGCGGGCGATTTCCGGAATGCGATCGGGATCGAGAGTAAGCAGCGGGTTGCCCAGAAGATGTCCGTCGTGTGTCCAGCCACCGCGCCAGATGTCGTGCGTGTAGTAGCGGGCAGCACCAAGGGCATCGATCGATCGGGCATCCTGTTTTTTCGTGTTGATATGCTCGTAGACGATATAGTCGAGCCAGGGGGTATTGGTTTGATCCTTCCAGTGAAACCAGCCGCTCCACATACCGTCCCAGGGGCTTCGGAATCGGGTTGATACAAGGTCTTCCAGGAAGAAAAGTCGCATTGCGCCTGCACTCCAGCGTTTTGAATGATACTCGGGGCCAAAGTCGTATGCAGCAATTCCGTTGCCGGGTGGTGTGGCTTCGTTTGCTTCGGAAAAGCCAAGAACACTGTCAAGGTAGCCTTGCATCGTGTTAAGGGAGCCAAGTTCGGGGTGGTTGCCGCCCCACATCACATTATGGATGATCCCCCCCATCAGGGAGAGTTCGGGAACTGGCTTGAGATTGATATACAGGTATTTCTGATGAATTTTGGGCTGGTCGACGAAGCGTTTGTCGAACAGGAAGGATTCCGACCAGCGGGCTTTGAAATTGAGGAAGCCGCGGGTCCCGGGAATGGCGAAAAAGTCGGGATTTTCGAAACTGAGCTTCCAAGCAGGACGGGCATTGTGGCTCATCATCATCTGGCCCGTGGTGAGATAGGGAGCGCCGATACCGATGGTTTCGTCGTAGCGGCCGATGCTGAGCCGGGCAAAATTCCATGCCGTGAGGTGGACGGCCAGGGTACGTATGGATGCGGATGTATTCCGGCTGGAATAGGGAGCAGCGGCTTGGGGGGAGGTTGATTTGGCCGTGCCGGATGCACTCGTTACATCCGATACACGAGCCATACCGGATACACGAGCCATACCGGATACACGGGCAAATAGAGACGCCTCGGCAGACAAGTTCCATCCAGGGCGCTGCCAGACAGATTCGTCCGACCACTCCTGTAGAAAGATCACCCCAGATTGAGCGTCCAGCGGAACGATTCCACCACGTTGTGATGTGAACCAGAACGGAAGGGACTTACCGGCTGCATGAACCAGAAGTGTGCTAGTCAGCCTGTAGGAAGGGGATGCGTGCTGGTCTAAGGATGCCGAACATCCATGCATGTACGGGGAATTGCAGAGGAAGGGTTGGTCTTGAGCATGGACCTGTGCAAAAGGGGCGGTAGAGAGGAATCCAGTGAAGATAAGAAAAAACAGGAGGAGTGGTGCAGGGGCAAAAACCCTACCATACCAAGTCTCTCTAGATAAAAGTAAAATCCTCAATATTGAATTTGAGCTGTGATCTCCACCCCATACCGTGTCTCCTCATAAAACTCACCCCAATCGCTGGCAAATGCCACCTTTAGTGTGAAAGACTGAGGATACGCTTCGTCAGAAATTGGAGAGATCGTTAGGTGTGACCATTGCCAGCGCTTTGAAACTGCCACATATACGGAGTATCGGTCTTTACGAAGGTCACGTGGAGGAATGATACCTTCCATCTCTCTCATATTTATTCCATCATAATTTATGTGATAGCACGTGGTTCTGGAAATGCTTTCAGGTAATTGATCGGAACAGATCCCGTAATTCCTGGAATAAGTGGCCATTGCTGCCCATCGAACGGTTTCTGAAAGATCCCCCTTTATCCCTGCATGATGTGCCACGATAATATTGTTGGTGATAGGACTCGTCGTTTCTGTAACAACCATTGGTGTGAAGCCAAAAAGAGAAGACCCAAAAAACCTCGAATGATGGGTATAACCAGAACGCCAATGCCTGTGTGCCCCATACTTTGCTCTTCCTCTGAGGTCAAAATCCATAGCGTCTTGTCTCCGTGTGTTCAGGTGCTCATACATGATGTAATCTACCAATACGGGTCTATTCTTTTTGTGTAGTTCAAACCAGCCCGACCAAAGGCCGTCCCAAGCACTCCGTATGTTTGCAGATACACGATCTTCAAGATACATGATTTTGGAAGCAGCCAACGTCCAATCACCGGCGTGATATTCCGCTGAGAAATCATATGCAGCAACTCCATTGCCCAGAGGAGTTTTTGAGTTTTCATACTGGAAACCAAAGATATCTTTCACATAGGTTTCGAACGTATGTGTCACCCCCAATACCGGGTGAGTTCCTCCATACATCACATTATGAACGATACCACCGATCAGATTTAATTGAGGTATTGGACGCACATTGATATATCCAAACTTCCGGTGAACCATGGCTCCGTCCACATACCGCTCGTCGGTTGTCCACTCTTCCGACCAGCGTCCCTTAAACGCAACATACCCCCTCAGATAGGGAACGTCTACAAAATCCGGAGTTTGAAAACTGATTTTCCAGGTTGGCACTGCATTCCTACTCAGCATCATTTTTCCTGTAGACAGATGTGGTGCTCCATGACCGACCACCTCATCATACCGTCCAATGCTAAGTCGAAACCGGTATCCTTCGACATGAGCAAATAGATTGTGAACACGTACAATGGGATCTGCATCGGAGTATAGTGCTGTCCCGAGAAACCCTGTCCGCATAGAAATTCCACGAAAAATAGGCTCAACTTTGGTAAGATAACGAACCTGCAGCTGTGAGTTCACCGTGCTCGCATCGGCAAACATCCCTCCACGATTAGCGGCAAACCAAAATGGGATTTCAGATGAGGAGAGCTGCTGTACATATAAAACAGACCAACCGGGCTGGCTTTCCAAAAGCTGATCGTTGTCGGTCGATTGAGCAAAAGCATCCAAAGGAAGAATCCATGGGATGAGAGCAACGATACTTCCAAAAAGCGCTGCAACCCAGCCTGATTGATTACCAATCTTTTTCAATATCGCACAATGATTCATTCAAAACTTAAGTAGAACGTTCTACTCTGCATTCTAACGAATGATCTGGAAGATCGTATTGGTCACAATCGCGGCCATTGAAATAATCGCAGAGTAGATACCGATTCTTTCCTGTGGCAATAACTCCTCTTCAAGCTCTTTTGTAGGCACAATAATGGTAGCGCCTGGCGCAATATTGGGAGTTCTTCTCCCAAACAAACCTCTCCTAACTTTTTCGACATCTCCGTCAGCATATATCACATATACATTTTTTTTCAATGCCATTTCTGTAAAGCCACCAGCTTTCCGAATATAATCATCCATTTTTAAACCTTTATCATATCGTATAGTAACTGGATAAAGTACCTGACCCTCAACAGTTACCGTATTGGATTTTCGTGGTATCACAATTCGATCTCCCGATCGTAAAAAAAGGTCATCATCCGATCCGGGATTATCTAGGATCGCAACAAGATCTATGGCAATATTATCATTCCTTTGAAATTCCACCATTTCGTTGATCACCTCTTCTGCTTGCGCTAGCGCTCTGTTCGACATGGCAGAACGTTGCAATGTTGCACCTTCAGGATATGCGAACTCAGACAAGTCGCCAGATCTACGAATTATATCACTGATTCTGTCCGTTCTGGTTTGAAGTAGATAACTTCCTGGAAAGTTAACCTCACCGGATATTTGAATTGTACCTAGTCGTTGACTATTCGGCTTCTCTCGCACCGTAATCACATCAAACGGTCTAAGCATAAATTCGGACATCTCTTGAATCAGTTCATCATCCACTTCAAAAAAGAAAGATTTTATTAACTCATTCTCCTTCTCGTATGGATCTGTTTCAGAAACAAATCTGGCGATTTCAATATTATAATTTGCAGCTGCATATGTGAAACCACCAGCCATCAAAATAACATCATCCAGAGATAAACCATCTGAGTAAGGAATATCACCAGAATTTTTTACTGCACCCAATACTCGAATGCTACTAACATCTTGCAAATCTGCTGCCGAATAAATTCTAAGTAGATCATCTTTCTGAAGCAACATATTTGCTGTAGAATCTATTTCTTGTT
>JGI11705J14877_10002084_pt1 | contig 11001 bp, 12 predicted proteins | sample Etolaghawater15m_FD_14877 | JGI IMG/M metagenome (IMG submission 14877) | reverse complement strand
TTATACGGAGTTTGACAATTAAGTCAAGTGTTTTTTGATTGTATTTTTTTATAGGTTAGATAAATTGCATAGACAAAACAAATTGCCATTGTCGGTAAAAATACAGGAAGTGTGCTGTTGCCACCTAAGATTTCTTTGAGTTCTCGCACATCATAGAATGTTCCCATAAAGGCAACGATGAGCATGTGAATACCAAATGCTGAAAAAAATGCAATGCTAAGATGTGCTAGAAGTGTTTTTATCATGCTTGTAAAGTTCCCAAGAACCGTNCGTGTGTTCAACGAGTGCTGTGCAGTTAGTTACCCAATCACCACAGTTCATGTATCGATCCTTTATCATTGGATCATGTGTATGTCCTGTAATCGCGCAGTCGTATCCCTTTGCGTTGATAAACTTTTCAATTACCTTCTCTGTGCCCAACCACTTGTACATCTTATCTGTGTACGAACCCTCACCAAAGTGTGCAAAGAGATTGATTACTTGGCGAGGTATCTTCATTGTTAGATCAAAGCGATCACCGTGGCAGATGTATAACCGACGACCGTCAATAGCATCATAATCCACCGAGTCGAGAACTTGTATGTCTCCGATTTGGAAGTCGAACTTGAAGAAGGGTCTGACGAACTCGTCGTGGTTTCCGGGTAAGAAGTAGACATTCATTTTCTCCGATAGTTTGAGAATCTTTCGTAGCACCTCAGTCTGACCTTTCGTCCAGTAGTGCTGACGCTTCAGTGCCCACCCATCAATGATGTCACCAACGAGGTATAGATTTTCTGCTTCGATAGATGACAAAAAGTCGTGTAGACGTTTTGCCTTACACGACTTCGTGCCTAAATGAACATCTGAGATGAAGACGGATTTATACATGTAAGTATTTAGTTCTCAGATTGTTACAATCTTATGAAGTTTTACTTCTGTGGTCCGAAAAACCACTCATACTCTTCGTCTGTATACGGAAACATGTTCTCCGAATCTCCTATGCGTCTCTGCGTCAAGCACCGATCTGTACTTTGCTTGTGCGTCCATGAAAGTGGTCTCAATTGCCATCAACAAAACGATGAATAGTGAGATCATTTATGCTTTACTTCCATCGATATGTGTTGGGGTCTTTTCGTCCATAATGCGGTTAACAAGGTCACCAAGTGCGATGTGCTGAAAGTCTTTGTTTGTATCTTTTAACTGCTGTGCCACTGTGAATGCCGCTTGTAATCTACGAGCATGAACAATCGTCTCGTAAATATTTCTGATAAATTTCATATTTTTTCCTTGTGAGAATAAAAAAAGCGTAACTTTTGGTTACGCTTTATTTAGTATTTTGTTGTGCTTTGCAACAATATAATTATACTTTGGTATCAATACATATTTGATTTACATACCAATCGTACCATCGCTTATACATTGCAAGTCGCTTGAACCAGTTATCATTCTGGATTGCTTCCCACGCACCATAAGGATTCTTGATGTCTCCATTAATGACAGCAGGTGCATAATCGCATCGCCCAAAGCATGCTACTGGAATCTCGTGTAGCATTGCCTCTTGCCCACTACCACCGTTAAGTACAAACATTGCTTGTGCCTTTCGTACCAGTTCATTGAAGTTAGCATCTGCCACATACAGTTGCTTGTACCCTTCAATAATCTCTTTGAGGGGTTGCATTGATGCTGGGTTGACAGGATGCCCCTTGAATACCAACTGCGGCATGTCTGGATTATCTATTGCCATCTCACACAATGCAGTAACAAACTCCTCTACGCTGAAGTCAGAGTGAAACTTGATCGTCTCGTCGTGTGGCAGTTGCAGAGGAACAATAATGTAATCGTCTTCAATCTTGTTCCATGGCGTATTGTCGGATTGTAAATGCCCAAACTTACCTTCACCCAAACGTTCTTTCATTAGATTGAATGTTGTAGAATCATATTCTGCATCAGGATCAAATGACGCAATGTACTGTGCACCACCTGCCCATCCTAATGGATCAACAGTAAACAACCAAGGGAATACTGTTTGCATATAGAAGTGTGTTCGATCACCACCACTCCAATTGTGTCGCTCTACATGAGGAACGAGAATCTGTGCTGACGGAAAATACTGCTCAATCTTTGCATTGAACATCCATCGCGGTGCTTCTACTTTGTAGTATCCTTCTCCAACCTTCTTGTCGATGAAGTTCTTCCAATGCTTGCGAATTGGTTCATTTACTGTATTTGCAATTGAGATGCCAAACTTCTTAAATGGAATGTCTAAACGTGGTGCAAGGATTACTCTATCCTCGTAAGTCTCCAAGTCATAGTTCATGATATTGTCGTGGTAACGATTCTGTTCTTTGACATAAGTTTGGTTCTCGTATTTGCGAGGTCCTTTACCTGTCCAGATTGTCGTGCCCTTAAAGAACTCCCAATCCATGAAGTTTCCATCGAACTTATGCACGTGCTGTTCTGGTACATTTGACATCACTGCATTGAGTGCAATCTGATCATTGAACCAACGTAACTCTAGTTTACCTAAAGTTTCTGAGATTGCATCACAGACATTCTGTGCTTCTTGAGAGAAGTAAACACACCCTGCCGCACACTTGGTGCCTTCTGCTTCCCATCCCACAGTACCCGGTAATGGTTCACGTGGAAAGTAACCCACTGGTTGTTGAGGAAACTTGAAGTCATGCATGACCATACAATCGATATCAAGAATTAGCATCTTAGTTGCATGCTTGAGAATGTACGGTGCTATAAGGAAGCGTAGACTCGCATACAACGCACGTTTCTGTTCGTCCTTCAGAGACGAAAGATCAGAGTCTGAAAATGTGTAAGTAACCTCGTTAGCACATCTTGAGTTGAGATAGCATGCCAGAGCAAATACTTCATCAGTAGGATTGATTACATGAATATGTATTGTCTTCTCGACACTGCAGTTCTCACGAATACTCTCAACGAATGCAGGAGCAAACTTCATAAAATAGTTGCTATCACATGCCGCAAAGATTACTGGAGTTGTAGGCACCTCGCCATAACGCTGTATATCCATTATTCACCTTGTGTTACATCAAAACCATTTGCCGCACGATAACCTTTCTGCGACTCTTTTTGGTATGGAATCCATTGCTTCGATTCATATGCTTGCGGTGCATACTGTGCATCCAATGCTTCAGCATACATTAGATCAAATAAGTCTTGTACATCTTGACGACGATGCTCACGAATCTCACCGTCAAACCAATGCTTCCATCCCCTTTCTTCCAATCGAGGAATTGCATACTTGAAATGCATCTGTGTACTCATATCAGTATAGTGCAAAATCTTGATGTCGTCAAGGTTGTCGTTCTCACCATCAAAGTTATTCCACTGGCGATCAAAGATTTGCTCAAGATGCGGATGCTGTGGCAGTCCATGTGCTAATTGTTGATGGGCATAGGGTTCTTTGCGGATCGTATCGACTGGAGGCAATACCATACGTGCCCTAGCACAGTTCCACTTCGACACACAGAAACGCCATCCACCTTTACCCATGATAATCGCAGTATCATTCCAAGGTTCGTTCCAAAGTTCTGCGAGGTCATGCATGATGATCATGTCGCTGTCCATGTATATCGCATCGCCCTTGAATCCGCAAAACTCTGGAATTCCCCAACGAAAACCACTGAACGGAGTTGCCCAAGTCTCGGACTTCCAACCATACCAAAAAGATTTCGGATCGGTGCTGTGCTTCATCCAATGAATGTTGATAGGGAGCGACGAATGTTTCCTTGCCGTATACTCCAATACCATTTGCGATTCTGCGTCTTCACCGTTAGGAGCACACCCTACAAATAATTCAATTGTCTCACTCATACTTATACCCAAATGATTTAATTTCGTTTGCGAACAACTGTGCTACACGTTCAATGGTAGCATCAGTATGTAGTTTGCGATAATCGCGTTCCTTGCGAATATCGCCTTTCAGTTTTGTATTTCCCCAATCTTTGATGTCAAGTCTGAATCGCTGATTTAGATCCTCGTACATCACATCCATCTCTTCATACTTGTACGCGGCAGTTACTCGACGAACACCTTGACGATCTGTGTAGTTCAACCAATCGACAGGCAACAGATCACAAGTCATCACATAAGTCTCAAAGTCCATGTTCGCAAACTGAGCAGGTTTAATCTCTTGATGCCAATAGTACGAACTCACAACCTTGTCCCAAGGATTACGCTCGATGGTGAACTTGAAGTAATCGCGAAACTCAGAAGGATATGACGATTGAATCTTTGCCCAAGACGCATGCCCATCTGTGGACGATGTGTTGATGCGAGGAGTGTCGTCTCGTGGCGAACCAGTACAGACATCCTTCGGTCCCAAGTAAGGAAAAATCAGTTTCTCAAGTGTGGAACCTGCGGTCTTTTTTGTCTTGACAAAGACGAACTTATGCTTATACGATACAATCATTGCGTCACTACTACTGTTGCACCTTGAAACCAATTACGCGAGATAGGCACAACCTTACGATCATATTTATCCAACCACTCGTTCAATGCTTTCCATTCGTGATCTTTCCATGTGGTGTACATCACACGATTGGCACTTCCGCTTGGTGATGCTTCACCGAATACATATCGCCAACATGATAACTCATCGAACCGAATGATTGTGCCCGGAACAATGCTATCGTTGAGTTCCTCAAAGATTGTCACTGTCGATGAGTAAATGTCACAGTCAACATGTAGAAATGAGATTGGTAAAGTTGGTTTAAGGTATCCCTCTTCAGATACCGAACGCTTCCACTCAGTGATAGTGTTATTGAACCATCCTTTCCACAGAGTAACATTTTCAGGAACTTCTGGTAGTTGTCCCTCGCGATCAAATGCTTTTGCACTGACGTTCTTTTGTCCCATGTCCCAATCTTCTGGTAATCCCTCAAAGGAATCAAATCCATGGAATTCTAATTCGGGACGTGCCGTAGCAAGACATGAAATAGTCACGCCATTAAACACACCGAACTCTAGGTTGTGTCCCCAATCAGGGAGATACTGTGCGAGATCATCTAACTCACGGAGTCTAACATCATTGGTGTTTTCGTCTGTGCCTAGAAATTTGTACTTCTTGATATTCTCAAAATCACGAATTTTCATCGCCATTTAATAAATCCTTCACGTGTGATTTGTGTATTTTAACTTGTATAATACCATTATAGTAGTCATTTGTCAAGAGAACTTTTCGCTCAACTTGCTCGACAAGTTCCATGTATGACAATTCACCCTTGCTTTTACAAAGGTGAAGTATTTCTCTTCTGAAGGGGGTTCCCGATTCTATGAGGGTTTGCACTTCTTCACTTGATCCATAATAAGTTTTCCAGTCAGACTCTTTGACGATAGTTCGTCTGCGAGTTTTTCCTTTGAGTGGGGGTGCTTTTCTTTTTGAGACAAAAAGTTTTTTTCCCACATATTTTTTGCCACTTGGGTCTGTAAGCAAATAGACGAACCCTATGTGCTCTCCAATGTGCTCTGAAGTAAAGGGTTCGTCTTTGTATATCCAAGGGTTATCGTAATCAATCTTTTCCAAAATCTAAATCTTCAACGTCAAAGTCTAAGTCATCCTCAAATGACTCATCCTCAACATCGGAGAGATCTACATCACACCCGCAAAACGGGCAGTAAAGTGGTTCATCTGAGTCATCCTCTTCTATATAGGATAACTCCCACTCATTGCCACAGTGTTCACAGTTGAGTTCGTAGATAGATTCTGGCATTGCATTCCCTTGTAAAACTGGTTTGATATCTGTATATAGTTTACGCAGTTTTTCTACATCATCAGGATTGAGCAAATCTATGACTAAATTTAACTTCATGCCGCATAAGCGTCGTCCCAACTACCCGTCAAACCTGCTACTTCATACTCTGTTACACGATTCTCAAAGAAGTTGGTGTGATCCGCACCATTCAATACCCATTCCAACCAAGGCAGTGGATTCTCACGCACATGGAAGGTAGACTTCAGACCAAGTTGAAGCAGACGACGATCAGTAATATATCGAATATATTCTTTCACTTCTTCCTTGCTAAGTCCTTCAATATCACCCATTTCATATGCCAGATCGATAAATTTGTCTTCAAGTTCAACTGCCTTCTCTGCCATCAGATAAATCTCACGCTTAAAGTCATTGTCAACAATACGCGGATGCTCTTTACAGAAAGAACGGAACAGTTTAGAGTTGCCTTCGACGTGCATTGACTCATCACGAATCGACCACTCAACAACCTTACCCATACCCTTCATCTTACCGAAACGTTGGAAGTTCAACAGCATCACGAACGACGCGAACAGTGCCACACCTTCATTGAATACAGACTTTGCAAGGCACTGTCCCAATCCGCGTTGCGTAGTTGGATCTGCTTCCATGATGAAGTCGATCTTCTCGACCATCTCTGTGTACTCAAGAAACTTGTGATACTCCGACTCTGGTAATCCAAGCGTCTCATTTAACAGTGCGTATGCGCGTTGATGAATACCTTCACGTGCGGCAAACGAACCGAGCATATTACGAACTTCGTTGTTCTTGAATTTTGGAATGAATTGATCGTAGTAGTTTTGTCCAACTGCCACGTCTGACTGAGTGAAGAGTCTTAGAATATTTGTCACGTAGTCTTTTTCGACTGCTGACATTTTGCCGCCTTTCCAATCTGTTACATCCTCGTTTAGATCAATCTCGTCCTCAATCCAATGTGCCTTTTCATGACGAGTCGTAATTTCAACTGCCCAAGGATAATGGAATGGTTTGTATGTCTGAGAGAACTTCATCAGTCCACCCGACTTCTTTTTTAGGATGTCATCTGCACGTGCCATCAAATCGTCGTAACCACCAAGACGTTTGCCATCAATGAAAATCTGTGGCATCGAATTGACTCGACGTTGTTCTGTTCCGCGAGTAATCTCTTCTTTGTTGCCATTCAATTTTTGGTAGAATGCCATACGCTGTTCTTCATCGTCCAACACATTTTCTGTGTAAGTGAAACCATGTCCAGTCAACCAATCCTTTGCTTTAACGCAAAAGGGGCATCCAGTTTTAGAATATACAGTTACTTCCATTGACTTATCCTTCGCATGCGAGGCATGCTGACTCTTCTTGTTGTTGTGTTTCCGTGAACTCTATGAGACGATCACGCTCGACTTTTTGTGCCACATTTTCGGCACGATTAGATGTTTCGGTGCGTAGATAGTACATGCCTTTGCAACCATACTTCCACGCATTGAAGTGCACCTTATGCAAGTAACCCTTGCTTGCTCCTGCAGGGAAGAACACATTCAGTGACTGTCCCTGACAGAGATATTGTTGACGAGAACCGCCAAGGTATACAACCCAATCTTGGTTCAGTTCGATTGCGGTCTTGAATACATCCTTGAGGTGATTATCAAGGAAGTCAAGATGCTGTACTGAACCGCCATTAGTGATAATAGAACTCCAAACTTCGTCGGTGTTTTTACCAATCCTTTCCAGTTCTTCTTCCAAATACTTATTCTTTGAGAGATGTGAACCTGCGCGTGTGCGCGAGGTGAATGCATTTGCTTTCCAAGGTTCAATTGACGGTGATGTACCACCAATCAGTGAAGAGTTTGCATTAGGTGCAATGGCGAGTAAGTGAGCATTACGTCTGCCTGTGCCTTCCATGTCGGGACATTCACCTTTTTCCTTGCCAAGGCGCAACGACTCTGCGACTGCTTTTTCTTGGATATCTCTGAAGATTGCGTCATTGACATTTCGTGCTTCCTCACTCTCAAATGCTACTTTGTGTTTCTGGAGGTACGAGTGGAATCCCATGGCACCGAGACCCAAAGAACGTTCCCGTGTTGCAGAGTAACGTGCCCGTTGTATTTCGTCCCCTGCATGGTCAATGAAGAACTGCAAGACGTTATCCAAAAACTGGATAAGATCAGCAATAAGTGTAGTATCTTTCCATTCATCATATTTCTCCAAATTCACGCTTGAGAGGCAACATACTGCGCTACGCTCGTCGTTCGTTGCAAGGTGTATCTCATTGCATAGGTTAGATCCACGAATCTTTAATCCCAAATCTTTCTGTGTTTGTGGCATCGCACGATTCGCAGTGTCAATGAAGTTGAGGTATGGTTCACCTGTGCGATAGCGAGTTTCCAATACCAGTTCCCATAACTTACGTGCCTTCATTGTATCACGAACAGATCCATCGTCTGGATCAATCAAATTCCAATCGTCGTTATTCTGCACTGCAACCATGAAGTTATCTGTGATATTTACTGCATGATGAAGGTTGAGACATTTACGATTGACATCACCAGTTGGAACTCGCATATTAACGAACTCGATAATGTCTGGGTGATCGATGTCAATATATGCCGCATACGAACCTTTACGAGTGCGTCCTTGACGATATGCGGTCATGTCGGCATCGACGGTATGTAGAAACGGCATCGGTCCTGGTGCTTTGTTAGACACGGCACGAATATCAGACCAGTGCCCACCGACTCCTCCACCCTTTACAGACAACCAACGGAGTTCTGCTGAGTGATCAATTAATCCTTCCAATGAATCTGGTACATAGGTTAGAAAGCATGAGATGGGCAATGCTTTGACCTTTTCGTTCTTTAATGGTGCATTAGACAAGACAGGAGATGCATACATGAACCACCCGTTTGCTACTGCATTATAGATGCGTTGTGCTAATGCTAGATCACCATATGAGTATGCAACTGCTGCTCTTGCAAATGCGTATTGTGGTGATGGTTCATCTTCACGACAGTAGTAATCAACTAGGAGTTTCAGTGCCTGATCAGACAGGACTTCATCTTTAGACAGATCAATCTTGATCCCAAGATGCTGTTTCTTTGCCATGTATTTTCCTTATTATTTCGTCAGTTCAAGTGCTTGCGGATAAATCTTTGCGATTGCCTCTGCACATGCTTTTGCTATTTCAATGTGTTCTTTCTGTGTGCCATTAGATGCACGTAGTTCAATGTAATGAATCCACGAACGGATAGTACCATTCATATAAAGTCTGGATGTTGTGAGTCCCTCTGGCAACAATGCCCTTGCTTGCTCTTTGGCAATACCAAGTTTGATTGCATTTTTGTATTCTCGTTCTGCCATCCACATCACACGACCTTGGATACGATACCACTCACGTTGCAACTCTATGTCATCTACCTCGATTGAGTTCTGTCGATTCTTCGTATCTTGTAGTCGTGCCTCACGCCTAACAAACATCTCATCAAACTCTTGCTCTGGATTAGCATACCGTTGTGAGAACTCTTGGAAACTGAAACTACGATGACGCAGAATCTGTCGTGCGATGTCTCGCGTTGTCTCAATCTCTAAGCAAGCAGATGCCATCTCGAAAGGCGACCAGTGTTTGTGCTTTGCGAGATAGTCGAGTAGTTTAGAAGAGGTCTCTGTATTATTTTGATTTGATGGATTGGATACACGAGCACAATATGCAACCATGTCTTGTACATTATCTAATCCTTCTATTTCACCTGCAGGTTGACTATAACTGACCAATCTTACTTTCACACTTTTCTCCACTCGCTTAGTTTTGCTTTCGCGCTTAATCCATTGAAGGTGTTATTACTTATAATCGCTTGAATTTCCATAACGTCCATTCCACCCAATACCATATCATTAATATCTTTTTCTTTGATTCCATTTGGGAAGATAACCACTGAGTTCCCTTCCTCGATGGACTTTTCCATTCTACGGACGATCTCTCGCGAACGAGGTTCGTTATCATAGCAGAAAATCATATCATTGTCAAATCGTGCTACATCTGCACCTGCCATGGCAATAGCATTGTCGAGAAACATTGAATCAATTGGTCCTTCGACAATGATGACTGGTTTACTCCAGTCGATATGGTTCAGTCCATATATCTTTGGCGCATCCTCGTCTAACATAATCGTGATGTACTTCGGTTGCGACTTACCGAATGCTCTGCCTTGGAATCCGATGAGACGATTCTGCTCATCAATAAAGGGGATTACAAGTCTGGGTTCATCCTTTGCTACATTAGGAAACTTGTTTGGTATGCACTCATTAACCCATTTATAAAACTTGGGTGCGTAAAACAGTTCTGCATGGCGGTTCGCAGGAATTTTTCTACTTACTATGTATTGCTTCGCAGGATGATCGAACTTCAGTTGCGACACCTTCTTGATCTGAGACAGAGGGGTGTCCTTGAGAAACTGAGGTTTCCGCATGCGACGAATGTCAACCTTTTTATATCCCACCGACTCTTGCTTGTCAACCTTTTTGTTGACACGAGCACCGAACTTCTCAAGCATGAACTGCTTGTGCATCTCTGGGTTGACATGCTTGATGAGGTGTGACATACCTGCACCGATGCCACAGTTGTGACACTTAAAGATGAGGTCTGCTTCTTTTTGGAACACGTAACCACGTGCCTTCGTCTTGTCTTTCTGTGAGTCACCACAGAACGGACAACGAAAGTTGTAGAGGTTATCGTTCTTACGCTTGAATTGTCCTAACTGAGAAGATAGGAGGTTTAGGTACTTAACATCTATATAATTGCTCATCTAGTCATTATACGACTGAACGAGTGTGATGTCAAGTAATAATTGATACAATATCTGTTGCAAGTGCAACAAGGAATCCAATAGCAGATGCTCCACCAACGACGATCCACTTCCATCGTTCCAAAGAGTTCAGACGATCTTCCATCTTATCGTGATGTGCTTTGGATTCTTCCTTCATCTCTTTGATCTCTTTCATGATCTCTTTGTGAGATGATGCCACTTCTTCGTACAATTCGTCTCTCAATGCCCCAATCCTTTTGTGAAGGGTTTCGTATTGTTCTTGTGCTTCCACGCGACGAGACTCCAACAGATCAAACAGGTTAATATCTGGTTGTTCGTAAATAAACTTGGTTGACTTTTGATCTGCCATGGTTATTCTTCTTTTGGTTTCTGATCATTATTTATACTAGGGGCAACTGCATCCTCATAGTATATAATGACATTTGTCTGTTGATTTATAAATC
>JGI11705J14877_10002082_pt1 | contig 11003 bp, 9 predicted proteins | sample Etolaghawater15m_FD_14877 | JGI IMG/M metagenome (IMG submission 14877) | reverse complement strand
TCGACACACCCAGCGCCTGCGCGGCCTCACCTATGCTCACTAATCTCTCCATTTTGGAGATTCTAACATAGATTCGCGTAGATTTAAAGCAAACTGTTCAAGCCCGCTCCTCGGTAAGTCGGAATTCACCGCCGAATTTGGCCAGCTGCAGAAACATCCTGCAGAGCAGGGAGACAGCTAGATGCTTTTGTTCGGATCCAGCGTTAACAAGGTTGGGACTCCTACTTCACATAGTTGCGGTAGCAGCTGCTGCCAAGCGGCGTGATAGGGTTCTAGGAGCGGCTCTAACTGCTCTAATAGCGTACCATCGGCGGTCGGGGAGAAGCGCTCTAACGATTGACAGCTCGCCGCAAAGTGTTCAGCGCCAATCTGCAGACTACTCGATTTGAGGCTATGGGCGCTGCGGCGCAGGGTGGTGAGATCTTCGGCCACCGCCGCTGCCTCTAACTGCTCCCGTAGTTGCTCCGCTTCATCGCGGAATTCATGCAGCAGATCGATCACATTTAACCCTAACGCCTGCTCTAAGTGTAACAGGCGCTGGCGATCGAGGATCGCAACCGTCGGCAGGTCAGACGCAGACGCCGCCCCATCACCCCCTGCTACCGGCACCACCGCCGCCACCGGATCGATCCGTACTAGATAGCGCTGTAACTGCTGCTCTAGCGCATCCCCTTGGATCGGTTTTGCCACCAGATCATCCATCCCCACGGCCGCGACTTGGCGGCGAGTATCGGCTAGCACATCGGCTGTCAGTGCGATAATCGGCTGCCGTATGCGATCGCGCTGCTGCTGCTCAAACTCACGGATCTGAAGCGTGGCACTCAGACCATCAAGCGTCGGCATATGGAGATCCATCAAAATTAGATCGAATCGCTGTCGCTGTACCGCCGCCACCGCAGCGGCACCATCGACTGCCAACTCAATGGTGATACCGTAGCGTGCAAGGAGCGCCCGAATCACCTGCTGATTGATCGGATTATCCTCCGCAACAAGTACCGCCCCCTGAAACTGCTGAGGCGGTTCAACCGAGACAATCGGCTCATTATCGATCTGGTGCAGTGCCACCTGCAGCATCCGATAGAGCTGATCACGATGTACCGGCTTCTGTAGCGTTAGGGCGTGGTCGGGAGCAACCGCACCGCTCACCAGCTGAATGTGCGCTAGGGTGGTGAGCGGCGGCTGCTCTAGTAGGGTATTCAGATCGGGGTGAGTGCCAGCACTCAGTAGCAGATCAAAACCATGATCTGGGCGCAGGAGCTGCTGGATCGCGTGCCGCTGCTGGGTAACTGAACGCACAAAGATGCCCCATCCACGTAGTTGCTCGGTGAGGATTTCGGCGCTACGGCTGGAGGGTTCAAGTAGTAGTAGTCGCCGTCCAGAGAGCGCGAGTAGCGCCTGATGCGTCTCAACTCGGCGCTTAAAACGCGCCGTAAACCAGAACTGACTCCCCTGTCGAAACTGACTCTCTACCCCAATCTCGCCCCCCATCATCGCCACCAGCCGTTGCGAGATCACTAAACCGAGTCCCGAGCCACCATAACGCCGAGTAATTGAGCCATCGGACTGCACAAAGGGTTGAAACAGCCGCCGCTGCTGCTCTGGTGTCAATCCAATACCGGTATCACGGATACAGAATCGTAGCTCAACCTCCCGCTCGCTTGCGGTCACACAGCTAACATCCAGCTCCACCTCGCCCTGCTGCGTAAACTTAATCGCATTGCCAAGCAGATTCATCACCACTTGGCGTAAACGTAATGGATCGCCAATCAGCGCCATCGGCAGATCGGTCGGCAAGTAGTAGAGCAGTTCAACCGCAGTCGCCTGGGGTGTTAACAGGGTGATCACCGTCTCAATCACCTCCCGTAGATCGAAGTCGGTCGGCTCCAGCACCATTTTACCCGCCTCAATCCGCGAGAAGTCGAGCACATCACCAATTAGCGCTAGCAGATGCTCTGCCGATATGGTGGCCCCCTCTAGCAGTTCACGCTGTCGCTGATCGAGGGGTGTATCGCGTAGCAGTTGGAGGGTGCCGAGGGTGCCATGGAGCGGCGTACGAATCTCATGGCTCATGTTGGCTAGAAACTCTGACTTCAGACGCGAGGCGAGCTCGGCCTGATCGCGTGCTACCATTAACTCGCCATTGAGTTCGGTAAGTCGGGCGGTGCGGTAGCGCACCTGCTGCTCTAATTCGATACGGTGCTGTTGGAGTCGGCGGTCGCGCAGTTGCAACTGCTCTAACATAAAGTTAAATGATCCAATCAACACCTCTAGCTCATCGTGACTGCCACTGCTACCGATGCGTAATCCAAAGTTACCACTCTCAGAGACCTCGTGCGCCACACGGGTGAGCGCCCGTACCGGCCCTAGAATGTTGTTGCGTAGATGGAGCGTGATCGCTATCACCACGCCAATCGAGGCGATTAAGACGATAAGGGCAATCAGCAACTGCTGCTGCCGCTGCCGCTGCAACCACTCTAGATTATCGAACAGGTAGAGGGTACCGACCCGCTCACCATTTTGGTGTACCGGTTTAACGAGTTGAAGCCCACGCTCATCAAGCACCAACCCATCGTCTGGTGCCAACAGCGGTACCCGTTCATGCGGCTTCTCCTGATAGTAACTGGCAAACAGGCGCCGCTGATCATCGTAGAGAGCCGCCCGCAGGATCCCCGGCTCCTCCTGTAGCGAACTGAGGAGCTGATACGCCGCGGTCGCGTCGTTAAATAGCAGCGCCGCCGTGCTGTTGTAGGCGAGCATGGTCGCTTGGCTATCGAGAAAGCCGATCCGCTGCTGCTGATTCGACTGCTCCCCATACCAGAGTAGCCCCCCGCCGAGCAGCAGCAGACCAGAGAGGCTACTGAGCAGTGATAGCAGCAGCAGCCGCCAAGCGAGTGGTAGTCGCACGAGTAGATTAACGCGTTTACGGGGCTGCACTATCGACCACCGTCACGAGGGTTAAAAGACGTGGGTCGGGCTGTAGTCGCGCTTGATACAACCCCTGCAACCGCATTAACAACCGTAATCGCTCTGCTTCAACTGTGATCCCGATCATACCCGACTGGACAAACCTCTCCCCCTCACCAACACTCAATATGGGAACGTCGCTCAACCCCTGAAATTGCGGCGGTGGTGAGCGGTATCGACCATCAAAGTAGATGAGGTGGCAGTCGCTAACCCGCTCACGCATCGGATCAACAGAGCGCAGTTGTAGTGGATGACCGCCAATCGATCGATCGGTTACCGCGCTCCGGAGCGGCGCTGTTAGTGGCGCTTGTTCGGTAATACAGAGTTGAAATGGTGCCGCAGGCGGCAACACCTCCGGCGGCCAACTGATAAAGCGCACTAAGTTGATCAGCACCCCGACCCGCACCTCATCAGCCGTTGGGGCGGCCACCAGCGGCGGCGGTAGGAGCAGCAGGATCGACAGCAGCCAACCGATTATCTGGCGACCGAATAGATAGGCCGGTAGCGTGGTTGGCAACGCCGTGATTCTCTCACGGCTAGAATGGCACACTAGTACCGGCATGTACCTCGTTACCACCGCTGTCGATGCCGTAGGCGACATCGAGTCGCAACTGCACATCAACAAACGACTGTACACGCCACCGTAGACCGACGCCAACCGCTGTCAATAGTGACGCATCCAGCGCACCGGCATCGTGCCAGACATTACCGCTATCGACAAAGAGTACGCCGCGTAGCTGCGGATAGCGCCCCACCTGCTGTAGATACTCCAGATTCCCCAGCAGCAGCAGATCACCGGTAACATAATCGGATGGGTAGCCGCGCAGCGAGGTGCTACTCCCGAGGGTGAAGTTATCGATGTGGTAGCGGTGACCACTGGCATAACCGAGTTGGAGGCGACTATTGAGTGTCGCCCCGTTAGCCAATGGGCGATAGTCACGCCACCAGAGCAGATGGCGCTGCCAATCAAAATCGGAGCCGAGTGAGGGGTGACTGATGGCCACATCGTAACCATATGCGTAACCCTCACGCCAGAAGCGCTTCTCCCGTAGATCGAAGTAACCGACACCCGCCTGTAGCTGTAACAGCTCGCCATCCGCGGCCAGATCCTGCGCCCCCTCAAGCCAGCGATAGGTGCGCTGCTCCAGCGCCCCACCGAGACGATAGCGCCAGCCGCGGCGCGGTCCGCGCTCGTTGAGCCAGCGACTCACCCCAACCGCGACCCGATCGCTATCATAGAAGTAGTCACCACTCAGATCCCGCCTCTCTTGGCGAATCGATGTCTGCTCTTGATGGGTCGCCAGTTGGAGCGAGAGATCGTAGCGACTCCCCAACAGGCGCGGCCAGCGGTAGTCGATCGACAGGAGGCGAGCCGTCTCGATATCGCTATCGCTATAGCTGCGCTGGTTGTAGTCGATTTTTAGGCGCTGATTAAGACCAGCTAAGTTATCGAAGCGCAGATCAAAGCCGTAGCTGACACTCTCACTATCGAGGTCGCCATCGATCCGCGGTAGTGGCAGGATGTAGTAGCGCTCGGTGACAATAAAGGTGATATCGCGCTGGCCAAACCGATCGACCTGTTCGGTGCGAACATCACTAAACAGCCCCAAGTTCATCAGCGCCTGCCGCGACGCATCAACCGCTGCCGGATCGAATCGATCGCCCGGCTTGAAGGTCAGCTCTTGGAGCAGAATCGAGGGGCGGGTGACCGCATTGCCCTCAAATCGGATCATACCAACGGTTAACCCCGACTCCGCCGCAATGCTAGGCGGGATCGCCACCACCGCCAACAGGAGTAGGCGTAGCCACTGCCATCGTGACCCAACATCGCGATCTATCCAACGCCGCCCAACCGTGATCTGATTTCCTGTACTCAACAACCTTAACTCCAGAGCATATAAAGACCCAACAGCGCCAGAAATAGCGCAAACAGCCGCCGCAGCTGCTGTGGGTCGAGATGGTGAGCAAGCCGCGCACCGATTGGCGCCGTCAACACACTAGCGGCGGCGATACCGGCCAGCGCCGGCCAGTAGAGATAGCCACTACTCCAAGCCGGTAGGGCCGCTTTACCCCAGCCAACGACCACATAGCTAAGGGTACCGGCCACCGCGATAGGCAGACCACAAGCGGCGGCGGTGGCCACCGCCTGCTGTGCCACCACCCGACACCAGAGCAGAAACGGCACCGTCAAGGTGCCACCCCCAATCCCCATCAGCGCCGACACCCCACCAATCACACTACCGGCCGCCACCATCCCCGGCAGCGGCGGTAATTGCCGCTGCGCATCGGGTCTGATCGCCAGCGCCATCTGGAGCGCAACTAGCAGCTCAAATAGCGCAAACAGCGATCGTAACATCGCGGTCGCCAACTGATTCGCTAGGAGCGCCCCGAGCGCGGTGCCGATCACGATCCCCGGCAGTAGCTGCCACACCAGCGGCCAGCGCACGGCACCGCGTCGATGGTGTGCCCAGATCGAGGAGAGGGAGGTGAGTACAATGGTGGCGAGTGAAGTTCCGATCGCCAAGTGCATTAGAATCGTCGCATCGAAGCCGCGCGCCGCAAACAGGGTTGCAAGTACCGGCACAATCACCAGCCCGCCACCCACTCCAAACAGACCAGCAATCAGACCCGCACCACTCCCCACCAGCAGGTAGATCAGCAGCTCACTCATCGCTGCCTAGCCCCGGGATACCCCATCGACCACATCCTCGTTAATTAGATGATCCAGACTCATCTACTCGGGAGAATCCTAGTATAGTAGGGGCGTCGCTGGCTATAGTAGAACCGCGAATCGTCACGCTAGCACACCATCACCACACAACCATAACTGAAACCATCCCGCTACCGCTTGAGGAGGCAGCAGCGCCCATGCAACCGATTCCCACCCCTGCGCAGCACCACACCATCGCCATCATTGGTGGTACCGGCTTTGTTGGCCAACACCTCACCGCCCGCCTCACTGCGGCCGGTCATCGGGTGCGTCTTATCACCCGGCGCGCCGAGCGCCACCGGCAGCTACAACTGCTCGGCAGCGTCACCCTACAGGAGCCGACCCGCTACGATGCGGCCGGTTTTGCCGCTGCACTGCATGGCTGCGATGTCGCCATCAACCTCGTTGGCATCCTCAATGAGCGGGGGCATGATGGGAGCGGATTCCGCGCCGCTCACCTCGAACTGAGCGAGCAGCTGGTGGCGGGGTGTCAGCAGGCCGGCATCACCCGCCTGCTCCAGATGAGTGCGCTAGGTGCCGATGCCGAACGCGGCAGCAGCCACTACCAGCGCACTAAGGGGGCAGCCGAGGATGCGGTACACGCGGCCAGCGGGATTAACGTCACCAGCTTTCGCCCCTCCATCATCTTTGGCCCCGGCGACTCCTTTTTCAACCGCTTTGCTGCTCTACTCCGGCTGCTACCCGGGCCGCTACCACTGGCCGGCGCACACACCCGCTTTGCGCCGGTCTACGTTGGCGATGTGGTGCACTGCTTCGCCGCCGCGATTGATGATCGCACCACCTTCGGGCAGCGCTATAACCTCTGTGGCCCGCAGCGCTACACCCTCGCTGAGCTGATCGCGTGGACGGCGCGCACCATCGGCCTCTCCAAGCGCATCATTCCACTACCGCACTGGGCTGGCCAGCTCCAAGCGAACCTGTTTGAGTATCTCCCCGGCAAGGTGCTATCGCGCGATAACTTCGCCTCGCTACAGCAGGATAACCTCTGCGACGCCCCGTTTCCGCCGCAGTTTGGGATCACCCCTCAATCGATCGATGCGGTGGTGCCGTGGTATCTAGCGGCGCAGAGTGAGCGGGCGCGGCTGATGCGCCTGCGCGCCGACAGTGCCGGGCGGGATCGCTAATGGCGGCAGCGATCACACCGCTCCCACCGCAGGTGCAGATCTATCTAGTTGGCGGCGCGGTACGCGATCGCCTGCTGGATATCCCCCCCCAAGATCGCGACTGGGTGGTGGTCGGTGCCACACCAGCACAGATGGTCGCCGCCGGTTATCGACCGGTGGGGCGCGACTTTCCGGTGTTTCTCCACCCCGAGACACAAGAGGAGTATGCGCTCGCCCGCACCGAGCGCAAAGCGGGGCGTGGCTACCACGGCTTTGTCTGCGATGCCGATCCGAGCGTTACCCTCGTGCAAGATCTACAGCGGCGCGATCTCACTATCAACGCCATGGCAGAGATGGCTGACGGCACCCTGATCGATCCCTTCGGCGGTCGTGAAGATCTCGCCGCCGGTCGGCTGCGCCACGTCTCCCCAGCGTTTGCCGAAGATCCGGTGCGGATCTTGCGCCTTGCCCGTTACGCTGCGCGCTACGGGCGGTGGGGATTTCGCGTAAGCCATGAGACCCACCATCTAGCGCAACAGATGGTCACCGCCGGTGAGGTGGATGCGCTAGTACCTGAGCGGGTGTGGCAGGAGCTCGTACGCGCCCTCGCCGAGCCGACCCCGTCGCGCTGCATCAAGGTGCTACGGCGCTGCGGTGCGTTAGCGCGGCTGCTGCCTGAGGTCGATCGCCTATTTGGGGTGCCGCAACCACCGCACCACCACCCCGAGGTCGATACCGGTGAGCATCTCCTGCTGGTGCTCGATCAGGCGGCAGCGTTGAGCGAGGGGGATAGTGAGGTGGTGTTTGCTGCACTGCTGCACGATCTCGGCAAAGGGAGTACCCCGCCGAGCGAGTGGCCCCGCCACCATGGGCATGAGCAGCGCGGCGTGGCGGATGTCGAAGCGATCTGCGAGCGCCTCCGCGTCCCCAACAGCTACCGCGATCTCGCCCGACTGGTGACGCGCTACCACGGTCACTACCATCGCGCCGCCGAGCTACGGCCCGCTACCCTACTCGACACCCTTGAAGCTCTTGACGCGCTACGGCGGCCGGAGCGGCTAGCGAAGTTTCTGCTCGCCTGTGAAGCGGACTCGCGCGGCCGCCCCGGCTACCAAACGCGCGACTTTGCACAGCCCGCCATCATCCGTGCTGCTCACGCTGCCGCCAGCAGTATCACCGCCGCCCCCCTGTTGGCTGCCGGGGTGCAGGGGCGGGCGATTGGTGAGCAGCTACGGCAACAGCGCATCGCCGCCATCGCGACCGCCGTCGCCGCATGGCAAACCGCGCCAACCGCCACCACAGCCAGCGGCGTGCTATAGTGCGCGACCGGCAACCCACAGCAAGCGTAACAGGTGATCAGCGTTGGATATCGTATATATCAGAGAGCTTGAGATAGAGACTATCATCGGCATCTTCGACTGGGAGCGGGAGGTTCGGCAGAAGGTGGTACTCGACCTAGAGATGGCGTGCGATGTGCGCCGCGCCGCTGCCACCGACTCAATCGCCGATGCCCTCGACTACAAAGCGATTGCCAAGCGTCTACTCAGCTTTGTTGGCGAGAGTCAATTTCAGCTCGTTGAGACCCTCGCCGAGCAGATCGCCACCCTCCTACGCGATGAGTTTGGGGTGGCGTGGCTGCGGCTGCGAGTCAACAAACGGGGGGCGCTGCGCCACGCCACCGACGTTGGGGTGATCATTGAGCGGGGGGAGCGCCCAGCCACCGCCGGAGCGATCAGCGCGTGAGTGTTACCATCTATGTCGGCATCGGCAGCAACATCGATCGCCAAGCGGCGGTACGCGCCGGCCTGATCGCACTTGAGCAGCAGTTTGGCCCGCTCGCCCTCTCACCACTCTATGAGAGTGTTGCGGTCGGCTTCGATGGTGAAGATTTCTACAACATGGTCGCCCGCTTCACCACCCATCTTGCGCTCCCGGCGGTGGTCGCACAGCTGCGGCAGATTGAGGATGCACAGGGGCGCGACCGTAGCCAACCCCGCTTCTCGGCGCGGCGGCTTGATATCGATCTCCTCTGCTACGGCGATCAACTACTAGATGGTCCCGATCTGATCCTACCGCGACCGGAGATTGTCGAGCAGGCGTTTGTGCTGCGCCCGCTCGCCGATCTAGCGCCTGAGCAGCGCCACCCGCGCTTAGGGGGTTGCTACCGTGAACTCTGGCAGCAGTTTCGTGGTGATCGCAGCGGCCTCCGACTCGCCGCTTGGCAACCTAACGCGGGTGATCTGACCGCATGATCAGCGCACGACCCTCAGGCGTGCAGCGACCGCCCGCCATCGACGGTCAAGATGTGGCCACTACAGTAACTGGCATCGCGGATCAGAAACAGCGCCGCCGCTGCAATATCGTTCGCCGAGCCCTGCCGCTTCAGAAAGGTGCGCGAGACGATGCGCTGTTTAGTCACCTCATCCATCCCATTCTCTGGCCACAAGATCGCCCCCGGCGCAATCGCATTGACCCGAATCTCCGGCCCCAACTCGCCAGCCAGCGCTTTAGTCAGCATCACCAACCCGGCCTTTGCGACGCTATAGACCGGATGCTCCCGCAGCGGTCGATCGGCGTGGATATCGACAATGTTGACGATACAACCACGCTGCGCCGCCAGTGCCGGGGCGGCTGCTTGCGACAGAAACAGGGGCGCTTTCAGATTGCTACCGATCAGATCATCCCAGTGGCGCGCCTCGATCTGACCAATCGGTGTCGGATAGAAGGTCGAGGCGTTGTTGATCAGCACATCGAGCCGTCCCCACGCATCACGCGCCTCGCGCACCAGTGCGCCAAACCGCTCGATATGCAGCAGATCGGCTTGGATCAGCATCACCGAGTCGGCGCGCTCCGCCTGCAGCGACTGCTGCAGCGCCAGCGCCGCGGTGCGCGAGTTGCGGTAGTGGATCACCAGATTCGCCCCCTGCCGATGGAGCAGTCGGGCGGTGGCGGCACCGATCCGGTGGGCACCACCGGTAATCAGCACCACTTTATCGGTCAACGTCGGGGAGTGGGGATCGTTTGGGGGTCTCATCAGCACCTCAAGCGCGGTGTGGGGGCGCTGCGACAGCAGCGGCAGAGGGGAGAGTATACGGTGGTGGAGCGATGAATCGTAGCGATCCGGCGGATAATCCGCTGCGCCACCTCCCCCCACCCGACGCCGCTGCCCGCGCTCACAGCGCCCACCTCTGTCAGCAGATCGATAGTGCCATTGACGCCGCCGGCGGGGTGCTGCCGTTTGCCGACTACATGGCACTGGCCCTCTACGCCCCCGCGCTCGGCTACTACAGTGCTGGCAGTGAGAAGTTAGGTGCCGGTGGCGATTTTATCACCGCCCCCGAGCTCACCCCCCTGTTTGGCTATACGCTCGCCGCAAGCAGTGCCGAGCTACTGGCCGCCGCCGGGGGCGGCGATCTGCTTGAGGCGGGTGCCGGTAGCGGTGCATTGGCGGTGGCCCTATTAACCGCCCTTGCAGCACGCGATGCGCTACCGCGCCGCTACCTCATCCTAGAGCTCAGCGGCGAACTCGCCGCCCGCCAGCGCCAGCGTATCAACGCCGAGTTAGCGCCCGAGCTAGCGGCACGGGTGGTGTGGCTTGATCGGCTTCCAAGCGAGCCGGTAGCACTGGTGGTAGCCAATGAGCTACTCGACGCCCTCCCCGCGGCGCCGTTTCGGATCGGTGCCGATGGCGAACCGGAACTACGCTATATCGCCCGCGCCACCACCAGCGAAGCGGCGACACACGAGAACACCCCTACCGATCCACCCCCGCACTACCTCGATGTGTGGCGTGCGCCCCCGCCGGCAATGCAACCGATTTTGCGCGCACTACGCGATCGCTACCAGCTCCCGATCGGTTACCACAGCGAGTGGTCACCTCAGCTTGCCGGTTGGCTTCACGCCCTCGCGGCGGTCGTCCCGCATGGTAGCGCCCTGCTGATCGACTACGGCTTCCCCGGTCACGAGTACTACCATCCGCAGCGGTATCGCGGCACCCTGATGTGCCACTACCGCCACCGTGCCCACGACGATGCGCTACGCTGGCCCGGATTGCAGGATATCACTACCCATGTTGACTTCACCGCTACCGCCGAAGCGGCGGTCGCCGCCGATTGGCAGGTCGCCGGCTTCACCAACCAAGCCAACTTTCTACTCGATAGCGGCCTGCTCGATCGCCTCGCCGAGCAGCCCGCCGATCCACAGCA
>JGI11705J14877_10002081_pt1 | contig 11005 bp, 8 predicted proteins | sample Etolaghawater15m_FD_14877 | JGI IMG/M metagenome (IMG submission 14877) | reverse complement strand
ATTTAGCTCTAACGTAGCTTCGGCTTTGCCGGACACTGGAAATCTTGCGGACATAGCCGCTGCTACACCGCTTCGAGCAAACGGCGGCCCAGTTCGCGGCGGCCAGCCTTATATGGTTGGCGAGCGTGGTCCGGAGCTATTTGTACCAGGCAGCAACGGCGGCGTCATGCGAAACGAGGACATGCGCCAGTTGATGGGACGTTCACCAGTGGGCAACGCACCAGCGATGAACTTTACGTTTGAGACGACGAACATCGGCGGCCAAGAGTTTGTTAGCCGCGAACAACTGGAATCTGCGATGGCAACGACCAGGCGTCAAGCCGCAAGCGATGGTGCCAAGCGTGGTATGAACATGACGCTCGATAGAATGCAGAATAGCCCGCGCACCCGCGCTCGCGTCGGTATCGGCTGATGTCATTTCCCAACATAAGGCCAACAACCCGTAGTTTTACTATGGGCGACTACCCAAGCAAAACATACCGTTCATTATCTGGCGTAACTTTTCGCCGTAGTTTCGGCAATAAACAAACCGGCTACACGCTAGACCTGCAGTTCAAAAACATAGGCGACCAAAACGAACTAAAACAGTACAGTGGCACAACCCGTGAGATACTGCAGCACTACATCGACATGGATGGAACGTTGGACTCATTTAGTGTGCCGTACCGCGTATTTGTTGGTATGGACGACAAAGTAGAAGCTTTGATTAAGAATCCCCCAAACATCAAGTGGCGTTATGCAGAATCACCGAATGTGCAGAGTGTTCAACCGGGTGTCAGCACCGTAACCGTAAAGCTAGTTGGGGAGCTTGAAGCATGACACAAGAGATCCGCATTGTCCAGTTTTTCGACCTAATAACTGACGACGACAAGGATAATCCCGACGAAGACAAGCGACACCGCTACCAGAACTATTTTGTAAACGAGTCTAAAACTTTTGGAGCTGCTTCTTTTGCGTTCGCCCCATTCCGTGTGGATGGGTCGGTGTCAAGTCTGAATGGCGACAACGATCAGATCACAATTTTGTTTCCAGCTATCGAGTATGCCGTCAGGCTAGTCGAGGCGGGTAAAGGCAATCGTAAAAGCCTGTTATTTCTCGACACACGTTTTGTGAACCAGTCTGGCGGCATCAGCGACAACGGACCACGCGAAATTTTCGTGGGGCTTGGTGCGTCATTTAGCGCAGATACTATTGAATTGCGGTTTAGTTCTGCGCTTGATGCAGTGGCATCAAACTTCCCAGCGAACTCATTGACAAATAAAAATGTAGGGATCTTGCCACTGGAGTCAGCGTTGTCATTGCGATGAACGATCTAATTGGCCTTGAGTACTGCTGGGGCGCACATCCGCGTGATGGCCGCAACAAGACCGATTGCTTCCAGTTAGTTTGCGAAATTCGCACTAGGCTAGGTTTATCGGACCACCGCGAGCGCTACTCTTGGGCTTACTGGTGGTTTACGGCCGAAACACTAAAGCCACGACATGTGGCACGGTGGTTACTACAAAGCGGCAAACGCATTAAAATGCCAAAAGACGGTGCCATCGCCTTGCTTTCACAGGCCGACAATGCCGCACTTGGTACGGTTGTCAACGGGCGTGTGATTTGCATTGCGCCAGGCGGCCGTGTTGTATCACTGCCGATTGACCGCGTAAAAGCATATTATTTCTGGGTGGACTGATGAGAAAGTTACTTCCATACGAGCACCAGCTAGTTGAGTCGCTGGGCATCAGCAAAGAGCAGTACCTAGATTTTGTTGCAATTCAGCGCGACTATAAAGACCCCAAGGCTGGTACGGCACTAGACGTCCGTAATGGAGCTGGAACAGCCGCCCTTGTTCTAACGATTGTCGGCATTTTATTTCAGGTTGGTGCAGCACTGCTGACGCCAAAGCCTGAGATTCCAGGTGCGCGTGATCGCCGTAGGCAACGTCAACAACGTTTTGCACCCACATTCGGCTTTAACAGTACACAAGAACTAGCCACATACGGCGACCCAGTCAACTTGGTCTACACAAACACCGATCAAAACCCTCAAGGCGGCGTGCGGGTGTCTGGTGCGTTGGTGTGGTCTGCCATTGAAAATTTCGGATCAACGCAATTTATGCAGTTGTTAATGGTGCTTGGTGCATCAAAGATCAGGGAGATAGATCCTGAGAAAACAGCATTTGGCCAACTTGCAATCGACTCTTTGAACCCCGGTTTAATTTGGATTTTTTACAAGAACAGTAGTGGTCTTGCGGGTACTGTTGAATTTAAGGATCGAGTATTTGGTGACATAGAGCTGTTTCCCAAGAGTTTGAAGGGGACAGAATCTTCAGATGTCTGCCTGGTAAAAGGTAACAAAACACAAGGTTATAGCCAAGCGTATAGCCCAACGACTTCAGTTGCTCTTGGTGTTTACGATCCAATACCTCTTAATGTAACCGTCATCACCCGCAACAAAAAAGGCAAAGAAAAAGACGCGCCTATTAACATCAAGTTAAAGTCAGACAGCTGGATTTCAGGCACCAGTAATTTTTACAAAACTGGTGAAACCATCGATGTTAAGTTTGAGAGCAGCAACAACAAAGATGGAGACGATGACGGACGCGGAATAGCAAAAGATATAAGAAGACAAACAGCAGAAGCTCTAACATACGGTGCGACCTACATGTTAGGCGCAGCAAAATTCAAGCTAATAGATTTTCCAGAAAACTCTAGTCAAGACGTCGATGAAGGGGATGTCACTGCGCGTTTTAGGTGCATAGAAGGAGGCCGTAGGCCAACTGTTGAGTACAAGACAACACGACCCAACACAGACCCCAACACTGATTTTCGCGTAGAGCTTGAAAACGCCGAAGAAATTTTAAGCAACAAAGGCGACAACAACGAAAAAATAGTTACCGACGATCTAAAGATAAACATAAATGCAAAGACCTACGATTTTACCGGAAATGCGACCGTAACATGGACAAACGAGATCGGCAAATCAAAGAGTTACGGACCATTCTCTAAGGGTGGTTCGATTGAAAACACTAAGCAACTGCGAGAGGACTTTCTAGCAGAAAAACCGACACTAAACGTAGAAACACTGGTAACAGATATACAGAATTACATTGATCTTGCAAACGAAGAAATAGACCTAGTAAACGCTGGTGATTTTGATGACAACGAAAGTCCATTGGAAGATGTAATTGACGATTTTTTAAGGACAGATAGACAAAATAAAGATCAGAAAAAACGTATTGGCTACATAAACGAAAAGATACAACGTATAAAAGACAAGCGGGATGTCAGTTTTGATAAGCAAACTCCCAAAAATGCTTTAAGAAATAGTTCGTTCCTAAATGATGAAGGCGGCACTAGAGCACAAAGAAGAGCTTTGAACGAACTAACAGAAGCAAACCTCAACAAAGAAACAAACTACGAAGATCAACTAGACTTTTTACGTGAAAAGCGTGAAAAGCGCCGCACCAAGTTAATCAACAGAGCCCGCAATAAGTTTACTAAACCTTTAAATAGCAAGGACTCAGGCGAGTTCACGTCAGAACTTACTGGACAAAAGTACCCTTATGGCGGCATCAGAGCAATGGAAAAACGCCTTAAGAAGTTGCCGTCAGAGGGCCGCGTCACCGACAAAGTGGGTGTCAAAGCAATAAAGGAAAGATTTAAGCAGATTCTTGATGACAAACGTGAAGCTCTTGAAGCGGTACGCACCACTTTAGAAGAGTTTAACGATGAGTACGCAAAAAGTTTAGACAACAATTTCTTTGTAAAATGCTTGGTTAAGTGTGAGTCAGCTTCATACGAGACTATAAACGAATGTGACTACGTGCGCTTCTCTATCAAGTCAAAACTATTCAGACGTGTAAGCGGCAGACAAAAGAAGTATGCAGAAGAAAGAGCACCCGAGGGTTACAAGAACGGCGACAACGGCGTAAAAGGCCGCATGGCTTTTTTCCGTGTGTCCTACAAAAAAGACACTGACACAGACTACACCATCTTCCCTGTTATCTATGTTTTGCGCCATGGTTCGGAAAGCGACTTCTACAACCAGCTAAATTTCGAATCAGATACACGCAACCGGTACTCGTTTAAGTTCGACCCTGTCTACGACACAAAAGCCGAGATGCTTTCAAACGGCCAAAGCATCTTCGGATTTATCGAGAACTCAGAACGAGAAAAAAAGTACTCATCAGGAGGGGTTACATTTTCCTGGTTCGGACGCGAAGTCACCTCAACAAACGCATGGGGGTTCCCAAACCTCGAAGAGCGTGGTCCGCGTTACACAAACGAGTGGGACATGTTCAGCGTCAACACAGACACGCAAGTGCAATTCAGCCACGAAACAGGCCCAGAACTTTTAATTACTGCTGTAACCGAACAACAAAGAGAATCAACCATAGGCAAATACGAGAACATGTCAATGATGTCCGTCGGTATTACAGCAGGCCGTGGCATCCAAGACCTACGCAACGTAACAGCCTTCGTAACAAAAGGTAAAGACACGTATACCGCAGAGGATTTTATCAACCCTTCTAAATCCTCCACAAGTTTTGCGCCTGACATCTTTGCCGACACAGTACTTAACACAGAAAACGGCGTTGCAAAGTACGTACCAAAGAATGCGTTAGATCAGCCCAGCTTGATCGCGGCAAAGAACTTCTGTAAAAACAATAATTTACCTGTTGAGCAAGGCGCATCAATCAGCCTTTACATGGATGGCGTTATAGCTGACGCAGGATCTTGGCGATCATTCTGGATCGAAAACGCACCATTCAGCTTGCTAGAGCTGGCACGTAAAAACGGTGCCGATACTCTGGTGCCCGCTATCCCCATCGACGCCTCAGGTAAAGCAGCAGAGAATAGCGGCAAACCAGTGCCCCTAACCATTTCCGCCTTGTTTACGCCAGGCAACATTTTAGAAGATAGCTTCAAGGAGGAATTCCTAAATTACGGCGCTGGTACGCAAGACCTTATTGCGACTGTGATTTACCGAGAAACCAACGCGCAAGACGTATTCAGCACCAACAGAGCTGTGGAAGTACGCAGGAAAGGCGTAAGTGACGACGCTATCCGCCAAACGTTTGACGCCAGTCAGTTTGTAACACAAAAAGAGCAGGCCATTATGTTCGGCAAGCTTCTAGCAAACCAACGCCACTGGATCCGTAAAGGCATCGAATTCCGCACTTTCCCTTCAGAATCCGCTATCGAACCTGGTTCGTTTATCTACGTTGACATCGGCCTCAAAGATTGGGACAGCTACTCAACAGGCGTTGTGATGGAAGGTGGCGCACTTAACACACCCATAAAAGACAAAGTAAGCGATGGGACGTACGCATTCCTGTTTTACGACACGCAAACAGGCAAAGTCAGCTCTGAAACCTACGCAGTTTCTAACAACACCGCAGTGGGGATAGCTGACAGGTATGTGGGGCATATGTTTGTCATGGGCCTTGAAAAACCAAGCAAGCGTGTGTACCGCGTTACCGAAGTAGCCATCGAAGAAGAGGGGGAGGTATCCGTCAAAGCACTGGAGTACCCGTGTTTTACAGAGGGCGACGACCAGCCGAGAGCCCGCATTGCGGACTTCCGTGCCGCTGATTTCAAAGTCAGTTAAACTACAGGTAATGTCCTAACCAATTCGATGGCTTTCTACACAGGACGAACCGGGTCGTTAAAGATTGAAGATAAAGAGATTGCCAAAATACGGGACTGGTCCATTGAGACCACTGTTGAGCTACTTAGCACTAGAACAATCGACAGTGTCGCCAGTACTTTCGTCCCAGGTATAAGCGGTGCGACCGGTAGCGCCACTTTAATGTACTACCGTCTCGAAGCTGGAGAAACCGGAGCCAACGTAGGAGATTTTACGGAAATACTTCACAAAATTCAAAAAGAAAAAACTGGCACCCAAGGCGGTGCTGTTAAAGAAAGTGATAGAGTCAAGATGAAGCTAAAACTTGCCGATAACGTTGAGGATACTATAGTGTTTTTTGCTTATATTACCTCCGCTACAGTCTCTACCTCTACTGGAGAATTAGCAGTCATACCCATCAACTTTACTGTGGATGGTCCGCTAGAGCAAAGAATCGCCAGCCTACCATAACTGTGACTTTTTTTCTTGGTAACTACGGCAACATTCGTTTGCGCCGCGGTACGGACGCGCAATTAGGCGTAATATCTTCGGCTGTTCAGCTCGATGATGTTAACGTAAACCTTAATCGGGTAGGTATTGACGCCGCAATCGAAAACATCTTTACTGGAGACCGCGTTGACATCGAGACAACCGACGCACGCGGCCTAGAGTTCATCCCTGGTACGAACTGGTCTAGCGGTAACGTTGAAGATACCTTCAGTGCGTTTGTCAACGTAAACGCAGCAGGCGGTTTACGTCTTTTCGACACCTTTACAGCTGCAGTAAACAACGAACGTTCCGACGAGATAGCTTTACAGACATTTGTAGGCGACCCTATAGAAGTCACTTTAAAAGTTCGAGATGTCAGTTACAACATTTTAGGTAATGTAACAAACTACGAATTTAACACGTCTCGTGATTCTATCGATGTAACAAGCCTACAAGACAAATTTAAGCATCAATACAACGCGGGTTTACTTAGCGGTAGTGGACGAATTGAATGCGGGTTCGACTACACAACCACAGGAATTACAGAGTCGCCGCTTTTAATGCTGCAGCTTATCCAACGTCTTGACCTTGGTTCGGCATTCGACATTGCTTTGTACTTAACAGACCAAGAAGTCGATCCAGATGTAGAAAACATTTTTTACCAAACCGCCGCCGTCGTCACCAACACCGGCATTTCTATTGAAGCACAGAACTACATATCCTGTACGGTAGATTTTGTGACGACAGGGGAGATACAGCTTGTAATTGGCAAGCCATCAGACTACATCCTCAAGGAAGACGACGACCGCATCCGAGTTGAGCAAGGCTTGGATTACCTGCTACAGGAAGTAACAGACTAAACTACGTGTATATGTCCTTGCCTAGGGAGTAGAGCATTGGCTGACCAACGCATAACGCAGCTTAACGAGCTTAGTAAGGCTGGTGTTGCTGCCAATGATGTCCTGGCGATTGCAGACGTCAGTGGTTCTGAAACCAAAAAAGTCACCGCCAAAAACCTCGTTGATGCCGGTCTTGACTTAGTCAACACCAGTTCAATCGATCTAGACAAGCTTGACCAAAGTAGCGTAACCAAACTAGGCACCACTGCGCTTGCCGATGACGCAGTCACCTACGCCAAAATCCAAGACGTCACAGCTACCGACCGTTTGCTGGGGCGTAGCACTGCGGGCGCAGGCGATGTTGAGGAAATTGTCTGCACAGAGGCAGGCCGAGCACTGCTAGACGATGCCGATGCAGCAGCCCAGCGCACCACTTTAGGTATTGACACAAACGACTCCGTTACTTTCGGAACCGTAACAGCCAACCTAAGCTCATCAAACGCGACGATTACCGGTGGTGCGATCACTGGGATTACAGATCTTGCAGTTGCAGACGGCGGAACCGGCGCATCAACTGCGATCGAAGCACGCGCAAATCTCGGCTTAGAAATCGGTAGCACGGTCCAAGCTTATGACGCAGGTCTAGAAAGCATTTCAGACCTGGTAACGCTTGCCGACCAAAGTATTTACTTAACCGGTCCTGACACTTATGCGGTTTACACCTTAACTGCAGCAGGCAGAGCCCTACTTGACGATACAACCGCCACCGCCCAACGCGCGACTCTCGGTCTTGGGACTCTTGCGACTCAAAACGGTACGTTCAGCGGTACGCATTCAGGTACATCAACCGGCACCAATACAGGCGACCAGACCATTGTTTTATCTGGTGCGGTCACAGGAACCGGTACCGGCAGTTTCGTTACAACGCTATCCAGCGGCATTGTCGGTACAACCAACATTGCAGGTTCTGCTGTTACATACAGCAAGATCCAAGACACCACTACAACTGACGTCATCTTGGGCCGCAGCACTGCGGGTGCTGGAACGATCGAAGAAATAAGTTGCACCACTGCAGCTCGCGCATTCTTAGATGACGTCGATGCAACAGAGCAGCGCGAAACCCTTGGCCTTGGCAATCTTGCTGTTGCCACCGGAACTTGGACTAACGGCTCATCATTTTCCGGTACAAGCAGCGGCACAAACACTGGCGATCAAACGATCCAACTAACAGGCGCAGTAACTGGTTCCGGCACTGGAACTTTTGCGACTACGTTGGCCAGCGACATTGTTGCATCGGCAAATCTACAAGCAAGCTCTGTAACAACCTCAAAAATCAACGACTCTTCAATTAACGAGGACAAGCTAGGCGACCAATCCACCTGTATTGTCAGCGCCACAACGCCTTCGGGCACTGGTGCGTTTGTCGGTCAGGCATGGTTCAACACATCTAACAGCATCGCATATCGCTGGAACGGCACTGCTTGGGTGCAAGAAGCCGGTATCCAAAATGTAACAATTACAGATTCGACACCGCTTTCGGTTGTTGTCAATAACCCGGACGCCTTCACAGCAAACCTGACGCTGACGCTTGACACGCAGGTTGCCAACAGCGCGTTTATGGGGCCTACGTCTGGCGTAGATGCCGCACCAACATTCCGCGCGATCGTTCCAGACGATTTACCAGATGCGACCGCATCAACAAAAGGCATCATCCAGCCTGGTACGGGTCTAAGTGTCACCAGTGGAACGTTAGATCATACAAACAGCGTTACCGGCGCAACTAAAAACGGTATTACGTTTGATGCTCAAGGTCACGTCACCGCTGCTGCAGATCTGGTAGCCGCCGACATTCCTAACCTTGATGCTGCGAAAGTCACGAGTGGCACATTTGCTGCTGACCGCATTGCCGATTCTTCAATCACCTCAACAAAACTCGCCAACTACGCAACCGCACAAATCGGCGAGTCACTGCCTGTAGCAAACTTCACAGGCGAGCTATTTTTCAATCCACTAGATAAAAACTTCTTCCTCTGGGACGGCAACGTCTGGCAATCTATCGGCATTTCAGCTGGCGCGATTGTTTTTGCGGGTACTTACGACGCCTCAACGAACCAGATCGCAACTGTTACTAGCGACGGTGCCGCGATCGGTCTAATCATCGGTAGTGGTTTGCCTTCTGCTTCTACAGCAAATACGAGTTACTACGTCGTTGTGAGCGAAACGGGCACAGGTACAGCACCTGCCCCAACAGTTCCACTTGCGCCACCCGACATTCTGCTTTCAACCGGCAGTGCTTGGACTGAGATTGACGTCTCAAATATCTATACCGCGCAGACGGCAACAAACGTTGCATTTACTCCTGCCGCAAACCTGTCATCAACAAACGTGCAGGCTGCCCTTGAGGAAGTCAGTAGCGAGTGTCGTGATGCCGACAACATGACGGCAGGCACCTTGGATGTGAATCGCGGTGGTACGAATATCGCGTCATATAGCAAGGGTGATCTTCTAGCTGCAAGCGACGCCACAACGCTGAACAAACTTGCTGTTGGTACTAACGGATACATCCTGAGTGCAAACAGCAGCGAAGCGACGGGCCTTGAATGGATTGCAAACACTGTTGGTACTGTTACCAACGTCACCGGCACTTCGCCTGTTCAAGTCGCAACAGGAACAACGACTCCTGTAATTTCGGTTGACGCTGGATCGACAAGTGCTGCTGGCATCTTGCAACTAACTGATGGCGTTGCGTCATCCAGCACCACAACTGCTGCAACGCCAAACGGCGTCAAAACAGCTTATGACCTTGCGAATGCAGCACTACCCAAATCCGGTGGTACGGTTACTGGCGAGGTATTGATCAGCAACACCGGAAGCCTTGTATTTGAAGGCAGTACAGACGACGCGTTTGAGATTACCGTAGCTGTGGCAGATCCTTCCGCTGACCAAGTGATCACACTACCCAATAACACTGGTACGGTTGCACTGACGAGCCAGCTTGACGACGGCACCTTCAACTGACCAATTACTGTGTAATATAGATAAGTAACTTCCGGCCTAGCAATAGGCGTTAAGGATGGCACTCCAGCATTTGCGGAGCAGCACCGCGCACAAGCGGCCTATACCGACGATTATGTCGGCTGGTCAGCTTGGACTAAATACAAACGAAGCATCGCCTGGTCTGTTTTTTAAGGACAGTAACGGTGACTTGGTTAAGGTTGGTCCGGTCCATGTTGGTACTAGCGCACCGAACGCATCACCTGCGACGACTGCAGCAGGGTCACTGGTAACTGGTTCAACGTATCAAATCTTGACGGTTGGTACGTCCGACTTCACCTTGGTTGGTGCAAGTGCAAACACAGTCGGCACAATTTTTACTGCGACCGGAACCACCACAGGCGATGGTACTGTTTCAGGTCAGCAAGGCAATGAAAAAGGCGAGTTGTGGCTGGATACTACAGGTGGATCGTATGTCCTGAAGATTTATGATGGCACGGCATGGCGTCAGGAAGCATTTGCCAGTTTAAGTGAAACGCAATCATTTACAAAAGCACAACGCGGCAGCAGTGTTACGTTGACATCTGCGGCAACAATTACGCCTGATTTTGCTGAAGGGAATAATTTTGATTTAACGTTGGCCACTAATGCTACCTTGGCAAACCCAACTAATTTAGTTGCGGGCCAGTCTGGTGCGATTGTGATTACTAACGGTGCGTTTACGTTGGCGTATGGCTCTAACTGGAAGTTCCCAGGTGGAACGGCACCAACGATCACAGAAAGCGCTGTTTCGGTAATTGCTTATTACGTCGAAAGCGCAACCCGTATTACTGCCCAAGCACTGTTGAACGTCTCATGATTCCTGGATCTGCAACCCCTTTGTTACTGGCTGGTGCAGCAGAGGCTGCTGGCTATCAAATTGAACGCAGCTTGCGTTTCAACAGTGCTGATAGTGCGTATCTGAACAGAACACCGTCGTCTGCAGGTAATCGCAAGACGTGGACTTGGAGCGGTTGGGTGAAACGGGCTAAATTTGGAAATTATGAACATATTTTTGCCGGTACTGG
>JGI11705J14877_10002080_pt1 | contig 11005 bp, 15 predicted proteins | sample Etolaghawater15m_FD_14877 | JGI IMG/M metagenome (IMG submission 14877) | reverse complement strand
TATATTCAAACAAACTGAAACCCTTACAATTACCAGTGGGCAGACAGTCAACGTGCAATCTGACGCTGCCTCTGGTAATGTATGTTATTCACCATTCGGTAGAATTGATATTCAAACTGGAGGNGTATTTCGTGTCGTGGATGGAACAACATTNNGAATGAATGTCTTAAATGTTTTTGAATGAATGTGTTAGGANACACACATAGTTGCCAATATAGAAAGTCGTTATTATAATTAATAGTATCCGCACAATTACCTACAAAACAAATGCATCCAGACACCTACGCTAATTGGGTGAAGATCAAAGAAGTATTTGAAGAAAATGGATCAACTGACAACTTCTTTTATATCAGAGCCTGTGCTATAGTGAAGGGAGAACCTGACCCTCTTGATGTAAAAACGAATGTCTCACAGGATGGATGAAATCAAACCAGCACATCACGTCACCAAAGAAGAGTGTGAAAAGATGATTGATGCTGCGATTGATAAGCACAACAAAACTGCTACCATTATTTCGGCAGCATTAGGGTCTGTGCTTTTATTCTTTTATGCTCATGGATTATTAACCGTAGTTGATAAGGTTAAATGACCGAGGATGAAAAGAGGGAGTTCTACAAAGAACTCCGAGAAAGAATCAAACAATTAAGAATGCAATTCTTATTTGAAGAACCGTGTCCATTATATGACGAGGACGATGAATAACACATTTTTTTCAGCAGCGATTGTTTTTACGACCGTTGCTACTTTTGTTTATTGGGGTCTCAATAACGCATACCCACAATGATCATACTAGTCAGACACCTGATGGAGTCTTCCATCACACTTGCCGCTATGGGTCTGTCTATAATCTATGTTCCTATCATAGGCATATGGGCAATCCATAAGTTTAACTGGCAGCACTGGGAACCATTTGACAAGAACCATAAGTAGTGTTATACTATGAGGGCAAACCAAACACAACAATGGCACTGACTGAAAAATTCAAGAGTAAGGACATCAGCATCCTGCGTGCTGCTGCCAACGGTGAGATTTTCCTTGATGTAAAGAATCCGAAACTTTTCAAAAAGGTCCGCCGTTTCTATGAAAATGAGGGTATAGTATTCTCGGGCGATCAACTGGATGACTATGAGATTCTTGTTGACTGTCTTGTTCGTGATCTTGAAACTGTTGAGGTTATTTGATGCAAACCGTGAAGAAACCGACTGTTCTTATGGAACGGTTTCCTTATCGTTATGTTGAGGTAGGAACTCTTGAAAATGGTAGTCCTGACTGCCGTATTCAAAAAATGAGTTCCTTCTCTAAAAGGTACAAAGATATGTACCTTTGCGACAATCAGATGCAGTTGATGACTGCAATGGAAGACCACCAATATACTCTTTGGTTGGATCCAGATTGTCCTCCTTGCTACGTCAAAGATGTCAGCAGGAACTATTACAGTCTCGGTAAGACTTCAAACTAGCCCTGGTCGGGATTGACCCCCTGGTTTCTTGTTTCCAGATAAAGAACAAGTGGCGAGCCTGAATACTTAACGAGACGGTTGACATCAACCGTCTTTTTTTGTATAATATATACAGTGAACTGAATTATTTTAATGGGACAATATACTAAGAAAGCGCTTGTATGTGGTGCTGGTGGTTTTATTGGGTCGCATATGGTTAAGAAACTTAAGTCTGAAGGGTACTGGGTAAGAGGTGCTGATGTTAAGTATCCAGACTTTTCTATGTCTGAGGCAGATGAGTTCATGAGGGGTGACCTCACTGACCAAGTGTTTTGTGATGAAGTAACTAATATTCAATTTGATGAGATCTATCAGTTTGCTGCTGATATGGGTGGAGCAGGTTATATCTTTACTGGTGAACATGATGCAGATGTGATGAATAATTCTGCAACTATCAATCTGAACATTCTTAGGAACATTAAAGACTATAAACCTAAGATTTTCTTCTCATCTTCTGCGTGCATGTATCCAGAGCACAATCAACTTGACCCTGATACACCTGACTGCCGTGAGGATACTGCATACCCAGCAAATCCTGACTCAGAATATGGTTGGGAGAAACTATTCTCTGAAAGACTTTACCTAGCATATCATCGTAACTATGGTGTGCCTGTTCGTATTGCACGATATCATAATATCTTTGGACCAGAAGGAACTTGGGATGGTGGTAAAGAGAAAGCACCTGCAGCAATGTGCCGTAAGGTAGCAAAACTTCCTAATGAAGGTGGTACTATTGATGTCTGGGGTGACGGTGAGCAGACACGTTCTTTCTTGTTTGTTGATGAGTGTGTAGAAGCAACATACAGACTGGTGCAATCAGACTTCACTGGACCTGTGAACATTGGTTCAGAAGAGATGGTATCTATCAATGAACTGGTTGATATCACGGCTAAGGTATCTGGTAAGCAAGTAGAAAAGAATCATATTGAAGGACCTCTGGGTGTGCGTGGTCGTAACTCTAACAACGATTTGATTCGTGAGAAGTTGGGATGGGATTATTCTCAACCACTGGAAGAGGGTATCCGTAGAACTTATAAGTGGATTCAGGCACAGATTAAACTGGAGAACACGGATGCTAGCGTTTAATCATCTTGGTCGTCTGGGTCAACTAGGTAACCAGATGTTTCAGTATGCCGCACTGAAAGGTATCGCTACCAAGCATGGGTATGAATACATGATTCCTACACATGATGTATTTGTTGATGCTCTTGGTAATAAGTTGAGGACAGAACTGTTCAATCCATTTGATATTGATGTGAAGACTGGGATACTTAATGTGCCTGAGGACAGGTATCTACAAGAACCACACTTTGAATATAGTAAAGAGTTTGTGAAAGAGTGTCCAGATGATGTTTCTATCTTCGGATTCTTTCAGTCAGAAAAGTATTTCAAACATATCTCTGATGAGATAAGAAAAGACTTTACATTCAAGAAGCAGATTAGAGACGAGTGTGTAGATATCATTGAGTCTCTTTTCAATGACCCTATCGCACTTCATATTCGTCGTGGTGATTTCTTAATCAACTCTGCTAATCATCACAATCTTACACTTGAATATTATGAGAAAGCACTGAAAGAATTTCATCACACAAGAGAAGTTATTATCTTCACTGATGATCCTGACTGGGCAGGCAGACAAGAACTTTTCTCTGATGATAGGTTTATTATTTCGCAGAACAATGGTGCATATCATGACATGTATCTGATGTCTAAATGCACTGACTTTATCATTGCCAACTCTACATTCTCTTGGTGGGGAGCATGGCTCTCTGACAACCCCGAGAAGCGAGTGATTTGTCCTAAGACTTGGTTTGGTCCCAACAATCAAGATAAGAATACAAAAGATTTATATCCAAAGAGGTGGAAAGTATTATGAAGAAAGCACTTATTACAGGTATAACAGGACAGGATGGTTCTTATCTTGCCGAGTTTCTACTGGCAAAGAACTATGAAGTTCATGGATTGATTCGTAGGAACTCATCATCGGATGGTACAGATAGAATCAATCATCTACTCAGACTACCGACTATCACATTACACTATGGTGATATGACGGACTATGCTTGTCTTGTTGAGTTGATGAAAGAGATTCAACCCGATGAGATATACAACCTGGCAGCACAGAGTCATGTTAAAGTATCATTCTCTAACTCACTCTACACTGCTGATGCTAATGGTCTAGGAACTCTACGCATCCTTGAGGCAATCAAACTTCTAGGTAGAGAGAAGAAGACCAAGTTTTATCAGGCAGCAACGTCAGAGATGTTTGGTAAGGTGCAGTCAATACCACAGAGAGAGGACACACCTTTCTATCCACGCTCACCCTATGGCGTATCAAAGTTGTATGCTCACTGGATAACCAAGAACTATCGTGAGTCATATGGTATGTTTGCCTGCAATGGTATTCTATTCAACCATGAGTCACCCCGTAGAGGTGAGAACTTTGTAACACGTAAGATTACAAAGACACTTGCTGAAATTAGGAATGGTGTAAGGACAGAACCACTGGAACTTGGTAACCTTGATGCCAAGAGAGATTGGGGACATGCAAAAGATTATGTAGAAGCAATGTGGTTGATGCTTCAGCACGATGAACCAGAAGACTTTGTTATTGCAACAGGTCAGCAACACACTGTAAGGCAGTTTGTAAATGCTTGTCTCAATTATATGGGGCTTGATGTAGAATGGTCTGGTGAAGGATTGAATGAAGTTGCCAAAGATAAAATCACAGGTAATGTTCTAGTCAAAATCAATCCTGAATTCTACCGACCTGCTGAAGTAGAAACTCTGGTGGGTGATTGCACAAAGGCAAAGGAAAAACTAGGGTGGAAGCACAACTATACTTTCACTGAACTGGTGGAAGAGATGTGTAAATATGACTTAGAAAATACTAGAAACAAACAACAGGACACTGATCCTTACCTACAAACAAAGTAAAATTATGACTAAAGTATCGATTGCAATTCCCACCTGGGAGAATAATGGTCGTGGTGTAGAGTTTCTTGATGACCTGATTCGCACCATTGAGATTCAAACTCTGACTGACTATGAGGTGATTGTCTCTGACCACAGTGAGAACAATGACATCAAGAATGTTGTCAAGCATTATGAAAGGAAGGGTATGAACATCAAGCATGTTCGTAACACAGAGAATCGTGGTAATGGTCCTGCCAATACCAATGCTGCCATTGACTTGTGCACTGGTGAAATCGTTAAGATTATGTTCCAGGATGACTTCTTCTATGATGATGAAGCACTGGAAAAAATCTATGGTTGTCTCACCAATGTTGAGAACGACTGGTTAGTCTGTGGATGTAATCACACCAGGTCTGATGGTCGTGACTTCTACTGGACTCTGATGCCCACTTGGAACAATGAGTTCTTGAAAGGTGTCAACTCTATCAGTTCACCGTCAGTCATGGCTTTCAAGAGAGATAAAGTCACGGAACGGTTTGATGAGAATATATCCATGATGATGGATTGTGAAATGTATTATCGTATGGAGAAGACTCACGGACAACCAATCTTCTTGCATGATGACTTGGTAACCAATAGGGTTCATGAAGGTCAGATTTCTATGCAGACTTACAATAGTACAGACTATGCAGATAAGATGGAGAAAGAAATCCAATACTGTGCTAAGAAGCATTCATGAAAAGAGTAATCACACATGAAGATGCAAAGGAATTGTTTACCTATCTCAGTGGTAAAACTATTTCTTTGGTAGGTAATGCTCAGAGTCTCCTAGAGAAAGAGCAAGGTGAACTGATTGATTCTTCTGATGTGGTCATGAGAATCAATCGTGGATATCCTGCTTGACTTCAAACGGCACGGGACTAAGACCAATGTTGTTTGGATGAACAACAGGTTTGTGGGTGATAAAGTTATCAGTGATTACCTCAGGACTAGTAAGTTCTTCTACTATGTGTTAGAGGGTGGTAATAACAAGAGTGAGATTGAGTCTTGTTTGATCAAGGGTGATATCTACAACTGGAATGATGTATGGAACGTACATAAACCAGAGATGAAGAAGATGCCATCACAGGGATTTGTCATCATCTATATGATTTACAAAGAGATTGATTGTAAGTTGAACCTGTTTGGTTTTGATTTTATGAAGACCAAGATTCAGATGCCTCGCCCTGAGCTACACATAGATAGAACAACAAGTCCACATGATTTTGAGACTGAGAAACGTTTGGTAGAACAAATGTTTTCTGAAAGAAAAGACTGGAGAATTTATTGATGGATACCTTTTTTCTGACGACTTTTAATAAAAGGTTGTATGATGAGTATGCTAAGAATCTAATTAACACATACATTGAGACCAAACAAACTGTGCCACTGGTATGCTTTGTAGAAGAAGACGATACATCAATCTATCCACAGCACGATAATATTCATTACTATAACCTCTTCAATGAGGTTCCAAGGATAAAGAAGTTCATTGACAGAAACAAAGGCAGAAAGGTAACATCATATATGAATGATGCTGTCAGATTCTGCTATAAGGTATACGCACAGTATGGTGCTAAGGATCTTGGTAAGAAAATGTTCTACATTGATTCTGACTGCATCTTCAGGAAACAAATACCAGAAGATTGGTATGATGAGTTTATAGGTGACTGTGATTTCTCATACTATCCCAGACCAAGTTACTATACCGAGACTGGATTTATTGCATTCAACTGTGAGAGTGATTTAGTTCAGAACTTCTTTGAGTCTTATGTTGGTGCATATGATACTGATGCAATCTACAAGATGAGAAGTCAGGTTGATTGTATTGCCTTTGATGAAACTGTCAGACAATATCCTAACAGAACAGAAAGACTTCATGGTCCTGGCGATAATCTAGACTTGTGCTATCATAGACATGTGATGGCTAGGTGTCCTGTTCTATCACCCTATGTTGATCACAGGAAAGGTAATAGAAAATTCCAACAGAACAGTCCTGAATTATTGAAATGAATATTGTAGCAATCAGAGAAATCTTTAAACTTCAATCATCATTCTATCTGCCCAATCATCCTGACTATCAGATGATGCATTGGAGTCAGATACATGATGGTTTAGATATTGATGCATACATTCAAACTAACATTCAAGGAACTAGAAAGGCACTTGACTTGAACCCCATCTACACTTGGGTTCGCAACTCAAAGAAACCTTATCTGGTTATGGAACAGGCAGTGTTTAGGAAGGGTGTGGATATCAAAGACCCTAGCAAGGCATATTATAGGTTGGGACGTAACTCCTATACCTATGATAAGGGTATGTTCAATAATCAAAACTCACCATCAGATAGGTGGATTGCTATTCAAGAGAAGTGTGGTATTGAAATTAAACCCTGGAAGAACACTGGTGACTATGTTCTTATTCTTTTACAGAACCCATCTGATACCAGTCTCAATAACTTGAAAGGTTCTTATGATGCCTGGATTGAGTCTGTAGTCAAAGAGATATCAAGACACACTCAAGAGGACATTGTTCTCCGACTGCACCCTTGCTTTATTAAAAAGTTTGATGTTAACTTCTTGAAGAATATCAATGTTCCAAACAAGATTATCGTCAGTGGTTTGGTAAAGCATGATGATGTTAATCCTTCTCATGGTGGTAAGGACTTTGAAGAAGACNTGAAGAATGCNAGAGCAGTTGTTGCTTTCTCTAGTAATGGATTACAAGAGGCAGTATGTGAAGGTATACCTGCCATCTCTATGGATAAGTCNTCATTCTCTTGGCCAGTCAGTTATCATTCATTAGATATCCTTGCCGAAAAGAATATTAANTGTGANTTNNNAAGAGACCAGTGGTTATATGATTGTGCATATTGTCANTGGAATAGAGAAGAACTAGATAGTGGATACCCCCATCAAAGATTGCTTGTAAATTATGGCTATTGAACTTAAGAACTCTATGTTTGTCCACATTCCAAAGTGTGGTGGGAGGAAGGTTGCAGATTTAATTTGTAAGTATGTTGAAGGATATTCTTTTGTTGGTGATCGTGTTTACGATGCACATAACACTCCAGATACAAGTAAGCAAGTCTTTGCTTTTATCAGACATCCTGCAACCTTTGCACACAGTCTTTGGAAGCACAGATCAAAAGTAAAAGCAAATCGTCGGGGTCAACAGTGGAATTGGCAGGATTATATTAGACTTGAGAAAGAGTGTGGCAATCCTGATTACAATAAGTTTGTGGAGAATATCTTGAATGGGACTGACTATGTGTATGATTACTATAAACATTATACCGATAAGTATCCTGATGTTCAGTTTGGTAGAATGGAAAACCTGGTAGAAGACCTTATTGATATTCTTAAAAAGAATGGTGAGGCATTTGATGAAGAGAGAATGAGGAAAGATAATTCTATCATTGGTTCAAATCATATCACAAAGAAACCATCAATACTGAAGGACAGTATGAATGAAGACCAGCTGACTAGGTTAGTAAATATTTCAGAGAAGAGTCTATGTCAGAGGTTTAATTATGAGGTTTGATAATCCTATCTTTGATCATGGGTTTACTTTTCCAGACATAGCAGACTTTCCTGATGTAGCAGATGAATATAGAAACCCTTCTGATGTAGATGGTGTTGATGTTATCAGACAGTCAATCAAGTCTAGAGACTTATCATCTTTTAGAAATGCTTACAGAAGTATTGTAAAACATAATGATGATAAGTTATTTTCTAAGTTAGAACATATGTTTAACTTCTATTCTTCTTTTAGAAGTGGTAGAAGGGAAATGGAAATACAATCTAATAAAGTGTATGATGGATTGTATGAGAATGGCATCTCATACCTTGACTTGGATGTGGATGATCTGATAAAATCTACAAAACCTATTGCAGATAAACTATTAAGTAATCCTGATTGGCGACCACCACCAGGTAGGTTTGATAGATTTCAGCAACTTGATGATTCATTCAAGGCAAAGGTTCAACATCTATTCAATCAGGCAGGTATCATCAGTGCTGCCAGTAAGTATAATAAAGGTGGTAGGATGTTGAGAGTTGCAAACGTGGTTCTCCACATTGCTACACCAACAGACCAGAACTGGAAGCAGTTTCTATATGATTGTGATACGGTTACCAAGACAACCAATACTCACATCGACCCTAAAGAAGATGTGATGAAGGCAATGGTTTATCTGAATGATGTTGATGAAGATACTGGACCATTCTGCTATGTAGAGAGATCAAATCGATGGGTCTATGATAGTGTTCAGGATATCTTTGGTAGAGCAATAACGACCGCTAGTTATTGTTGTGATCCAGAATCAAGAAAGAAAGTCTTTCAGTTTCCAAAGTTCTTGAGAGTATCTCATAATTTTGGTAGACTATTACTGGATGGAACACTTGAACAAGATAAGATTCTGAATGAACAGACTATGTTCACAAGGTCTATGGGTAACGTATGTGTCTTTGATCCAGCAGGCATACATAAAGGTGGCATATGTAATAGTAAAAATCGTATAGCATTACAGGTATTGATGAAATGACATTGCAATTATCTCAGACCGCTCTTCAAAAGAGAGTGTTCAAACAAAACATTCTTGACTTGCACGTTAAAGAATTCATGTTGGGACAGACAAAGAAATACTTGAGTAAAGAAAGGAACACTCTTGATATTGGTGCTGCCACTGGAATGTATAGTAGTTTCTTTGCTGATAACTCTAAGCATGTATATTCCTTTGAGGCAGTTCCTCCTGTCTATCAGCAATTAGAAAAGATTAAACAACGCCATGATAATGTAACTACCTACAACAAGGCAGTCTGCAACTTCATTGGTGAGTCTGATTTCTATGTTGATGATAAGAGACTATCAAATTCGGGGTTTCAAAACCTGGTAGGTGGTCAGAAGATTACAGTTGATACTGTCACCGTGGACAGTATGGGTTTTGATAATGTCGGCTTCATGAAGGTTGATGTTGAAGGTAATGAGTTGGATGTGCTGAAAGGTGCAACTCAAACTATCATTACCAATCGACCAGTCTGTATGGTTGAGGTGTATGAGAAGTTTAATAAGTATCCTATTGAAACTACATTTGAGTTTTTCTTTGATATGGGTTATGATTGTTTCTATAACTATAAAGCACGGGGGTTAGAGCAAGTAAACAATATGACTGAGGCACTTGAAGCCACAAAGATTCCTGAGATCACTGATGGTGATTTCTTATTCGTACCTGAACTATGACACAATCTGCAAACCAACCTCCCAAGATTTGGAATGAGGAGACTCAACGCTATGAAGTTGAGAATGTAATCGCAACCCAATATGGTAAGGACCATCTTGGTGGTCACTCAAGCAAGACACATACTGATGATGCAATCATAAACTTCATCAAGTATGAGTATGATATCAAATCAATCATTGATATTGGATGTGGACCTGGTGGTATGTCTGGCGTATGTGAGGCAAGAAACATAGACTGGTTTGGTGTTGATGGAGACTTCACTGTCATCCCAGAACAAAACACTTTGCTTCATGACTTCTCTGAGGGTGCACCTTCTATTGATAGGACCTTTGATTGTGCTTGGTCTGTTGAGTTCCTTGAGCACGTTGATGAGGAGTATCTTGATAACTTTATGAAGGCATTCCAGTTAGCAGACAAGATGGTTATTGCTACTGCTGCACCTCCTGGAACACCTGGTCATCACCACGTCAACTGCCAACCACTTGAGTATTGGATTGATGTGTTTGATAACTATGGGTTTGAGTATTCACCAGAGGTGACTGAAACAATTAAGAGTATCTCTTCGATGGCAAAACCATTCATCAAGAGACACGGGTTTGTAATGTTTAAAAAGTGAGGTATTATGAAAATTGAATTTGGTGGTGGGGAGAATCCCAAGAGACCTGATTTCCGTCAGGTAGATATTCGTAAGATGAATGATGACACAATCGTCTGTGCTGCTTGGGAGATTGACCAGCATGTTGATGAGAACTGTGTTACTGAAATCTTTTCAAGACATTTCTTTGAGCACCTGACACATGACCAGGCAAAGAGAACTCTCGACTCTTGGTATAAAATTATGCAGAAGGGTGGTAGAGTAGAGATGCTTGTCCCCAATATGAACATGCATATCTGGCAGTGGTTGAACTGGGATAAACTCAATGACAAACAGAAAGACCACATGAGAGCAGGTTTCTGGGGATGGCAGAGAGAAGCAGATGAAAGTTCTTGGGACCTGCATAAGGCAGGTTACGATTTACCTAAACTGAAAGAACTAGTAGAGGCACATGGGTTTACTAATGTTAGACTACTAGCACGTAACGACCATGAATTTAAACACCTACACGTTGACTTTTTTAAACCATGAGATTATTTGCAGGACCTTGCTCACTTGAATCCAGAGACATCTGCTTTGAGGTAGCAAACAAAATTAAAGATACAATGTCTTGGGCATCATTGATTGTCCCAAATGGTATTGACTATTATTTCAAGACTTCCTTTGCAAAAGAGAATAGGTCAAGTTCCACCAGCTTCATGGGACATGGACTTGA